>Ga0055584_100003778_pt1 | contig 14882 bp, 10 predicted proteins | sample OSDHelmetaG_FD_58716 | JGI IMG/M metagenome (GOLD analysis project Ga0055584, IMG submission 58716) | Pelagic marine sediment microbial communities from the LTER site Helgoland, North Sea, for post-phytoplankton bloom and carbon turnover... | ecosystem: Environmental > Aquatic > Marine >... | reverse complement strand
AGGTGGTCGGCAAGCGCTGCGAAATTCGAGGCTGACCATCGCTTGATGGCAATCTTGTCGAAGTTCGGCCCCGTACCCACATGCATCAGGACCAGAGGTTTATGCGGATCCTCGGGGAATCGTTCCTGAATATTCGCGCGGTCCTGCGGCAGCGTCGGAAGCAGGATCAGTGGCGCCGGAAGGGTTTCTCGACCAAGAGGGACAGCCAGGCGCATGAAGATATCAGCCATATGATCGGTGTCGGCATAAGCCACCCGGTGCGTATAGAGCCAACCGCGAGCCTGACCATCTGTATTGAACCCGACCACGGCCGGAGCGCTCGTCAAGGAACCTAAAATACTCGACAGCTTCATGAATTGCTCGAAGTCGAGGACGGCATCGTAGCCACCACGCAACTGGCGAAGGAGACGAAAAACAGAGCCCAGAAAATTCGGGAAGCTGTCGACATCTACGGTCAGAACCGTCGAGACCAGACCACTCTGTTCCAGCAGGCTGCGGTTACCTGGAAGGGTCAGGAAATCAAACTCAACTTCACCCTCGCCGCGAACCGAGGCCACGGTCGGGAGAATCATCGCAATGTTCCCGAGCCCATAGAACTTGATCCCCAGAACTCTCCTGGGACGTTTCAGCGGACCGTCTTCCGGCGGGGTCGTTGCACCGAGAGGGGGCAGACGTCCGAGCGCTCGGCTGATCGCCCAGAGACCGAAGCAAATAAACAAGCCGAGCCAACGATCGATATATCGTGCAATGCGCAGATTCATGGCTGTGGGCCGGCCTCGCTCAGGTCGCCCTCACCCTCCGACAGCGCCGGGAATCTCCGGCACCTGAGGGTTGCAAGAAACATGGACCTGACTACCACTCCGGGCAAAAACGGGTCAACGACATTCCTCGCATGCCCTGACAGGATCGAGTTCACGGAGTTTCCACAAGCGATCTGGCCCAGCGATAATCGGCCTTCCCGCTTGGACTGCGCTGGATTCGCTCCGCAAACACAAAATCCTTGGGCAGCTTATAGCGTGCAATATGGCGAGCGCATTCCTCGAGCAGGCTTTCGTTCGAAGTTTCCACGCCCTCCTTCAGTTGCACGACGGCTACGACCTCCTGCCCCCAGCGCAAGCTTTTTCGACCGGCAACAATCGCATCATAAACAGCCGGATGTGCCAGCAAGGCTTGCTCGACCTCCTCTGCAAAAATCTTCTCGCCGCCTGAGTTGATGGTCACGGAGTCCCGCCCGAGAACCTCTACGGAACCATCCTCAAGGTGTCGGGCACGATCCCCCGGAACCGCATAACGAACACCTTCGATCTCGGGGAAAGTCTTGCGGGTTTTCTCCTCGTCATCGAGGTACCCAAGGGGCACATTTCCGCCCTTGGCGAACCATCCCACCTCCGGGCTACCCGGCGTCAATCGGGTCTGGAGGTTTTCGTCGACCACACAGGTGTCGTCCACAGGCGTGAATTTCCCGGTAGACGCGCCGCTTTCCCTGGAACTTGTATGCATTCCCTGTTGACCAGTTTCGGAGGAACCAATTCCGTCCATGACCAAAGCGTGCGGCAATTGCTCGAGGAGCGCCTCTTTCACCGTCACACTGAGCGGAGCCCCTCCATTGGCCACCACGAAGAGGCTGGAAAGGTCGTAGTTGCCCTCCCGAATCGCGTCGAGAAGAGGCCGACCAAACGCGTCCCCGACAATCACGATCAAATTCACTTTCTCGCGCTCGATCGTAGCGAGGAGATCATGCGCATCGAGACGGTCCACGACGTTCTGGATGAAGAGTGTCCCGCCCCCATGAAGGGTAATGAAAGCGAGCCAATGACCGGCGCCATGCATGAACGGTGGAGCCGCCAGGACCTTCATTCCTCCATTCACCGCCATCTCCAGAACCTGGTCGGTGCTCTCGACAAAGCCGCTACCATCCTGAAGTCGTCCGCCCATCGCCGCCATGAAAATATCGTGTTGCCGCCAGAGAACGCCCTTCGGCATCCCGGTCGTTCCGCCGGTATACAGAGCATAGAGATCGTCGGGCGATGCCTCCATGCTCACAGGATCGGGGGATCCGGCGGCCAGAGCATCCTCGTACCCGATCGCTCCGGGCAGAAGCGGGGCTCCGCTTTCGTCTTCCACCTGAATCAATACTTTGAGCTCCGGCAGGTCGGGCAGAATCTTGGCCAGCTGCTCTGCAAAGCGAGCGTGAAAAATCACGGCCCGGGCGCCCGCGTCGCGAAGGAGATAGCGCAGCTCCTCCTCCACGTAACGATAGTTCACGTTGATCGGAACAGTCCGTGACTTGAAGGCTCCGAGCATACCCTCGATATACTCATTGCCGTTCATCAAATAGAGCGCCAGGTGATCTTGCCCCGAGCGCCAGCCAGGCAGGCCCTGACGATCGGTCGCCTCACCCAATCCCTCCTTGCGGAGATAGTCGGCGAGTCGACGGGAACGCTCGGCGACTTCAGCGTACGTCAAGCGACGTTCGCCAAAAACCATACACTCACGATCCGGCATGCTTTCCGCGAGCCGCTCGTTCAAAATTGCGAGATTAAAACTTTCCATCGGATTCTCCAGAGCTCAGGCTCAAGCCAGCCTCATGCCGGTTTGCGGGCATAGATCTCGACGCGTCCTTCCAGACCCGTCCATTTCCCGATCGCGAACAGTACCGCGAGTCCCGCACGAATCGGAAAGGAAAAGCTGTAGCGTCCAAGGTATGGGGTGTCACCACGAACCTCGCTGACTTCGAACCCCACGTCCTCAGCAAGTCTTCGGAGAGTCGCTGGTGTGAAGTACCAATAATGGTTCGGCACGTAGAGGCGTTCCGCCAGACTTCCCACTACCGGAAGCCGCGCAAGGATATCAGCCATCCCGAAAAGGGTCGATCGGTGATTGGGCACAGCCACGAAAAGAGCCCCCCCTGGTTTCAGAGTTTCCAGAGCATGCTCGAGAAAGATCCGCGGGTCGTGCGTGTGCTCGAGTACGTCCGCCATCGTGATGACAGATGGTGCCACGCTGAACTCGGCCTCGAGAAAATCACCGACCTGCACCTCCACCCCGAACTCCTCCGTAGCTTTCGCCGCTGCTCCGGGAGAGATTTCGCATCCCAGAACGTCGAATCCAGCCTCCTTCCCAAGGTGGAGCAGCAGACCGGTCCCGATCCCGACATCCACCAATCGCCCGCCGCCGGTCAACTGATGCAGGCGCTCGAGAGTTGCCCGAAAACCGAGAACCACAGGATCCTCGGGGAAATCTCGATAATACGCGGTGAACATCTCAGCCGTTTCGTCCATCAACCCGCCGGCAAACGCGTCATCTTCACGCTGAGCAATCTCATCGCCGGAGGGGATCGGATCGACAAATACCTGTCCGCAGGAACATCGGTAAAGAGAGCTCCGCGGCCCGTGCAACGGCTTGGCGCCGCGCGCACCGCAAATCAGACACGGGCGCGGACCCGACCCCTCATGTTCTGTCGACGAACTCATGGACCGATCCTCTACACCATCTGGCGGTCGGGATCATCCCGTTTGGGCACACCAACTGAAAACTGGTATCCGGGAGCTGTGAATATCGAGCCGATCCACCCCGGGCTTTTCACCCAGCCCGACGACCCACGAGGTGCGGGCCTTTGTGCGGGGCGCTGTGATCGGTGCGGGGACCTTCATTTTCCTGCCACTCCCGACTGTCCCTATTGCGGCTCCGCCGGCTGCCGGGAGGAAATTGTCGGCCGGACGGGAGTCTTGCATGTCGGAACTGTAGTGACGGCGCCGCCGCCCGGTTACATCGGCGAGGTCCCCTACGGCTTTGGACTTGTTGATCTACCCGAAGGGCTCCGGGTCGTCTCGGTGGTGGCCGAGACCGATCCAGCGCGGCTTTATTCGGGAATGCCTTTGCGCATCGGGCGATTGATCCTGACTACCGCAGACGGCTCGTCGCGAGCGAGCTGGCAATACGAACCGGTCGAGGCATCCTCGTGAGCGACCATCCGGTCTACCTCACCGGGGTCGGGATTCATCCTTTCGGACGATTCCCCGACCTCGATGTCACTCAGCTCGGTCTTGCTGCGATCCGCTCCGCTGTCGAGGACAGCGGTCTGGAGAGACCTGATTTCGATGCAGCTTTTTGCGCGAGTGTGTATTCGGGTGTTGCCGCGGGTCATAAGGTTCTGTCTCGGGTCGGCTGGACAGGCCCCCCGATCATGAATATCGAGGCCGGTTGCGCAAGCGGTGGTGCGGCGCTGTCGCTGGGCGCAGACCTGATTCGCTCCGGCCGTCATCAAAGAGTACTCGTGTTCGGCATGGAGAAGATGCCACGGGGCATGATCCGCTCAAGTTTTTTTCCGGGCTGGTGCGAAGAAGCTGGACTTACGCCTGCCCCCGCATACTTCGCGCTGCGAGCCCGACGGCTGATGGAACATTCCGGGGTGACCCCGGACGACCTCGCAGATGTCGTCGTTCGAAACCGCCAACAAGGGGCGCGCAACCCTTTCGCCATGTTTCGCAAACCGGTCACTCGACAGGAAGTTCTCACCTCCCGACTCGTCTGCGCCCCCCTCAACCTGTGGATGCTCTGCTCGCCCAACGAGGGCGCCGCCGCCGTGATCCTGTCCAACCAACCTGCGCGGGGGCAGCCCGCCATCAAAGTTGCCGCGAGCGTTCTTCGCTCGCACCACCCGGGTAGCGCGCTCGGCGAGCATACTCCTTTATGCGGTCGAATTGTTGCCGAGCCGGAAAGCCCGACAAGCGTGGCGTCTCGCGAGGCCTGCTCCCAATCAGGTTTCGGAATCAAGGACCTGGACGTGGTCGAATTGCAGGATACGGACGCTGGCCGCCACATTCTTTCGGTCGAGGAGCTCGGAATCTGCGGGGCCGGCGAAGGCGGTGCCTATATCCGGAACGGCGGAGGGAGCCGGGACAGCGACCTCCCCATCAATCTCTCCGGAGGACTCCTCTCCAAAGGAGAACCGCTCGGAGCCTCCGCGCTCGGGCAGATCGTGGAGCTGGCCTGGCAATTACGCGGTACCGCCGGAGAACGGCAGGTAAACAAGGCCCGTGTCGCGCTCGCCCATACAGTGGGCCGCGGCGCCAATGCGTCCGTCGTGATTCTGGCCAGGGACTAGAAGTTTATTGGTACATCTCGAGCAACTCGAGCAGCCCCTGCTCACGCATGGCATCGAACACGGCTCGCTTGATATCTCTTGAGGTTCCCAGGGAGAGCACCTCTTCAGCCAAGGCCTGCGCCGATTCTTGAGAAACCGAGCGGATCAGCTTCTTGATCACAGGAATGAAAAACGGCTCCATGCTCAACTCATCGATCCCCATGCCGAGCAGGGGCAGCGTGCACATCGGGTCTGCAGCCATCTCCCCGCACATCGACACCGGCACTCCAGCCGCGCGAGCGGACTCCACGACAAAGCTCACCGTGCCGAGCACCGCCGGATGCAGGGGTTGGTAGAGGGGTGCCACCTTGCGGTTGTTGCGGTCGACGGCAAGCAAATATTGGATCAGATCATTGGTGCCGATCGACAGAAAATCGGCATGTTGTACCAACTGCGGAGCGAGATAGACCGCTGAAGGAACTTCAATCATGACCCCCAAAGGCAAATCAGGGACGCAGGGGATACCCTCTCGCAATAAATCCGAGCGAGTATTCTCGATAATTTCCCGTGCCTGCAAGACCTCCTCGACCGACGAGATCATCGGCAACAAGATCCGGGTGGGCCCCTCGACACCGGCGCGCATGATCGCTCGCAACTGCTGGCCGAAGAACTCCGGCATCTCCAGCGAGACTCGGATCGAGCGCCACCCAAGGAACGGGTTTTCCTCGCGGGGCGTATGCAGAAAGGCCGGGTATTTGTCCGCCCCGATATCCAGCGTCCGGACGGTCACGGAGCGGCCGCCCATGCCTCGAATCACCTTGCAGTAAATATCATATTGCTCTTGTTCGCTCGGGAAGTCGCGAAACGAGATAAAGGGAAACTCGGTGCGGTAAAGACCGACACCCTCTGCTCCGTGGCGGTTCGCCAAAACGACGTCCCCGACAAGGCCGACATTCGCATTCAAGGCGACCGTGCGTCCGTCCGTAGTCGTCGCCGGCAAGTCATGAAGCGAGCCGAGATTCTCGTTGAAGTCCCTATAATCCCGGTCCATTCGCTCGTATTCACGAACGACATCCGGGCCGGGCATGCGGTAGACGACACCGGCATTGCCGTCCACGATGACATGATCCCCCTCCGAGACGCCCTCCAGCACCTGATCAATGCCGACCACCGTCGGGATCTCGAAGGATTTCGCCAGAATCGTCGCATGCGAAGTCTCGCCGCCGGTAGCGAGGGCGATACCCTGAACATCCATCAGGTCAATCTCGGAAAGGTCCGTGAGCGTCAACTCGCGGGCGATCAACACGCTCCCCTTGCCAGGTCGTGCGCGAAGGCTCGTATCCAGGCCGAGCAAGATTCGCAGAAGCCGCTGTCCGACGTCGCGGATATCAAGGGCCCTCTCCCGAAGATAAGGGTCATCGACCTGCTCAAAGACTTCGAGAAACTCCTCGATCGCCAGCCGTATGGAGTACTCCGCCGACGAACCGGCCGCTACAAAATCACGGACTCGGCTTGCCAGGGTGTCATCTTGGAGCATCAGGAGATAGGCCTCGAAAATCTTGCCCGTTGCCTCCGGCAAGATCTCCTCCATCTTCTCACTCTGCTTTTGCACATCCGCGATCGCCTGCGCGACGGCAGATTCGAATCGGACCAACTCCTCATCCGGGCCCTCCACCGGTTCGTCGGCAATCTCGGAAAGAACAACTTCCGGGTGCAAGATATGTGCGTTGCCAATCCCGAAACCGGGTGCTGCCCCAATGCCCCGCAATCGCTGACCCGGGTCGCGATTCTCGGCTCGTTGTACAGCCGAGGTCTCGCCCTGACGTTCCACGGCCTGCAGGCGACGGAGGGCATCCAACATGCGTCGCCGGTAATCTGCCTGCTCTCGCTCCTTGAGCTTCAGGCTGTCGAGCAGGCGCGCCTTGACCAGCACAGAGGCGATCTGGCCTGCAATCGTGCGCAAGAGGCTGACTTCATCACCGGTAAAGGACCGACGACGAAGCGTCTGGACAACCAGAACGCCAAGTGGCGCATGACGCTCGAGGACCGGAACACCGAGAAAGGAATGGTAACGCTCCTCGCCCAACTCGGGGAAGAATTTGAAGCGTGGATGAATCGGTGCATCTTCAGCAACGACCTTCTCCATATTCTCGATTACGAGGCCCGTAAGCCCTTCATCGGTTCGCATCTCCACTCTGCCGATGGCATCGCGGTCGAGGCCGGTCGTCGCCCAGAGCTTGAGGGAGAGCTGCTTGTCGTCGAGCAAATAGAGTGAGCATACCTCCGTCCGCATTCGGTCGGCGACCACGCCGACGACACTCTCCAGGGTTTCCTTGAGGTCCTCTGATTCCAGAATCAGGGCTCCGACGCGCTCCAGCAAACGCAATTCCCGCATGGAACCGTCCCCTGCGCGACCAGTCCTCAGCTTGAGACCGTCTGCCTTGTTCGTCAGTTTAGGCACGTTTATATCCTAGCATGCGCTCAGACATTTGTGACGGGTGCACCCCAATCGTGGTGCCGCTTGACCATTTCGGCTAAAAACGGCCCGTGGGGAGGAGGAAGCAAGGGGGAGGACGGCAATCGAGAGACCCATTTCGCGCACTGCTCAGCGGGATGGTGTCCGTGCTTTTCGTGCTCCTCATCACCGCCCTCGTCTTCGCCTATCGCGAGTTCTCGACGGGGCTCCCTCCGGTGGCCAAGCTCCTCGACTACAACCCACCGGTAGCCACCAGAGTGCTCGCCGCCGACGGCACCACGATCGGCGAGTTCTTTATCGAGAAACGATACGTCACGCCGATTTACAAGATTCCTAAAACTGTGCAACTCGCCTTTCTAGCGGCAGAAGATGCCACCTTCTACAGCCACTTCGGACTCGACCCCATCGGTATCATACGGGCGGCCTTCGCGAACGTCCGAGCGCGGAAAACCAGCCAGGGGGGCAGCACCATCACCCAACAGGTGGTCAAACAACTCCTGCTGACTCCGGAGAGGAGCTACGAGCGCAAGATTCGCGAAGCGGTCCTGTCTCTCAGGCTCGAAACCGAGCTGACAAAATCGCAGATCCTGTCCCTCTATCTCAATCAGATCTATCTCGGATCTGGAGCCTACGGCGTTCAGGCCGCAGCACGCGAATATTTCAACAAGGATGTCGGTGAACTTTCGCTCGCGCAGGCCGCGCTGCTCGCAGGATTGCCGCAGGCGCCCAGTCGCTATTCGCCCACCCGAAACCTGCCGCAGGCCAAGGCACGACAAAGATATGTCCTGCGGCGGATGATTGAGGAGAATTTCATTACGCCTGAGGAGGCTGCCGAGGCTGGCGAACAAGACCTCGAACTCCAGAAGGCGGATCAGACGAAGACGCCGAAAGGCCCGGCGCCCTGGTATGTCGAGCACGTGCGTCGACTTCTGGTTGCACGTTATGGCAGCAGCGGCACCTATCGACTCGGCCTCACCGTGCATACGCCCCTGGACTTGCGTATCCAGCGCGAAGCGCAATCCGCTCTCGCCAAAGGCATCAATGCGGCTGATATGAGACAGGGCTATCGCGGCCCGTTGCGGAAGCTTTCCCGTCAGGAGTGGGAATTGTTGCTGCCCGAAGCCGGAACCACGCGCTCCTCCGACCCACTGCCACCCGCTGAATCTCGAGTCGAAGCTGTTGTGATCACCGGCCCGGGACGCCGCGTGCGACCCCGCGACGGCGGTCTCTACGTGCGGTGGGCGGGCGGGTTCGCGACCGTGCCCGCCAACGGAATGAAATGGGCCCTGCGCTCGGGTCGAGAACCCGGCCTCGGAGACGTCATCGAACTGCGTGTCACGCGCGCGAACGATCAAGAACCCTTTTTCGCGGTTGCTCCGGAAAATGGAACTCAGGGTGCGCTGGTTGCGCTATCTCCGAAAACGGGCGACGTGCTTGCCCTGGTCGGCGGCAACGACAACGGGGACACCGAGTTCGACCGTGCCCTGCAGGCTCGGCGGCAACCAGGTTCCGCGTTCAAGCCTCTGATTTTCGCAGCTGCTCTGGACCGGGGCTACACACCCGTGACGCTTCTGGACGACGCACCTGTGACTTTCCCCGATCAGCCCGGCAAACCATGGTCGCCAAAGAACTTCACCAAGCGCTTTTACGGGCCGACGACCGTTCGTGAGGCGCTCACAAAGTCTCGAAATGTGCCTACAGTCAAACTGGTCGACGCCATCGGCCTCCCCTACCTTCTCGACTACCTGCCCCGATTCGGTTTTCCGACTCGTTTTGCAGCCAACCTCTCCATCTCTCTCGGAACCGGAGAAACCAGCCTGCTCGAGCTCGTCAGAGCTTATGGGGTTTTCGGCTCCTCCGGAGAGCTTGTGGAGCCGCGGTTCATCACCAAGATCACCGACCAGCACGGTAACGTGCTGGAGGAGCGACAACCCCGGAGCGCCCGCGTTCTCACCGAGGCGACTGCCTACCAAATCACCACCATGCTGCGAGGGGTTGTCGACCGCGGCACGGGCCGACGCGCACGAATCGATCGTCCCGCGGCAGGCAAGACAGGGACGACCAATGACCAACGCGATGCATGGTTTATCGGATTTACGCCGGAGATCACAGCCGGCGTATGGGTAGGCTACGACCGTGGAAAAACTCTGGGTCGGAAGGAAACAGGAGGGCGAGTAGCCGCGCCCATCTGGCGCACCTTCATGGAAGGCGCGCTGGCGGATGCGCCTGTGCGTGATTTCCCGGTGCCAGCCGACGTGGTTCTGGTCCCGGTCAACGCACATACCGGGGAAAGATCGCGACTGGGAGAGACCGGATCCCTTCTCGAGGCATTTCGTCGCGGCACCGAACCCGGTCGGATCGAGTGGGACTCATGAAACATCCCTCCACAGGAGTCGTTTTCGGCTCGCAATTCCAGGCGCACGATACCGGGCTGCAGCACCCCGAGAATCCCGCTCGCAGTGCTGTGCTCGAAACTGCAATCAAAGAATGGCAGGGGCCGTCGCTGGAGCGAGTCCCCGCGCGTGCCGCCACGCTGGAAGAACTCCTCCGAGTTCACGACCTGAGTCACGTTGAGAAGATCGCCGCAACACGATCACGGCCCTCAACCCGCCTGGATCCAGACACGGTAGCTGGGAGAGCCTCCGACACGACCGCACGGCAGGCCGCCGGCGGCCTTCTGGATCTGATCGAAGCCGTGGACAATCGCTCACTACGGAACGGCTTCGCCTTCGTTCGCCCTCCGGGGCACCATGCGACACGGTCAGTTTCTCAGGGTTTCTGCCTGTTCAACAATGTGGCCATCGCTGCCATGCACTTGCTTCAGAAGTATGACCGAATTGCGATCGTCGACTTCGACGTCCATCACGGCAATGGAACTGAAGAGATCTTCGCGCACCACTCGCAGGTGTTCTACGCCTCCCTGCACCAATCGCCCTGGTACCCGGGCACCGGTGCGGCAAGCGATATCGGCTACGGGACGGGAGCCGGGTATACCGCGAATGTTCCGCTACCCGCCGGCGCTGGTGATGCAGAGGCCAATCTCGCGATGAATGACCTTCTGCTTCCGATTCTCTATGATTTCGCGCCGGAGTTCGTGCTCGTATCGGCAGGCTTTGACGGCCACCGCCGCGACCCCCTCGGGAGCCTCGCGTACACCGAGGCAGGTTTTCACGGATGGATGGGCCAGCTCGCAACCCTCGCAGAAGTCACGGCGGACGGCCGCATTGCCGCCGTCCTCGAGGGGGGCTACGACCCCGACGCTCTTGCCTCCTCGGCTCAAGCTTCACTAGCCGCGTTGAGCTCACCGGAGCGCCCGAAACGGTGGCAGGAAGCGCCCAGCCCGCTCACCCTGGACTTGCGGAAGCTCCATCGGGCGCAAGGGCCCCTCGCGGCGCGGCGGCCGGGTGAATCGTAAAATTGAATCCCCGCGGCCTCTCGGGTACCGTTAGGACATGTTTGGGATCGGGATGCCCGAGCTTGCGGTCATCATCGTGGTGGCGCTGGTCGTCCTCGGACCCAAGCGCCTTCCGGAGGTCGCTCGCTCTTTGGGCAAGGGACTAGCGGAGTTTCGCCGCCTCACAGGTGACGTGAACAAGGAACTCGAAGCCGCACGCCATATGATCGAGAGCGAGGCACGCGATCACGAAAACGAGCGTCGGAAATCGGACCGCGAATCGAGACAGACCCAATCAACGGTGCCTTTGGAAGGATCCGACCGCAGCGAGTCCGCTGACGAAACGGTCACGCCGCCCTCACAACCCACCGGGAAACCGACCACCACACTCGGCACGCAATCCATCGCCGGGGCGCCGGTGGCTCGAGCAACAGAAGGAACCCAAAAGGATAACCTCAAGACCGACGGGGCCGAACTTCCACCCGACCGGGACGGTGAGGGCTGAGAAGCCTTCCCGAAAGAGAATCTCATGTCGGAAATGGAAATGCCGCTCACCGAGCACCTCGAGGAGTTACGCTGGCGCGTGGTGAAGGCGATTCTCGCTGTCACCGTGGGGTTCGGCGTGGCCTACCTTTATTCCGATCGGATTTTCGGGATCCTGACCGCGCCAATCGAGACTGTCGGAGCGGGCAGTGGCGTCTCCATGATCGGGACCGGCGTTGCGGAGGCCTTCTTCACCAAGTTGAAGGTCTCCTTTATTTCGGGCGTCTTCGCCGCCTCGCCGGTTCTATTCTATCAGGCATGGCAATTCATCTCTCCGGGCCTGCACGGCCACGAGAAAGTGTATGTCGTCCCCTTCGTCGTCTTCGCGACGTTCTTCTTCTTTGCCGGAGCGACCTTCTGCTACTTCACGGTTTTCTACGTCGGGTATGCTTTCTTCATCGAACAATACGAGACCATCGGCATCGAGCCCGCGCTGCGAATCAGCGAATACCTCTCATTCAGTTCGCGCCTGCTCCTTGCGTTTGGCATCACGTTCGAACTCCCCGTGGTCGCCTTCTTCCTGGCGCGCGTCGGAGTGATCGACCACCAAACGCTGATCAAGCCCTGGAGGTACGCGATTATCATCATCGTCGTGCTCGCTGCGGTTCTCACCCCCGGACCCGATGTCGCCTCGCAGATGCTGCTGGCCGTGCCGCTGATGATCCTCTACTGCTTCAGCATTCTCGTCGCGTGGGCATTCCACCGCAAAGCCGAAGAACCACCGCAGGACTGACAAGCTTGCCTAGTCCCACTCGGCCAGAAACCATCGCTCGCGACAAACGCTCGGAAGCTCACGCGGAGTGAGGCGGTAGCCGGCCTGGCTTTGCAGCGCGGTGAGAAGAGCATCGAGTGGCTCGATGAAGTCGGCTGTCGCCAGGACCGCAACGACGGCATCCTCGCCGCCCTCCTCGGCGGCAACCATTCGGGTGAAGCCCAGGCCTTCGTAGGATTCGACCACGTGTTTCAAAAATGCGATTTCTGACCGTCGCATGAACACCCCGGTACCCCAGAGCCCGGCGGCCACCAGTGGCGTCCAGGAAAACTGCAGCGCACTCTCGATCAAGGCTCCAGGGCCTCGCGCAGCTGCTGCCTGAGCTCATTGCCCAGAGAACGGCCACCACGGCGTGCTCGCTGGGAAAGTTCCCTCTGAAAACTCTCCTCGGGGCGCGCGATCAAATCCGGGTAGTTTCCGCTGAGGACCACCGGAAGCACCATCGGCCCCGAGGCTCCGAGCACAGCGCGTATACGAGCGTCACCCTGACGCATCTGTTCCGCTACCTGGCCCCGCAAGTTGATATCGCCCCTAAGATCCACGGCCCCCTCGGAAGAAACCGAACCCTCGCCGGAGAAGTCGTAGAGCGAGCCCGTGACGCGAAGACGATCGAGAACGAGCTTTTGCTCCCCCCATCGGGCCGAGCCCTGCAATACCAGCCGATCGCTGCCTGAATTTGCCATCTGCCTGCCCGTCTTCGAGACTCGTCTCTTGAGCGGCCCGCCCACAATGGGCAAACGACCAACGGCATCAGCTGCCAATGTGGCGGGATTCAGCGAGAGGAACTTCGCGTCAGCAACTTCGAATCTCACCGGACCGGATAGATTCGCGGAGAAGCTGGCCTGATCGTCGCCGGAAGCACGGAGTTCCGCTGCTCCGGAGATCACGCCGTCCACCCCGGGCGCGACCCCGAAGAACTCTTCGAGGCCGTTGATATCCATACTTTCCCAGGAAGATTCCAGAACGCCCTCCCAAATATTGTCCACTCGGGAAAAGGTACCGTTACCGGAGCTCCGGCCGCCGAAGGCGCGCGTAAGGATTTCCCCCGCCACCAATGACTCTTCTCGAATATTTCCCCGCAGCCACACGTCGTCGACCCGGGCACCTCCGCGTCGCAAGCCCGAAGCATGCAAATCGACCAGTGGCATACCATCACCACGAACCAGATATCCGAAACCCAACCCGTCCATAGCGAATTCTTGCCCGGCAATTTCGGCTACCCGCACTGCCAGCGCATAGTCGCCGCTCGCATCCAGACCCAGCGCAAGCGAAAATTTGCCCAGAGTCCAGCGTTCTTCCTCTGGCAAAAGGGTAAGGCTTTCGCCTTCCAATTCCAGATTCAGCTGTCGACCGTCCGTCACGCTTCGCACCACACCAGCAAGAGTCAGCTTGCCACGCGGACGAATACTCGCGAGAAGCGGCAGCACTCGCTCCAGATCACGCCCCGCCAGACCCGATCCACTCAAGTCGAGTTGATCTCCGCCGGAAGAGCGCGTGGCACGAATCTCGAGATCAGCGGCCTTTCCGGTAAATGCATCAATTTCGAGGCCGCCAGACGCGGCGGATCCCTCCAGTCGTGCCTGCGCGGGCAGGCCTTTCGGCTTGAGGATCCAGCCGTCACGCGTGCGCAGCTCGGCATCACCAAGGTTCAGGTCGACAGCAAGCTTTGTTTCGGAGGAATCTCCCCGAACCCCGACTGCCCCTTCCACACGCCCCGACAGAGCCCCTACGAGCTGACTTCCGAAAGGCATATCCCCTCCGAGAAGTTGGGCCAGCTCACCGACTCGATCCCCCCCCAGCCCCTCGACCGAGCCCTCAAACCGAAGCAATCCCTCGTCGACCGCCGGTGTCTGGAGCTGAACCCGAACGAACCCTGGCACGACTTCGGGGCCCGCGATGCCCTCGGTACTCCCATCCAAATCGATCGACCAACCCTCTTCGACATCACCCCGAACGGCATTCAACGAAGCGTTGCGCACTTCGAATTCGGCGACGCCGGGACGCGTCCTGTCCCGGTATACCAGCCGCAAGCCGGTCGCGGTCACCCGCCGCACGTCAAATGCCTCCGGGGTCTCCAAATACTGCTCACCAGCCCCGAGGTTCCATCCCTCCGGTCCGAGCACGACTCGCAGAGTCGGTTTCTCGAGAAGAACCTCTTCAATGCGGACGGCTCCCCGTACGAGTGCCGGGATCCCTGCCTGCAACCAGATTGCGTCGACGTGCGCCAACTCGCCAGTGCCGTAGTTCGAACGATCGGCCAATTCCACGCCCCGAATCACGATCCCCGGGGGCCAGAGGGCAACGTCGATCGACTCAAAGGTCAAACCACGTCCCAAGCCGACAGAAAAACCCTTGGCCAGAGTGCCGGGGTCTGCCAGCAATCGATGTGCTCGGAGCATCACCGCCCCCGCCACCACCGCGGGGCTGAGCAGAACAACAAGAAGTAACCCGATCAGTCGGGAACGTCTCACCGAAGCTCCTCAAAGTTCGCGACCTGCCACGCCCCACCCGGGTCTTGCTGCAGGGTCACCAGAGCCATCCGTGTCACCTGCGCGTCGGCGAAAAGGATCGTCAGCTCGTAAAGAAAACTGCGTTGATCAGGACCCGAGGT
>Ga0055584_100003776_pt1 | contig 14884 bp, 9 predicted proteins | sample OSDHelmetaG_FD_58716 | JGI IMG/M metagenome (GOLD analysis project Ga0055584, IMG submission 58716) | Pelagic marine sediment microbial communities from the LTER site Helgoland, North Sea, for post-phytoplankton bloom and carbon turnover... | ecosystem: Environmental > Aquatic > Marine >... | reverse complement strand
GTTGTATATGTAGATAAACATATTGTCAATAATAAATATAGTAAATGCAAGATAATATTATTAATAATAAATATTTGATTCAAAATCATATAGGGTCAGGTAAATTCGGTAATGTATTTAATGGAATATATAAAAAGACAAATGAACGTATTGCAATTAAAGTTGAAGATATAAATGCTCCATTCCAATTATTAAAACATGAAGCTAAAATTATGAATATGTTAAATATAAATCATTGTAAATATATACCTACAGTATTTTGGTTTGGGAAATTTCAAAATGCAATGTGTTTGATTATACCATATTATAGTTGTTCACTTGAACAATATATTAAAATTAAACAGATTAACAATTCACAACTCAATTATTTAATGATTCAAATGATTAATATATTAGAATCAATTCATACTAATTGTGTTATTCATCGTGACATTAAACCACAGAATTTCATGATTAAATCAGGTGATTTGTATCTTATCGATTTTGGATTATCTACCTTTTATATTAATCAAGATAGTTGTCACATTCCTAATAAACATATCGATGATATCATTGGGAATGTAAAATATGTCAGTTATAATATTCATAATGGACATCTACCATCTCGTAGAGATGACCTAATCTCTATTGGATACATCTATATTTATTTACACAATCATAAATTAGAATGGGACAATATTATAATTAATAAGGACCTTTGTATAGGAATCGCGGAATTGTCTAATTACAAAAATGAAAAACGTAAAGAATTCAAATCATGGGGACGTTTAAGTGAAGTGTGTAGTAATATTCAAAATCAATATAAAATGAATTCAGAGTGTGATAAAATTAAATTATCAATCTACGAATATATGCAAATTTGTTATCAATATGATTATGATGAATTACCTAATTATAATGAAATTAATAATATATTCAACTAAACCATATAGAAATATATATTGACTACAATGTATAAATAGTCAAACTATGGAATCAACTCTACCATCAAATACTACCGACACAACCTCTAACAATAAACCTGTTAGATATATAGGCATTGTAAAATGGTTTAATAATAAAACTGGTTTTGGTTTTATTACATCACTCGATGAACCACATAAATCAACCGACATTTTTACACATTTTTCATCTATCTCATCATCAAATTCATTATATAAATATTTAGTACAAGGTGAATATGTTGAATTTGAAATAGTTGCTACCAAAAATGATAAACATGAATTTCAATCTGTTGGAATTACAGGAATTAAAGGTGGTCCATTAATGTGCGAAACACGTTCATTAAATAATAATTCAAATGGAAGTGGACGCAATGAATCATCAGCTAAATAGAGGTTTATACATAATAAAATATAACATTTACATATTTTATTATTCTAAAAACAAGAAACGTGACCAATGCATTATTTTTTATTATTATAACAAATGCGACCAATTGATGCCATTATTGTCAATCCAATTATATAAAAATATACAGGATTTGATATTATATTAATCCACAACCAAACAGTGATTGCTGTAAATATAGGCGATGTGATACGTATAATCATACGTTGAATCATAAATGGTGATGCACCTAAATATTTTAATGAACTCACAACTGTTGTAAATGTTAAAAAACGAATCCATGTATTATTATCACCACTTAATCCAATTATTATACTCCTATCAATATGCCATTTCTTCGACATTTCGCCAGGTAAATGATTATGATATGCGGCAATTATTGAACTTTCAGGTAAATTAGGGAATTCATTTGCCAAATTAGTAGACACGAATAAATATGTCGGTGCATCTATTAAATATGATGACCGAATTGTTGAATTTGTAGTGGTTAAGTGTTCAATTATATCCATGATTGTCGTCCATGATTGTTTAACCTCTTTGGCAACTAAATTCGGAATAATAAAATGAACCCATAATACTTCAAATGTTTCTGCGACAATTATTTCAAATAGGAGTTGAGCTAAACATCCATACATATATGCATATTGCCACGTTCTACCACGAATCATACCACGCATCATTGAATAATAAACAAAGAATATATTTATTATTATTATTCCTGTCCATGCAAGTCCTTTTATTTTGACCGAAACTGATTTTGTATAACTATAATCTTCATCAGATTTACTAATAAATATTTTAGCTGCAATTGAATCATATCCCAATAAGTCAAGTATAAATGTATGTAACATTTCTAATCCGATGTAATTATCATTAACTGTCTTCAATTTATTAATTTTTAGATTACTTTCGCGTTCAACTAATTGTAATGTATCGCGCAATATTTTCTCAGTGGAAATTGTTATGCTTCCACATTTAGATAATGCATAATCTGTCCTTTTAGAAAATGAACCGGTTGGGTCAATGCCCCATTGTTCATCAAATTCATCCAATTTATCACCTAGCATTATACGTCGTTGATTGTAAATATCATCTGTAAATTGAGTAAATTTATCAATGTATGGCGTTTCAATATCGATTACATCATCAATATCTACCTCCATGTATATACGGTTCGTTTTCATTTTATCTCTTAGTTCTGTCGTTAGATTCTTATTTTCGTCTCTATTTATAGTTACCATATGTTGTATAACTTTCATTGACTCAATTGCAGTCATATGTGCACATTCAGTTTCATTTGGAATGTTACGTAATTCCATCAATCTAGCATTTTGTAACTTATATAATGTCGTTGGAGCATTTAATATATTAAATAATATGTCTAATGGACTCGTAAACATACAAGTTGTGAATGATATTAGTATGCCGATTAATGCAATTGATTTTATAGAAAACTCAGGTTCCTTATATTCACAAACACCATCTGTAAATTGACAAAATGTGGTTTTAACATCAAATATTGATTTACGCGTTAAACATGAAGTTTCGTCTATATTGTATATACATGTTCCGTCATCAGACGGTCCATCTAGTTCGTAAAATACAGCAATTAGAAACATTAATAATGATTGTGTAGTTAACAATTGAACACCAGTTAGTATTCTTGTTTTATCACTTCCTTTACCAGATGATGTAAATAAATATATATATCTATGATTTTTTGAGATTTCATTACACATGCGTGTAATAAATGGTTTTGGTCTGAATACTTCTGGAAATACACTATTTGCATATTCAATTAAATATTCACGGATAGCCACCGGGCTTCTTATTTTACTAGAAATCTCACGTTTTTTTATCATTTCAACTTTATCTAAGCGTTCTTTTTTTTGTGATGATTGTCGTTTACAAATACATAATAATATTAAACCAAATCCTGCACCCCAAAATGTACCGAACATTAAAAGTACAATCATTACTTTTGTTAAATCGTCCCAAGAATTAAACGTTGGAGGAGTACTTAATGTTCCAGCAAATTCATTTGCTATGAATTTTGACATTGCAACTAAATCTGCAGCACCAGTATCGTCTACAATATCTAATCGTCTCCTAATTGCAGAAGTTGTTATTATACATACACAAGTGGTATTTGTAGCTGTATATGACAATCGTTCACATTTTGTATTCGAATCACTCAACATTAAACATTGTGGACGTTGTGTTTGAGATGGACATGTTGCATTCAATTTGTCTACCCAACCGTGACATTCAAAATTAATTATAAATCCCGAATCTGGACATACGATTGGAACAATTCCAATTTCACCATCAATGCATACATGTTCAAATGTATATGGTGATATAATTGTTTGGAATTCAATTGGATTTGAATTTTGAAGGACAATCACTACTGATGCATTTGATTCAATTCCATCAATCTGAAATCTTAATGCATTAGAATTGAATTTAGAACTAATATCGCCAAATAATTTCGATTTTGAAACAACTGTATTTATCTTTATATCGGATGTAGTCATACATGAAACTGTCATAGGTACAATTCCATCGTTTTTTTCACGTTCAGTTAATGGTGTAGACATCATAACGTCACCATCAACTGATGAAAATGCTTGTGTCGAAAGACGAAATGAATCTAAAATTGTTTCAACTGATGATTGTCCAGGATAAAGTTGAGATGCTATAATATTGCCATACATGCCTAATAATTCAATTGATTTCGAAATACTCTCATCTATCACTATATTATCTACATCAATTATTATTTTATCAGACATCAGATGTCGTCTTCGTCTAGCTGCATTTATAAGAGTATTTGTAGAAGAATCTATTGCAGACAATATTGTACTAATTGAATCAGGTGACGAACCAATTTCCATGGCACTTGATAATATTGTAAATGCAACATCTTGTACAGTAAACGAAGAATCAATTGATACCTCATCCGCATTCCGTGTAACTGCATCTAAACTAGAAGCCCATGTGGAAATTGTATCCACACTAGCGTCTTCATTTTGAATAAGTCCAGATAAACTCATAATCAATGATTTTCGAATATTTTGTTTACCTATGATATCAGTTGTAGTACTAGCACATGTATACCCACTAAACCCATCATGGCATTCACATATAGCATGACAACTATCATCTCCGAATTTACATTCATCTATGTATAATCCAGAATATGTTCGAATCATAATACATTCTCCATGTCCATTACATGATTGGTCGCATGTTTTTGATTCATTTGGGAAAGTTGTTCCGGTTACAATGCATATTGTATTTTTATCACCAACATCCCCAATGTAATTTAATTTACACACACCACATGTTGATGTAGTTTTTGAACAAGGCAACCTATTTAATTTATCACATAAAGTTGTAGGTGTAATTGTACAATTTACTTGATTTAGAACTGCAGATGCAGTCGATAATACTTGTCGAATTTCATCCGCGTTAGATGATAATGAATTTAACTGCGTTTGAATAATTGATGACAATTCAACTGCAGATGATTGCGTTACTATCGTAGTTGCAGTAGCCTGACATGAAGCACCCAATGAATCATATACATCAACTGTACAGTATGTTAAGCTTGATGGCAATACAGATTCTCCATATGAAAGTTGAGATTTACCCTGTACTGCAAATGATTGTTTGCCACTAATTTCAGTTTTAAATCCAAACATATAAGATATTGGTAAATCTGGGTCATACCATCCCGATGCAGAAAACATAAATCGGGTTTGAAGTTCAATTCCATTTGATGGTGTAATTTCAAATATTCCAGGCAACGGGTGACCATTGGTCGATACCATTATCGATGACGATACATGATTACAACTTAATGATAATATAAAATTTGAACGTTGAGGTAATGCATTCGGCATAATAACTAGACTTATTGTTCGAATTGTACCGGATTCTATGTATAAATTTACCGGAGTTAATGTAATTGATTTGTCTATAGCATTTCCATTCATACGCCATGTAGCATTACATGGAACTCCTTGATTTTCAATATTTGCGAGTATTGCAACTGAATTGTCAATATTAATAGATGTTAATGATTTAATAGAAGATGTAATTAAAACCACGGGAGAACCATCTGAATTAATTGTAATATCTACATATGCAGTAGATGTACGAGATTCTAATTCATCTGTAACTGTAATACTTATTCGACTTGTTGTATCTATTGCACTATAAGTACCTCTAGTTATAATTGATGGAGTTGTTATACTCGAATCAAAATTTGTTAATGCACATTCACTTAATGATGGTAATATTTGAATGCAATGCCAATTATATATTAATCCAATATTATTTCCAGTATCAAGGTCAATGCTTGACGATGCATTAATTATTATAGACTTTCCATTCACAATTGATAGTGTTGTAGGAACATCAATCGATGCGATTATATTGGATTTTAATACATTTATAAATGCACTTGTTGTAACACTTAATTGTACATCATTTGTAACAGTTAGGCGTATTTCGTATATATTTAAAGATGCTAATTTATGAGGCGACAATTTGAATTTCGAAATGTCTTTTGATTCTGATATAATGTTTAATTGTTCCACATTATTTAAGAATACTTTCCATGAATATTCTATATCAACCGTTGATTGGACACTTTCTCCACTATTTGAACATGTTGTTGTATATGCAATTGTACTTAATTGCAGAACATCCATTGATTTTATATATCTCATAGGCAATCCAACTATATGTGCAACCGGCATAGATTCAGATTGAGATATTGAAATTGTTATTGTACTACTTGACGATTTCTTAAATATATTAGTCAATGTAACTATAAATGTATAAGATGTACCTTTTACATAATAAGAAGCTGGTATTTTTGTAGGTGGAGACATTTTATAATTATCATGCAAAAATCGTTGGATATTTATTGCAGATTCTACGTCACTTGAGGTAACTTCGAAGTATATATCTTTCCAATCACGTTCACCTGAACCACTCGAATCTGATAAATCAAGCACAATCGGATTACAACCTCCAATTTGCAGAGAAGTCGCAATTGAAACATTCGGGAATATAGGATTTGCGGGACCAATGCAACGAATTGAAGTTTCATCTACAAAATTTGTAACACATTCTTTATTAACACATTTGGGTAATATTTTATTACCCATAACTGTTACCATATTATTCTCGGACAATTTAGACCCTAATATTTGAATAGTAGACAAATCAAACCATTGACAAGTTGAGTATTCAATTCCATTAAATTCTAATAACTCATTGCATTTAAATACATTATCAAACCCTCCTTGATTTGTTATACTATCAAATTTTATATCAATTGAACTACCATCATTTGATAACATTACAAATGACACGAGTGGTTTTGGTGGCTCGATTGCATTACTTAACACCTCAATTGTATCAATTCCATTTTCATATACTACGTCAGATTCAGGTTGAGATATACCACTTAATAATGTATCTAATTTATATATTCCAGGTTCATCTGCACTAAATGCAATAGATGTATGTCGATGCAATTGACTAGTTCTAACATAATCAATATTATTAGGCACTATATGTCCAAATTGAGAAGTATTTATATAAACTCGCAATCTATCAACAACATCGTATATTGAAACTTGAATTGCATCAAACGTTACCACATCTTCATAAATAATGGGAGATACGATTTTTACGTTAATCAATCCTGCATTTATTCGATATGCGATTGTTGCTAATATTAGAAATACATTGATATTCAACATATGTATATAATATGTGTGTTATTTTTATATCATTAGAGATGTACACAATTTAACAGTTGTCTGTAAAAAATTGAATACTTTTATTATATAATTAAACAAAAACATTCAAAATTTAATATAATAACCAAATATAATAACAATGTCTAGTGTAGAATTTATTGATATAGATAATTACATAAATAAATGTAACATGGAATTATCTGTTAATAGATATATAAAAACCGGTGAGTATCCACATAAACCGATATTCAGTCGCCACATTAAACCGATAATTATAAACAATTTAGACCATGAAATAATTCCAATCGATACAAATGTAACAAACGACAATGTACAATTTGTGAATTCATTAACATATAATCTACAAAAATATAGCAATGTCGTTGAACATATGATACATAATTGTGATGATGACGATGAGGAACATGATAAATCATGTGATAATGTTGATAATTTACGTGATGAATGTCCAATATGTTTATGTGATTTAGAATGTACAAATATAGTAATTCCATCATGCAATCACATTGTATGCATTGGATGTTTTACAAATAATCTACTTAAAAATGTAAATACAGGAAATAAATGTTCAATTTGTAGACAACCTATATATAAATCATAAATTAACCTTTACACATGTTCATAATTACATATATATTCATTTATTCTGTTCTATCATGTTAATAATTTCAGATGGATAACCCATATCTTTTAATACACGTATTCCACCTTTTATTTTAGATATTCCCAATTTTATTTTATAAGTATAATCAAAAGTACCATCTGGTAATACTACTACATCCATTTTGTAATTTTTTATTTTACGTGAATGTTTAAATTTCTTACATATCGAAATATAATGTGTTGTTAACATGAAATCGACATTATCAAACTTCTGTAAATATTCCAAAAATGCACATCCAGATTTGGTAGCTTCATCTGGATTGGTTCCTGAATATAATTCATCAAATAAACAGAAATGTCTATACAATTTACCTGAACATTTGGCAATTGAATCAATAATCTCTTTACATCTTCTAGATTCAGCTTGAAATAAACTATCACGTCCAGATGTATCCGGGATATTTAAATAAGAGTGTATATGTGTATATGGAGTTATTATTGCAGAATCGTAAAAACCACAACCAAATTGCTGTGTAAATATAATATTAATTGCAGTTGTTTTTAAGAAAGTCGTTTTACCTGATTTATTAGGTGATGATATAATCATATTTGCACCAAGTTTACAATCATTTTTAACATTCTCATAGGTTGATTTTGCAGGATAATATTGTTGTTTAAATTTACAAACTCCATCATTATTAAATTTAGAAAATGATACAAATTTATTATTTACATTATTGTGAATTCCTAATAAATTATTTACATATCCTTCAAATCCAATTGAATAACGTAGACAACTATCATATATTGAACATGAATGTAATAAATAATAACATTTTAACATGTATCCAATATTATTAAATTTTGTCATTGAAATGTTAAATTCATTCATATCCATTAAATCATTTCTTAATTTGTATAATTTTTCAATATTCGACTTCAATTCAATATTAAACATAGAATAAGTATCTTGAACATTCGATATTTTAATAAATGATTCCATACTATGAATTGAATAATTCACATAACTTTTCAATTCAATTAGGTCTGAATTAACTTTAATCACATTATTGTAAAAACGTTTACATAAAGCAAAATTCTGATATATTTGAAATGAATACATACCAATCATAAATAATATATAAATTAATTTATCCCAACTGAATGATTCCATACTGGTTAATGTTTTTCCAATAAAATGGTTTTTTGCAATGTCTTTTAATGTATTCACATATATTTCAATTGATATCGGAATGCCTCTTAATTTCAACAATAGAAATGGAAAAATTAAAAATACAATTGGAATAATAAAACTAATTACTGGAGATAATACTTGTACAATTGAAATGCCTTGTAAAAATGTTGAATTGTCATTTAAATACATAAATTGTTCCCAATCTAGAAAATTGTACTTTGTTAGAAAATATTTATCTATTTTAACATCTTCCCATATTTTTGTAATAGCACTACAATCCAATGTATATGATTGTTCTTTCATATTTAATTCATAACTATCCATATTAGTAATTATATTTGATGATTCTGTTAGAAATTTTGAATTTGTTGTGTAATGTGTATTCCATTTTGGAATCATTTGAGATGCAAATTCATGTTTAGGTTGGAGTAGTACATCATATATACATTGTAATTGATTAAATGACGATTTATCATCTGATGATAATGGAGTTAATTCTAAATCTGATGATACGATTGGGTCTAATTCAAATAATTCATCTGTCGCTAAATATGAGATAGGCAATTTGAAATTTGTATCAATTTTTACAGGTCCATTATTTACAATAGGTTCAGATTCAACACTCGTCGATTCTATATCATCACCTTGATTTAAAAACATATCTATTATTATTTTTAATAGATAATAAAAGATTAATAATATAACGAATTGAACTCACGCTTTAGAATAATGATTATCACATTATCCCAAAGATGCATTCGTTAATTCTGGGATTTTAATTGAATAATGTTCTTCAATTTTACGCATATTATAGATGTCATTTTTTGTTACAAAATTAATAGCCAATCCTTTTCTACCCCAACGACCACTACGTCCAATTCTATGTAAATATGTATGAACACAATTTGGTATATCAAAATTAATTACAGTACCTACCTGTTGAACATCAATACCACGAGCGGTTAAATTAGATGACAATAACATTCTAAATTTACCTGCTTTGAAATTTTGAATTGTTGTATCTCGTTCAGTTCGGTCCATTGAACTATGAATTGAACATACTGGATATCCATCCTTATTCATTGTATCATGCAATTCATGAATGCGATTAATATTATTTATATATATAATGCATTGAGATACTGTAATTTTTTGAAAAATGTCCTTTAAAATTTCATATTTATCACTGTCACTATTTGATGCAATGTAAAATTGGGATATTCCATCTAAACTCAATTCTTCATTTTTTATCATAATGGATACAGGGGTTTTCATAAACTTATTTGTTAATTGAATTACTTCTGGAGGCATAGTTGCACTAAATATTGATATTTGTGTTTTGTCATTTAGAAATTGGAAAATGTTATAAACTTTCTCCTTGAATCCAGTTGATAACATTTCATCTGATTCATCTAATATCATTAATTTTACCATGGATATATCCAAATGTCTACGATTAATCATATCAGTAATTCTACCAGATGTTCCAACAATAATATGAGGGACAGTTTGTTGCAATGATAAAATGTCTAATTTTGTAGAAGTTCCACCGATTAATGTTTTTATACTTAACCCTTCCATAAACCCTCCTAATGCAGTTAATACATCAGATATTTGATTTACCAATTCATGAGTAGGTGCCATTATTAAAATTTGTGTACTCTCACTCGACAAATCAACTAATTGCAATGCACTTATTGAAAATGCACCAGTTTTACCTGTACCGGATTGTGCATGTGCAATTGTATCATGTCCATTAATTAATGGATATATTGCTTTTTTTTGAATATCACTTGGTGATTCAAACCCATATGCATATATACCACGAAGTAAATCATCAGTTAGTTCTAATTCATCCCAACTTTGTATCAATTTCATACGATTATCTATACCAGCTTCCACACTTTCAGGTGGCACATCATTGTTATTACGAATTTTATTAATATGTTCCATATTTTTATTATATATATTACGCATGCATGTGTCTATATCAATTATTGTTTATTAATGTTTTTATAATAATAATGTATTATAATCGTAAATCTATATAAAAATATGCGAGTTATAAATATAGTATAGACATGGTACAATATAATATTGATTTTTATAAAGATTTAAATATTGATGACCTAACATTAAATGACAATGTGATTGATGTAATAAAACAATTAACTAATATGTATGGTGAAATTATACAATCTACCAAACCAGTTTCAAAACCACAACAATCCGATGCAAATTGGAAACGTCGTGCACAATTTATAACTACTAAACTCGATAAACCAGAAGGAATTGAATGTTACATCAGTTCTATAAGAACTTGTTTAAATAAACTATCTGAAAAAACATATGATAATCATATTGTCACCATTACTGATAATATTAATAATATTATTAATGTAAATGATTCACCTGAATGCATTAATTCAAATTTAACATTAGTTGCAAATAGTATGTTCGATATTGTAAGTAATAATAAGTTTTACTCTAAAATTTACGCGAATTTATATAAAGATGTGTCATGTAAATATCCATTTTTTGTAAAAATTACAGATGCAATTGTTGATAAATATATTGAAAGTGTATCATCCATTGTTATTATTAACCCTAATGACGATTATGATAAATTCTGTGATATGAATCGTGAAAATGATAAACGTAAATCATTAATCACTTTTATTATTAATTTGGTGAAAAATGATACATTAAATATTAAATCCATTGTTCACATTTATAATCATTTAGATAAATATATTACATCAAACATTGATATTCAAGACAATATTCTAATCAATGATGAGATTGTTGAAAATATATTTATATTAATTTCAGATTCAATTGACATATTACATAAAATGGACATTTTTAAAGACATTAAAATGAATATTAATTTATTTTCTACATATAAACCAAAAGAACACTTGGGATTCTCAAGTAGAGTCAAATTTAAGTATATGGATATGGTTTCTTTAATCAAAAAATGTAATTAGATATAATTCACTTTATTATTATTAGTATATTCAAACTAAAAATAATAACACTATCATGTATATAGCAATTATGGTAAAATCGATTATTAATCCAATTGATATTAAATATTCTGAAACTGTGAAAATAGATAAGGATGACATTGAAGTCTCATCTACCATATATGAATATTCAATTTATAACATTGACATTGAAATTGCACTTGGTCGACCAAATTTTAGTTTTACAAACAATCATAATGTTATATTTTTTTCTATATATCTAATCGTTGATTCATTACCAATTGCAAGAATTGGGATTTTCGAGATAATTAATACTGATTATATTTATGCATTAGACGAAAGTGAAGACAGCATTATAGATTTTAGTAAAGGTAATATTATTATTTTTGAAAATGCATCGAAATTAAATACTTATATTCAAACATATTCAGATGACAGCAATGATGAATCTGTTGATGATGATGATGTTATTATAGAAACGGATGATATCAATGAATTAATAAAAGATGAACAATATAAGGTTACTAGAATCAGTAAAGAATTGCCAATTTCGAAATCAATATCAACTTCAAATAATATAATTAATGATAAAATATTTACAATTGACGCTGATATAAATGTACCTACAATGTTGGTGGAAGAAACTGAATCTGATTCTGATTATCATAAAACCAATTATTTAGAATCTGTGAATAATTCATGGATTTCTAAATTTGCAAAAAATAATAATTATAATGTAATCGATAATGAAGGGAGTGGTGACTGTTTTTTCGCAATTGTACGTGACGCATTTAATCAAATTGGACATATAACTACCGTCGCTAAACTTAGGGCATTACTCGCTAAAGATGTTACATATGACGTTTTTAATGAATATAAAACAATATATAATGATTTCAAAGGTGAATTAGAAAATATTAAATCTCAAATTAAAAATATTCCGAAAGATATTGCACGTTTGAAAAAAAGAATCAATTTACCACAAATAACTAAAATAGAACATCAACAAATATTAGATAATGTTTCGATTTTAGACAAATCTTACAAACAACAACTATTGGCAAAACATGATACGACTACATTCATGAATGAATTTTCATTTATGAAAAATGTGGATAATATTGAACGATTTCGTGAAGTTGTTTTAACTAGTCAATTCTGGGCGGATGCATGGGCAATTTCTACAATTGAACGTCTACTTAATGTTAAAATTATTATTCTATCATATGAATCTTATAATTCAGGTGATATGGATGCTATTATGCAATGTGGTGAACTTCTAGATAAAGACAATGTCATTAATCCTGATTATTATATTATTGCGAGTTATACTGGAAAACATTACACATTAATTGAGTATAAACTTAAACGTATATATAAATTTAAAGAAATTCCATTTGACATTAAATCGATGATTATAAATAAGTGTTTAGAGAAAAACTCTGGGCCATATTATATGATTGACGATTTTAAAAAATATAAAACAAAATTAGGATTCGATTCTGAATATGGCGAAGTTGATAAAGATACTTCTGATATGTTTAATAATGATTTATATGATAAAAATACGGTTTTCTCATTTTATAAAAAATCGAATCCTATTCCAAATGCAGGTAAAGGTTCAGGAGAAACTATAATAAATTCAAATTTAATCAAATATGGGTCATTAAATACACCCATTAAAACAAATGTTGGTTATAATTGGCGTAGAAAATTAGACGACAATTGGACAGGTTCACCATTTGAATTAGATGGACATAAATGGGCATCAGTTAAGCATTATTTACTAGGTTCTCAATATAAAAATGGATTTCCAGATTATTATTCCACATTTTCATTAGATAGTGATAGTGAAATTTCAACAAATGTTGATGCAGCAATTGAAGCAGTTGATAATACAACCAAATCTGGCAAAATTAAAGCTGGTAAATTGCCATATAAACCTGATGCAGATTTCTATGAATATGGAATTAATAATAGATACGAATCATCTAGAAAAAATGCATTGTTTGCGAAATTTAACCAGAACTCAGATTTAAATAAAATATTAATTACTACATATCCAGCTAAATTAATTTCACATGTATCATCCGGAAAATCACATAATGTAGATACACCTTTAATGAAATTGAGAAAAGAAATTATGGGCCCAATTTTATAATTTATAAAACTATATTGTTTTGTGGAAATATTTACACGGTTTTTTTACTTTTATTATGTTTTTTTTTTGATTTATTATTATTCCTTTTTGATTTATTATTATTTGGAGATTGTTTTATGAATGTGGTTATTTGTTTTATATCTTCTACAAATTTATCTATTATTTCTTGATAAAATTTACGAAATTCACCTCGATGTTGTTTTATTTCACTCAATGAATACCATTTTATTTCGATTTTTTCAAACAATTTACTTTCATTTAACACTTCTTTATCCATTCGTTCCCATAAAAACTTATGATTTTGATTATAATATTTAGGTAAATTTTTATCATATTCCATACTAAATATATGGACATGATAATTATTATGTGTTATTACGAGTGGATTTATACCATTTGCTTCTATCATATGTTTAATCTGTTTTTCATCTCCTAAAAAACCAGTTAATTCTTCACCTCCTTCCCTTAATGCAGCTTGATATGGAGTTTCATTATTGTCACAACGTCCTCCGAAATCTGACCAACCTTTTGCCGAATCTTCCATGCAATTCTCTTTACCAAATAAAAAATATAATTGTTTATTATGCATTGCTACTGGTAATATACTTCCCGCGACCATAATAATATTTATATATATATATATATTATAAATATTATAAAATAGCAAACTTGTTAAATGTATATTTAATGACATAAAATATCACTCTTTTTATTTCATATATTTGGTTCATTCTCTCAATGTTCTATTTTTAATTTGATAAATAATAATGAAAAATACAAA
>Ga0055584_100003775_pt1 | contig 14885 bp, 11 predicted proteins | sample OSDHelmetaG_FD_58716 | JGI IMG/M metagenome (GOLD analysis project Ga0055584, IMG submission 58716) | Pelagic marine sediment microbial communities from the LTER site Helgoland, North Sea, for post-phytoplankton bloom and carbon turnover... | ecosystem: Environmental > Aquatic > Marine >... | reverse complement strand
CAATGCCGTCAACAACATGATCAATGCCGAACTTGAAGGCGTCGACTTCATCGTCGCCAACACCGACGCACAATCTCTTGCGCAGTCGCGTTCCGACCGCCGCATCCAATTAGGTATCAACGTCACCCAAGGTCTGGGTGCCGGATCGAACCCGGATGTTGGCCGCCGTGCGGCCGAAGAATCGCTGCCCGAGTTGATGGAAGCATTGGCCGGCTCGCACATGGCGTTCATCACCGCCGGCATGGGTGGGGGCACCGGGACCGGTGCCGCACCAGTTATCGCGCATGCCGCGCGCGAAGCGGGCATCTTGACGGTCGGCGTTGTGACCAAGCCTTTCCAGTTCGAAGGCGCCCATCGTATGACGCTCGCCGATCAAGGCATCGAAGAGCTCGAGCGTTATGTCGACACGCTGATTATCATTCCCAACCAGAACCTGTTCCGGGTGGCCAACGAAAAGACCACCTTCGCGGATGCCTTCAAAATGGCGGACGATGTCCTCTATTCGGGCGTGCGTGGGGTGACCGATTTGATGGTCATGCCAGGTCTCATCAATCTCGATTTTGCCGATGTGCGTGCCGTTATGGCTGAGATGGGCAAGGCGATGATGGGGACCGGCGAAGCGGACGGCGAGGGCAGGGCGATCGAAGCTGCCGAAGCCGCGATTTCCAATCCGCTGCTTGACGAAGTGTCGATGAAGGGCGCCCGTGGCGTGCTCATCAATATTTCGGGTGGCCCGGATATGACGCTGTACGAAGTGGATGAGGCGGCCAATCGCATTCGCGACGAGGTCGATCCCGAAGCCAACATCATTTTCGGGTCCATCTTCGACGAGACCCTCGAAGGCAGCGTCCGTGTTTCGGTCGTGGCGACGGGGATCGATGCCGAAGAGCAGACGCAACCCAGTTTGCACACGCTCTACCCGGAACCCGCCGTGGCCACACGCGCCGTCGAGGAGGATCCTTCCTTCGAACCGGCTCCGGCACCGCAACCGGCGTTAGCCTTCACTCGGCCGCAAGCGGCACCGGCTGTCTCACGGCCGTTGGTCACGCCGCAAGAAGCTCGGCCGATGGCGCCTGCTGTCGCGTCTGGCGGTGCCACCGCGACCGCCGCGGCCGTCGCCATGCCGTCGCCAATGCCTGAACCGGCACCCGCACCGATCGTGACGGCGACCGCACCACGTCCCATCGAGGTTCGTGCCGAGATGGAGAAAGCCCCGGTTGTGAAAGCCACCGAGGCGGCGCCCAAAGCCGACACGCCGCCACCGGCCCCCAAGGCCGAGGCGGCACCCGCACGTGAACCGTTCATCCCGCCTCGGGCGGCAGCACCGGTTCGCCGTGAGCCGCTGGCTAAACCAGACCCCTTCGCCGAAGCCGCGCTCAGCAATGCGGGTCCGGCGCAACCCAAGAAGGCGCGGCGTGGGCCAAGCCTGTTCGAACGGATGACGGGCGGCAGTCGCGCCCGGAAGGAAAAAGAAGCCGAACCTGCAGGTGAGAAAGTGTGGGATGCAGTCCTTGCCAAAGAAGCTAGTACGAACGAGAAGGCCAAACGGGCGGAACCGCGCCTTGAAACGGCACCGGCCAAACCGGCGGCGCCCGTCGCGGCAACACCGGCTGCGCCCGTAGCCGCACCGGCACCGGCCCCGGCCACTGCGAAAAAGACGGCCGAAAAAGAGGTGGTCGCCGAAACCGAAGCGGCCCCGGCGCCCCAGGGACTGGCACCGGAGCCAGAGGAAGACTTGCTGGAAATTCCGGCGTTCCTCCGCCGCCAGGCGAACTGATTGCGAGGGACCGGCGCGTCCTCCACCGCGCCGGTCCCGCGTAACATTGTGTAACAATGATTGACTTGTCTGGCGCCCCCCTCGTTGTTACAACAAGATCGCAATACCAGTACTTAAGCACTTGTTTTTTCAGTATTTTTTAGCCATCCCAAAGGGCTGGCGACGGCGCGAGGCCTCGAGTGATCCATCAGCAAACGTTACGAAATAGAATTTCCTGCAGTGGGGTCGGACTCCACGGCGGGGTCAAGGTTTCGCTGACGCTCCACCCGGCCGCGCCCAACACCGGAATCATCTTCTTTCGCTCCGACGTCGCACAAGGCGAGCCCCGCGTTGCCGCCTCCTTCGAGAATGTCGTGGCGAGCGATTTGTGCACCACTGTCGCCAACAGCGACGGTGTCAAGGTCTCGACGATCGAGCATTTGATGGCTGCGCTTTATGGCTGCGGCATCGATAACGCGCTCATTGAGGTCGATGGCCCCGAAATTCCGATCATGGACGGCAGCGCCGCGCCGTTCGTGTTCCTTATTGAATGCGCCGGAATCATCGAACAAGGCACCCCGCGCGAAGTCATTCGGGTCTTGCGCCCCGTCGAAGTACACGCCGGCGAAGCCCGCGCCACCCTGTCGCCCGGTGAAGGTTTCTCGGTGGCTTTTGAAATCGATTACGACTCGCCGGTCATCGGCAATCAGAAATGTTCCATGGCGCTGCAAGACGGTGGCTTTAAATCGGAAATCTGTCGTGCCCGTACGTTTGGCTTCGCTCACGAGGTCGATGCGCTGCGCGCCCGCGGTTTGGCGCAGGGCGGGTCGCTGGATAACGCCGTGGTCGTTTCCGATGACGGTGTTTTGAACGATGGTGGCTTACGTTACGGCGATGAATTCGTTCGCCACAAAGTGCTCGATTCGATCGGTGACCTTTATCTCGCCGGTCGGCGGATCGTGGGCCAGTTCCAAGGCGTCCGGTCAGGCCACGCGCTCAATCACCAATTGCTGAACGAATTCTTTGCCGATCGATCGGCGTGGGTGCGCGAGACTCTGGTACCAACGGCGCAGACCGAACCTGAGCCCGAGCACGATTGGTCGTCAGAACCGGTGCCTGCCGCCGCGATGGCCTAATCGGGCTTTTCGGCGCTCAGATCCTTTACAAGACCGACCACCGCTGCGCGCACAGTCGCATCGCCGATTCCACTAAAGCTTCGCACCAACTCGACCGTTGATCGGGTCTTGCCGCCGTGTTCGACCGGTGTACTGACCAAGGCCGGGTCCAAGCCCTCGAAAAAGAACCCAATTTCGGTATCCAGCTTGGCGGCAATCTCAAAAAGCCGCCCCGCGCTTACGCGGTTCGCGGCAGTCTCATATTTTTGAACCTGCTGATATGATATCTCTAACGCATCGGCCAACTGTTCCTGGGTAAGTCCCAGCAGATTACGCCGTTTGCGAATCTGGCGGCCGACGTGGTCGTCGATCTTCTTGGCGAGGTCACTCATGCGGACATCCCGTCATGGCTTTGCAACCCGGAAGGATCGTGATATCGCAATCCCGATGGGCCAAAATGGATGCGAATGATACCACTTTCAGACGAATACGAGACCTTGAATCGCAATCGCAGCGAGCTCCCGCAATGAGCCGCCGGCGCCTTACCGGAATCGCCGTCGTTCTGCTGTCTGTCGCTGTGGCTGGCTGCAACTCTGGGCCGCCAGAGGTGGCGTATGTCGAGCGCCCGGTCGAGCAGCTCTACAACGAAGGCATGGACAGTCTGATCGAGGGCGAATACCAAGCCGCGGCTCTCAGCTTCGATGAGGTCGAGCGCCAACATCCCTATTCGATCTGGGCCACCCGTGCCCAGCTGATGACAGCGTTCTCGCATTATCAGGACAACCAGTTCGACGATGCCGTTATCGCAGCGCAACGCTATATCCAGCTGCACCCGGGCTCCGAAGATGTTGCTTATGCCTACTACCTGATTGGGGTGTCGTACTACGAACAGATCGTCGACGTGGGGCGTGACCAGCAACTCACCCAACTTGCAATGACCGGGCTGGACGAAGTCATTCGGCGTTTTCCCGACAGCGAATACGCCCGCGATGCGCGGCTGAAGATCGACCTGACGCGGGACCATTTGGCCGGTAAGGAAATGGAGATCGGCCGCTACTACCAGCGCCGCGGCGAAGACCTGGCCGCGCTCAATCGCTTCAAACAGGTGATCGTCGATTACCAAACCACGACCCATGTTCCCGAAGCCTTGCACCGTTTGGCCGAGATTTATCTCGTCCTAGGCCTGGAAAGCGAGGCGCAGTCGGCCGCCGCGGTTCTCGGGTTCAACTATCCGGGCAGCGATTGGTACGTCGATTCATACCGGCTTTTGCGCGGCGAAGACCTAGAGCCGGTTGAAGACGAAGGGTCATTTATTTCACGCACGTTCCGCCGGGTGTTCTGACTTCCATGTTGCTCACGCTGTCCATCCGGGACGTCGTGATCGTCGAACGCCTGACCATCGGATTCCATCCAGGGCTCAACGTTCTAACGGGCGAAACCGGCGCGGGTAAATCAATTCTGTTGGACGCGCTCGGGTTAGCTTTGGGCGCGCGGGCCGATTCAGGCCTGGTGCGGGCGGAGAAATCCCAAGCATCGGTCAGTGCGGTCTTCGAGATATCGCCCGACGCGCCGGTCCGCAACTTAGCGGCCGAACACGGCATCGAAGTCGACGATACATTGGTCCTGCGCCGCACGCTGTCTGCCGATGGCCGCAGTCGGGCCTTCGTCAATGACGAACCCGTCAGTGTCGGTTTTCTACGCCAGATCGGCGCGCGCCTTGTCGAAATTCAGGTGCAAAGCGAAAGCCACGCGCTGCTGTCGGCACCCAATCATCGGCGCCTGTTGGACCTTTACGGCGGGTTGCAGCGATCCCTCGACCGGCTCGCGGCGCTGCATACGGCATGGCAATCGGCTGCGGCCGCGTTGGCTGAGACCGAACAGGGCCTTGCGAAGGCACGCGCCGAGGAAGAATTCCTGCGCCACGCGTTAGATGAACTCAATGCCCTGGAACCCCGCGCCGGCGAGGAAGAAGAACTCAACGACCGCCGTACCGTTCTCAAGCATGCCGAAAAACTGGCCGAAGCCTTAACCGCGGCGCAGGCCGAAGTTGGGGACGAAACCAGCGTGTCCGACCGGTTGCGGGTGGCGCAGCGGATTTTGGAACGCGTGTCGCGCGATGCGGCCGGCGCGCTCGACCGGGTGGTCGACGCCCTTCAGCGGGCGGCGATCGAAGCGGATGAGGCGGTCGAGGCCCTCGACCAGGCCGCCACCGCCCTCGACCTTCAGGGTGGGACCCTCGAAACCCTCGAAGATCGCCTCTTCGCGCTGCGTGCCGTCGCCCGCAAGCACGGCTGTGAGATTGGCGCGCTGGCGGGATTGCGCAGCGATTTCGAGAACCAGCTCCAAACCATTCAGCAGGGTGATTCCCGCATCAACGACTTTCGTAAACTCTCCGACGAGGCCCGTCAGAGTTTCGAAAAAGAAGCCGATGCCGTCTCCAAAAAGCGCGCCAAGGCCGCCACAGCGTTGGAAAAGGCCATCGCCAAGGAACTTGCGCCGCTCAAACTCGATGGCGCGGCGTTCAAAGTCGTGTTGCGCGAAAAGCCCCTCGAAGATTGGTCCAAGGACGGCAAGGACGACGTGGCGTTCGAAGCCGTTACCAACAAGGGTCAACCGTTCGCGCCTTTGGCGCGCATCGCCTCGGGCGGCGAACTCAGCCGCTTCATGCTGGCGTTACAGGTCGTTCTCGCAAGCCAGGAGAGCATTCCGACGCTGGTGTTCGATGAAGCCGATTCGGGCATCGGGGGCGCCACGGCGGCAGCCGTTGGCGATCGGCTCTTGGCGCTCGCCCAGGATCACCAAATGTTGGTCGTCACCCACTCGCCGCAGGTTGCCGCGCGCGGCCAGTCGCACTGGCGGATCGCCAAGGGCACTGGGAGCAACGGCGCGAAAATAACCACGGTGGGGGTAGAGGAGCTCGAGCCGGATCTGCGCCGCGAGGAAATTGCCCGCATGCTGTCCGGCGAAGAGGTCACCGAAGAAGCCCGCGCGCAAGCGACCCGTCTGATCGAGCAGGGCGGCCGCTAAACCATGGCGACCCCATCATCCGCCGCGGTCGCGGTCGCCGACCTCGATGAAAAGCGGGCCAAGGCAGAACTCAAACGCTTAGCAGGCGAAATAGCCGCCCACGATCGGCTCTATCACGAAAAAGACGCACCTGAGATCAGCGACGCGGCCTATGACGCTTTACGCCGCCGCAACGACGAGATCGAAGCACGCTTCCCCAGATTGATACGCAAGGACAGTCCGTCAAAACGAGTCGGGGCAGCGCCGGCCAGTCAGTTCGACAAGGTCGTTCACCGGCGGCCGATGTTGTCGCTCAACAACGCCTTTGCCGACGAAGACATCACGGATTTTGCCGATCGCGTCCGGCGCTTCCTAAGCCTTGATGCCGACACCGAACTCGCCATCGTCGCGGAACCCAAAATCGACGGCCTCTCCGCCTCGCTGCGTTACGAGAAGGGCGTTCTTGTACAGGCCGCAACGCGGGGCGACGGGACCGAAGGCGAAGACATTACCCGCAACATCATGACCCTTCAGGATGTACCGCACCGCCTGAAAGGTAAAAACATTCCCGATGTCCTTGAGGTCCGCGGCGAGGTCTACATGCGCCGCGACGATTTCTTGGCGCTGAACAAAGCCCAGGAGGCGGCCGGCAAGCCGCCCTATGCCAACCCCCGCAATTCGGCGGCCGGCAGCTTGCGGCAACTCGATTCTACCATCACCGCATCACGTAATTTGCGCTTCTTTGGCTACGCCTGGGGCGAAGTGTCCGAACGGCTGGGCGATACATTATGTGCCGCGCGCGACCGACTCGGCGCCATGGGGTTCACCCTGAATGAACCCACCCGACGGTGCGTCACTATCGCCGAGGTGTTGTCCCACTATCATCACCTCGACGAAACGCGCGCGGACCTGCCGTTCGACATCGACGGCGTGGTTTACAAGGTCGACCGCTTGGATTGGCAGGAGCGTCTCGGCCAAGTCACCCGCAGCCCGCGCTGGGCCATCGCCCACAAGTTTGCCGCCGAACAAGCCCAAACCATGCTGGAAGAGATCGAAATCCAAGTCGGCCGCACCGGCGCCTTAACGCCCGTCGCCCGGCTTGAGCCCGTGACCGTCGGTGGTGTGGTCGTCACCAACGCAACTCTGCACAACGAAGAAGAAATCAAGCGCAAGGATGTTCGCAAAGGCGATACCGTGATCGTGCAAAGGGCCGGCGACGTGATTCCACAAATCGTCTCGGTTGTTCCGGGAAAACGGCCCAAAAATTCGAAGCCCTTCGTCTTTCCCGAGACCTGTCCGATTTGCAAAAGTGCGGCGGTACGCGAACAGCTGGAATCGGGCGAACAAGAAAAGGTCAAACGCTGCACCGGCGGATTGATCTGTCCCGCGCAGGCTGTGGAGCGGCTCAAGCATTTCGTCTCCCGCGATGCGTTCGACATCGAAGGCCTTGGTGAAAAACAGATCACTGCCTTTTGGGAAGAAGGTCGTGTCAAACAACCCGGCGATATCTTTCGGATTGCCGCGCAAGACGGCAAATCCCATGGCACCCTTGCCGACATCGAAGGGTGGGGCGCTCAATCGGTGGCCAAACTCTTTAGTGCCATCGATGCACGGCGCGACATCGGCCTCGATCGCTTCATTTTCGCCCTCGGCATACGCCACATCGGTCAGGCCAACGCCAAATTGCTGGCGCGTTCCTACGGCGGCCTTGATGCGCTGATCGACGCGATGGAAGCGGCGCAGGATCGCGAGGGTCAGGCCTGGGCGGATTTGCTCGACATCGACGGGGTCGGGACCAAACTTGCGGGCGCGTTGGTCGATTTCTTCGCCGAGCCGCATAACCTCGATGTCGTACGGGATCTCCAAGCCGAACTCACCACCATCGCACCGCCTGCCCAGGCTCAAACCGATTCGCCCATCGCCGGCAAAACCGTGGTGTTTACCGGCACGCTGGAAACCATGAGCCGTGGCGAAGCTAAGGCGCAAGCCGAGGCCTTAGGCGCCAAAGTCGCAGGCTCGGTGTCGGCCAAGACCGACATCGTGGTGGCAGGGCCCGGGGCGGGCTCAAAACGTAAAAAAGCTGAAGAGCTTGGCCTCGACATCTACGACGAGGCCGGCTGGCGCACGCTGATCGGCGCCTAGAAGTCGGGATCGACCAGCGCCCGCATCGCCTGGCGCATTTGCACCATGCCGGCGACCGGGGCTTCGACATAGTGAAAGATGCGCCAGCCCTCTGGCTTGCGGCGCAGCATGATGTTCACACGGTTGTCGCCGGCCATCATCTCGCCGCCAAACAACCCACCCGGCGCCACTTCGGCATTCCAATGCATGTCGTACAGCACAATCGCAATATCGGGGCTCGCCGCCTTGATCATCCGGTTCGCTGTCCGATGGGACACGCGGGCCAACACCCCGGCGGTGTGCGACCAATAGCGATCGATCTCGGCCCAGGTGGTGAACGCCTTCTCGGCTTCTTCCGCGATGTAAACCGGTTGGGGGTCCTCGGTATCCCACAGGGCCTTGATCGCCGCGAAGTCATGCGCTTTCCACGCCGCTTCCAGCGCCTCGATCACCTTGGTGATTTCAGCTTCCAAGCTCATCCCGTTGCCTCAATAGGCGCGGTGGCGGCGGCCAACCACGTGCCGGTCGCGTCATCGACCAGCGGGGTCAGGGTGTCGCGCACGCGGGCGTGATAGGCATTCAACCAAGCCAACTCGTCGGCGGTCAGGAGGGCCGCATCGATCAAAGCACGATCGATCGGGGCCAAGGTCAGGGTTTCGAATTCCAGCCGCGTGCGTTCCTGTCCCTCAATCACCTCGGCCTCGCGCACCACCACCAGGTTTTCAATGCGGATGCCGTAACCGTCTTCTTTGTAATAGCCGGGTTCGTTCGACACGATCATCCCGGGCCGTAGCGCCTCGCGGCTGGGCATTTTGGAAATCCGGTGTGGGCCTTCGTGCACGTTGAGGTAGGCCCCCACGCCGTGCCCGGTCCCGTGATCGAAGTCCAATCCGGCTTCCCACAGTGGCGCGCGGGCCAGGATATCGACCTGGCTGCCGCTGGTGCCCTCAACGAATGTCGCCCGGGCCAGCGCAATATGCCCCTTCAGCACGCGCGTGAACCGGTCGCGTTGTTCGTCATTGGGGGTGCCGATCGCCACGGTGCGCGTGACGTCCGTCGTTCCATCCCGATACTGTCCCCCGGAGTCGACCAAAAACAACTCACCTTCGGTCAGCATTCGCGTCGTCTCCGGCATGGCCCGGTAATGCACGATGGCGCCGTTCGGCCCGGCGCCGCCGATCGTCGGAAAGCTCAAACCGGTCAGCTGCTCGTCCTCTCGACGAATGGCTTCAAGGTGATCCGCCGCGGTGATCTCGGTCACGCCACCTGCGGCCACCGCCGTCGGGAGCCAGGCCAGAAACCGGGTCAACGCCGCACCGTCGCGCACATGCGCGGCCCGCATGCCGGCCACCTCAACCTCGTTCTTGCAGGCCTTGGGCAGCGCGCAGGGATCGGCCGCGCGGGAAACTTCGGCGCCGGCGTCGTGCAACGTCGTGGCGATCCAATTTGCGGTGCTCGCGGGATCAATCTGGACCCGGCGTTTGTGCGCCCCCAAAAAAGACAGGGCAGGGCCCAATTCACCCGGCGGCATCACGATGACTTCGTTGCCAAGATGGGCCCGCAAACTGTCATCCACTTTGTCGAGATCGACAAACCAATCGACTCGGGCGTCGGTGTGCAGCATGGCAAACGACAACGTCACCGGTGTGTAGTCCAAATCGCCGCCGCGAATGTTGAGTAACCAGGCAATCGAATCGGGGGCCGTAAACACCACCGCATCGACTTTGCTGTCACTCAAAACCTGCGCCACGCGGCCACGTTTGGCGGATGATGTCTCACCGGCGTAGTCCGCAGGGTACGCAACGGCCGGTGCGTTGGGCGGCGCCGGTCGGTCCGGCCACACCGCATCCAACGGATTATCGTCACACGCGACCAACGTGCCGCCTGCCTCACCGCACGCTTTTTCAAACCGCTCGACCGATGTCGGCGTGTGTAGCCAAGGGTCATACCCCAGTCGCTTCTTACCAAGGTGACTGGCGATCCAATGGGTGGGCGGATCGTCCATCAAGTGGTGCGGCACAAACGCGGCGACATCGACCTGTTGGCGCACCTGCAACGTGTAGCGGCCGTCGACAAAGATTGCGGCCTGGTCGGCCAACACCACGGCGATCCCGGCGGATCCGGTGAAACCGGTCAACCACGCCAGGCGCTGGGCATGGGGCGGAATCCATTCGCCTTGGTGCTCGTCCTGCAGTGGGACCAAAAATCCATCGAGGTCGCGACGGCCCAGTTCAGCGCGCAAAGCAGCCAGACGATCGGGTGAAGGATCACTCATGAGTGCATTATGCCCGGGTGCCGTTTGCGCGCCATGCGCTATGTGCATTGCTGCATTGCGACATAGATGGTTCTAAATCTCTGAAATATGGTTGAAATTCAGACGCTGCAACGCAACATGCATTGTCAGAAGCAACCACCTTTAGTCTGGAGTAGTAAAAGTGACCATCAGTACCGCCCAACGCAACCCCAAGAGGGTTTCCGCCGAGCAGGTCCTTGCCGAGGCGAGGGCGCAGCGTGCCGTGTATTTGACGACCGTCAGCCGCAAGGCATGGCGCGGAATCGTCGGCGTTCTCGCCGCCGTTCGTGCCGCCAATGCGCGGCGCGAAGCCCGTCAGGCCATCAGCATGCTGGACCGGCATACCCTGGTCGACGTCGGCCTTGAGCGCTTCGTTGGTGACGTCGGCGTACCGGCCAATGAAAACCGGCCGCGAGACGTCGCTTAACCTGGCGTCAACAAGACGATCTCACACCGCCGGCCTTTTGGGCCGGCGGTTTTGATTCAAGACCAACCGCTCACAACCGCGCGACGGATCATTCAGGCCATTGAACGCCGCGCGCGCACGCCAATATTGAGTCCTAGAGCAAAGAACAACATCACCCAGGGGAACACCCAATGACCCGCGATCACTTCAAAGCACACCCGCATCGTGGTTGGTTTGCAGGCGTTGCGCGTAACGCAGGCACACCGTTGCGCCTGTTGCGATCTGATCGGCGGCGTTTCCGCCGCTTTCTCGCGTTTTCAAGAATTGATGCCCATACCCTCGACGACATCGGTCTGCGGCGCAGTATCTTTACCGCTGCGCCGAGCGAGGACTCTCTGCACGGCATGGCGGGCTGCACCCGTCACTAAGCAGCCGCCCATCGAGGGCCGACAAACCCGAGGGTGATCCAATCACCCAGGATGAGCGACCGGGTACGGTGAAACCCGGCGCTGCGGTACGCCGCAATAACCTGCGACGCTTGGCTCGCGAGAATGCCCGACAGCACGACGTGCGCCCCCGGCGCCGCCTTTTGGGCAATGGCCGGGGCCAATGCCGCCAGCGGCCGCGCCAAGATGTTCGCGATAATTAGATCGAACGGCCCGGACTGCGCAGTAAGACGCCCGGCCGTCCCGGTCGCGACTGCGCAGCGCACCCATTGGCCGACCCCGTTATCTGTTACCACGTGCGTCGCCACCCGAATCGCTTCGGGGTCAAAGTCGGTTGCCAATACCGGCACCCGCCAGATCTTTGCCGCGGCAATCGCCAAGATCCCGGTCCCCGTACCGATATCCAAGATGCGCTGGGGCCGCAGGTTGCGCCCTAGCTGGTCCAGCATCATCAGGCAGCCTTTGGTGGATTCGTGATGCCCTGTTCCAAACGCTGAGGCGGCGTTCACCAAGATCGGGATCGCAGCGCTTGGTGGCGGGTCGGTGACATGGCTGCCGTGCACCCAAAACCGCCCAGCGGCAATCGGCGGCATATCGCGCTGCACTTTGGCGACCCAATCCTGATCGGGCACTTCAAGCGGCGGGGCAATGGTATCTTCGGGTTCTAGTGCGTCGGCAAGTTGCGCCAGAACTCCATCATTGGGCTCATCGGCAGTGAGGGCGGTGACCCGCCACGCCGACCCGGATTCAAATCGGCTCAGCGCCAAAAGGTCTTCACCCAAGGCCTCATCTAATGCGGTCTCGACGGCGGCACAGCGCGCAGTCTCGGTGTGCACCGAGGTTTCCCAGACGGACATCGCTTAGAAGGAGTGGGTCATGCGGGGCGGACGAATGAGTCGATGACCTTTTTCGTGCCCGCCTTATCGAACTGTATCTCCAGCCGGTTGCCGTCGATTGATTCGATCTGGCCATAGCCAAATTTCTGGTGGAACACCCGGTCGCCTTCCGTGTAACTCCCGACCGGTCGCTCGTCGTAGTCGACCAATTCGGCCCGTGCCTCGATCAATTGCCCATCGCGGGTAACGCCGCGGTTGGTGTTGCGCCGGCGCATGCGGCGGCGCCCCGGGCTATCCCACGGTTTTTCGACCGACTCGCCATACGATTCGTCATCCTCGCGGGCGTAGGTCTGTCCCCAGACCGAGGCCTCGGCCGCAACCTCCACGCTGTCCATCGGCAACTCGTCGATAAACCGCGACGGAATGGCGCTTTGCCATTCGGCGAAGGTCCGTCGGCTCTGGGCGAAGGATATGCGCAACATTTTGCGCGCCCGCGTCATCCCGACATGCGCCAGTCTGCGCTCTTCTTCCAATGCCGACGTACCGCCCTCGTCGAGCGAACGCTGATTGGGAAACAAGCCTTCCTCCCAACCCGGCAAAAAGATCGTGTCGAACTCCAAACCCTTTGCTGCGTGCAGCGTCATGATGTTGACCATGTCGTCGTCTGGTGCGTTGTCGTGATCCATCACCAAGCTGACGTGATCGAGAAAATCGGTCAGCGATTCGTACTCGCCCACCGAATGCACCAGCTCCCGCAGGTTGTCGAGCCGCCCCGGCGCATCGATTGATTTGTCGCGTTGCCACATCTCGGTATAGCCCGACTCGTCCAGCACCGTTTCGACCAGCTCTGGCAGCGGCAGCTGATTCTTCATCGCCCGCCAGCGGGCAAAGCTCTCCAGCACATTACCTAGGGAGGTGCGTGCCTGCGCCCGCAACTCGTCGGTGCCGATCAATTCTTGGGCGGCCTGCAACAAGGCCATTTGCCCGGCCCGCGCCACCTTGTGCATGGCCTGCATGGAGACCTCGCCCAGCCCGCGCTTGGGCATATTGACGATGCGCTCGAACGCAATGCCGTCTTCGGGCTGGCTGACCACCCGCAAATACGCGATCGCATCGCGAATTTCACGGCGTTCGTAGAATCGCGGCCCGCCGATGACACGGTAGGGCACCCCGATTGTTAGAAACCGGTCTTCAAACTCACGCGTCTGGTAGCCGGCCCGGACAAGGATGGCGATTTCGTTCAGCCGGTGGCCTTTGCGTTGCAGGTCTTCGACGTCCTCGGCAATCGCGCGGGCTTCTTCTTCGCCATCCCAGAACCCGCGGACGCGCACTTTCTCGCCGTCGCTCGCGTCCGTCCACAATGTCTTACCCAAACGCCCTTCGTTATGGGCGATCAAGGCAGAGGCGGCGGCCAGGATGTGCGGTGTGGAGCGGTAATTGCGTTCCAGTCGCACCACTTTGGCGCCCGGAAAATCTTCCTCGTAGCGCAAGATGTTCCCGACCTCGGCGCCACGCCACCCGTAGATCGATTGATCGTCATCGCCGACGCAGCAGATGTTCTTCTGGCCTTGCGCCAACAGGCGGAGCCATAGGTATTGCGCCACGTTGGTGTCTTGATACTCGTCCACCAAAATGTAGCGAAAGCGCTGGTGGTAAATCTCAAGGATGTCCTTGTGCTCGGTGAACAGCGTCAGGCAATGCAACAGCAGGTCGCCAAAGTCGGCGGCGTTCTGGGTAAGCAGGCGTTGCTGATACTCGCGGTACAATGCGGCGGTTTTGCCCATCGCAAACTCGCCGGTGTCCTCGTCCTGGACTTGCTGCCAGGTCAGGCCACGGTCTTTCCAGCGATCGATAATGCTGCCCAGCGCGCGGGCCGGCCACCGCTTCTCGTCGATGTTCTCGGCCTTCAAAAGCTGTTTGAGCACGCGCAGTTGGTCGTCGCGATCGATGATCGTGAAATTGTTCTTCAGGCCAACCATTTCGGCGTGCTGACGCAAAATGCGCACGCCAATGGAATGGAACGTGCCCAGCCAAATCCCGTCCACCGCACCGCCAACCATCCCGCCAACCCGGTCGCCCATTTCGCGGGCCGCCCGGTTGGTAAATGTGACCGACAGGATCTCCCACGGTTTGGCCAAGCCGAGGTTCAAAATATGGGCAATGCGGGTCACCAGTACGCGGGTTTTCCCGGTGCCGGCGCCAGCCAAAACCAAGACGGGCCCATCGGTCGTCACCACGGCCTCGGTCTGGCTCTCATTTAGCGTCTTTAGATAGGGCGGCTCGGCGGGCGCGGCGCCAGCCATGGCGCGTGCAGCAATCCCGCCCGGCTTCACGGCGGGCGCCGGATCGTCAAAGGGTACGTCGTCAAGATCGAAGGGGTCGGACATCGGTCCGGCCATTCATACCACAGCGCTTCGGCGCCTCACAGGTCGCGGGCTAGGGCCGGTCCGCGTCCTCGTTATGCTCCTCTGCCCGGGCCCGCAACAGGGCCTGGTTGTAGGCCATCAGTGCGGTCTTATGGTGCAGGATGCCCACCACAGTCCGGGCTTCTCGGTCGGTCACCACCGGCAGGCTGTCTTCGTGAAAGCGCTCCATCAGCTTCAGCGCCTCTTCCAAGTCGTCTTCGGCACACAGCATTGGCGGGTTGAGGCGGGCGATATCCCGGGCGTTGACCAAATGGTCGAGCTCGGGGTCAAGCGGCACCCCCCGCAATGAGGCAAACGACAGCGAGCCGACCAGCCGGGCATCGGCATCGACCACGAAGAAATCGCCATATCGCGCGTTTTCCATGGTGTGGCGAATTTCACTGGCCCGCGCGGTCTCCTCCACGATCTCGTACTGACCGGTCATGAGGTCGCCGACATGCGTCGCGGTCAACAGCTGCTCGAAACGGCCGGCCCGTATGG
>Ga0055584_100003774_pt1 | contig 14888 bp, 10 predicted proteins | sample OSDHelmetaG_FD_58716 | JGI IMG/M metagenome (GOLD analysis project Ga0055584, IMG submission 58716) | Pelagic marine sediment microbial communities from the LTER site Helgoland, North Sea, for post-phytoplankton bloom and carbon turnover... | ecosystem: Environmental > Aquatic > Marine >... | reverse complement strand
GAACATCTCTTGCCAGGTTTGTTCCCCCCACGAGATCGTTGAAGACGGGTCAGGGTTAAAGGGATTATTCGCCGAATTGTCGAATGTTGCCCTGAATACCATCTCGGTGCCGGCAGGCAAGAACTTCGGCTCTACGAAGTCGTAAGTCTTCTGCCAATTAAACTGATAGTTCGGTACGTTTAGGATCTCCTCAACCTTGCCATCCGGGTAGACGAGTTTGAAGTTCGCATCGTATCCGCGATAGTGCATATGAGGGCCGACCATAGTCAGCAGAGAGTCCTTGCGGAACTTCTTCGTCGCGACCATCTCGTGATCGGCCTCGAATGGCTCGATATTGATCTCCAGGTCTGCAGCCGAGCCGCCCAGGATCGGACGATCGGGCTCTTCGTCCCATAGGTACAGGCCGATCTCTGAAGCGTCCACGGCTTCTTTGCCGGAAGTCGTATAGTGCATCTGCAGCATTAATCCACCACCCGCCTGCAGCGGATAGCCTGCACCCTCAGGATAGGTATTCAGCGAGTTGCCTGGTGCATACGCGCCAAGGCCGATACCCTGATTCAGGATCTCGAACTCGTTCATGCCATCTGGGCCATAAGAGAAGGCGATGATGTGGTGCAACACGGTGGTGTCGCCGGGCGTAAACTCAACCGCCTTCACCCAGATATCTTCTTCGAGATCGAGTGGAACCATGAGGTTGCGGTAGTCCTGAACGCCGGTCGCAGGAATACGCTGCTCCGGGATTGGGATAATGATGTCAGGCTCGCCATGGGCCCACTTAACTACTTGGGGACGGTACTCGGCAAGTGGATCTGTGTCGTCGTTGTTCGGTGCGCCAGCATCGATCCAGCTAACCAGCTTCTGTGTCTCTTCGACTGTAATATGGTTTACCTCGTGAAAGCTTGAGACATACTCGCTGTCGATCTGACCCGGTGGCATACGCTTGGTATAAAGCGTCTCACGGATCATCGGCGACCAGCCCTGAACCATTTGGTGGCTGCTCATGGCGAAAGGTGCGATGCCTCCTTCCATGTGACAGCTCACGCAGCGTTCCTTCAGTATGGGAGCTACTTCGTTGGCGTAGGAGACTGATTCAATCTGAGCGAATTCGATTGCATCGCCCTTGCTGGCGAGTGTCTCTGCGGCGACGTCTTCCCCGCCGAATATTGCGCTGAGTGCATCCGCTACGTAGACGCTATTTGAGCGCTCCGAGCGGCTGCCGTCGGCGAAGCGATTGCTGAGGGCACCACGGTAGACAACTTCTTTCGCGCTGGGGTCGAGAATAACCACCTCGGCTACCCGGCTAAGGCCCAGTTCTTCGGCTACCAGCTGTGTGTCGTCCATCAGCACGCGCAGAGTGATGTCTTCCTTCTCGGCGGCTTCGCGCATGGCGAGTTTGTCAGAGGAGCCGGTAGAGTTAATCATCAAGAACTCGACTCTCTGCCCTTCAAACTGCTCTACGATATCCTCGAGGTCGGAGGCTGCGCGTCGCGCGTCTCGGCTATCGGGGTCGTAGGCGAACAGCACGATCGCTTGTTCGTCGGCATGACGGCTGAGTTGGAAAAATCGACCATCGGCATCGATCAGCGAGAAGTCGCTGATACGCTCTGCAGCGTTCGCTGACATGCCCATGAAGGCCGTCGCAATGGCCGCAGTGACAAACTTGGAAACCATTGAAAATCTAAGCATTTCGCTCTCCTGAAACTTCGTTAACTAACTACTATCTGACTTAATGCGCATACTAGGGTGCAATTTCAAGGAATACTTCCTGAATATTAAAAAAGCGAGGAATTTCAATATTTGAATAGCTGTTTATCGCTGAAACCCGTTGCGGCGCAGTAATTTTGCGGTGTACAGCAGGGTTGGCGAAGACAGGATTAGGCTCGAGATCGGCTGCGAGGAATGCAGGACGGGCCGAAATATTGCTTAGGGCATGGCGCCTGCCCTTGCAGGCTGGAGTTTTAGGGTAGGCAGAAGGTAGAATTCAGCTCCGTTTCAAAGGGCAGAGATCCAGTATCCACGAGGCAGTAGTATTGATTCCGAGAGACACCAGTCAGGCCCAGATGGACGCTGACCCGCATTCCCAGATAGGCCGCGGTGGTCAGTTTGTCACTATCTTAGTGCCATTCCTCTTGCTCGTGCTCTCTGGCCCTTTGCAGGCCGCCGAGCTACGTATCGCCCACTGCCTCTATGGCTGTCCTGTGGGCAGTAGCGCCGAGAATCATCTCATACTGCGACCGATCTACGCGCTCTCCTATAACACCCGAAACAAAGTCGCCGATTGGGTAGCCTACCGACTAACGGCAGGTTCGATTGGCATCGCATCGAGTCTCTCGCGTCAGGCGCTCGCAGACGATTTCGTGGAGCAGACACTCTCCGAGTCGGACTTCGTCAACGCCGAACAGGTCGGACTAACTCGAGCCCAGTTTGTCCCCTTGGTCAACTTCGCTGGCACCCCCTATTGGCAGGAAGTGAACTATATGAGTAACGCGGTAGCGCGTAGCAGAAACCTCAGTCAAGGTGCCTGGTACGGCTTGGAGTGGTCGATCAGAAACCTGGTCAACAGGGAAGAGGAGGTGTACATCCTTACTGGCCCTATATTCAGAGAGACCCCGATGCTCGAAGGGCTCGATACGGCTACGCCCCATAGAGTGCCAGATGCATTTTTTAAGATAATCGTCTCAGTTGACGATAGGGCGACTGCGTTTATCTTCGATCAGGGGCTGCCGGTGCACGTACATCACTGCGACAACAGAGTAGAGATCCAAGAGATAGAGGCGGCGACCGGTCTGCAGTTCTTTCCGGAAAGCCGCCGCTTGGGGTGGGAGTCTTTAGATGACAACCTGGGCTGCTTCTAGGCAGGGTTGCCATTTACTTGAGCAGAGGCACCCTAGCGAATCTCCGCCAGGAAATAATCGTCTCCGATCAGTTCATTGATCAGGCGATCTAGCGCGGCGCGCACGTTCACAGCCATGCCTTCGCTGGTAGGCGTTCGGCCACGACCGAAGAGTGTAGTCTGCCATACCGTGCGGCTTCCGCTCATTAGCTGAACCGAGGTGCGTAGCGTCAGCTGCAGTGTCTCGACGCCGCCTCGGTCTATGATCTGTGCCTCGCTGGAGAGCAAAGTTCCTTGCAGATACATATCACCCTCTGTGTCCACTAGTGTGGCGCTCGCGTTGGCGAAGCCACTGACCATGGCATCCTGAATGATCTCGGAGATAGCCTTCTCGGCCTGAAAGCCATCTGCTCCCAGCAATTGCGCATCGGTGATGAGTCGGGGGTTGTCCACCGAGCGCCCATCGGTGAAGGGTGCTATGCGCAGACTAACTTTCATGCTGCTGAGGTCTGAGCGTGGGCTACCGTCCATCGCATAATTAACTACGACGTCTTCTACCGCCATTGCGGTGACTGAAAACATGCCAATGAATGCGGCACAAAGTGAAACTACAAATCGAATTTTCATGAAACAAATCTCTCGTTGCTAATTATTCGTTGTGGGTTGTTCGCTGCAAGTGAAGACGCATTCAAACTACTTTATCGCGTCGGCCCTGTTGCTGTCCGAGCATAATTAATATGCCCTATATGATCAAGCTCGGTGTCTGAATAAGAGCTGAATAAAAGGCTGCACAGCGTAAGCATAGCTGTGTCATGCAGACGAAAACTCAGGCAGAAAAAAAGCCGTATCGATTTCTCGATACGGCTTTCTCTTATTACGCTCTGAAAAGTTTTTTTACAGCTCGTCAGCTGGCCATGTAGGCGCGCGATCGCGAACTGTTACCGGGCGAATTCCCTGATAGAGGAACTTCTGTACTCGGCTGCCTTCGTAAGTCTCAGTAGTGTAGATGTTGTTCTGAGAATCAGTGGCAATACTGTGAGGTGCGTAGAAGGTACCTGGCTGACGGCCGCCTTGGCCGAAAGTGTAAAGTACTTCCATGGATTCACGATCGATTACAGATATCTTGAAGTTCTGGCCGTCGGCAAGATAGATGAACTCTTGCTCTGGGTCGCGAGAGAAAGCGATATCCCAAGTTGATCCTTGGTTCAAAGTAGCTGGGTTATAGACCACTTCTCTTACGTATGTGCCGTCTGTGCGGAAGACCTGTACGCGGTCGGCACCACGGTCACACACATAGACGAGCCCGTCGTTGGAAGGCTCAGCACAGTGAACTGGGCCGCGGAACTGCTGCGGGCCAGGCTGGCCAGGTGTGTAAGTTACGTCAGCTGTGTCATCTGGGCGATTGCCGTAGGCACCCCAGTAACGCTTGAATGCGCCAGTCGCTACGTCGACAACTGCTACACGCTTGTTTGTGTAACCGTCTGCGAAATAGGCTTCGTTGGCTGCAACGTCGATAGCGATTTCAGCAACTCGACCGTAGTGAGTCTCGCTGTTGCTGTCGCGGTCTTCGCCTTGTAAGCCGATTGTGCGGATATATTCACCGTCGCGTGTGAACACGAGGACGTGTGAGTCGCCGCCGCCGTTACCGCCGATCCAGACGTCACCGTTAGGTGCGATCTCGATGCCGTGGTTTGAAGCAGGCCAGATATATTCTGCGCCTTCAACCGGGCCACCCCAGGCATTGATGATGTTGCCTTCGATGTCGAGCTCGATGATTGGTGGTGCAGGAGTACAGCATTCTGCAACGCCGCCCTGTAGACCAATTTCAGTGTTGCCACCGAATTGTGAGGCGTCGTTTCTGTGCACGATGAAGATGTGGTCTCTCTCGTCGACATCAACACCGATTGTGTTACCCATTGCCCAATGATTTGGGAGTGGCTTAGGCCAGAATGGGTCCACTAGAAAATGGGGTGCCATTACATCATTAGAAGCAGCGATGCTTGGCTCTTGTAATTTTGACTGTCCGACTCCTAGGACAACCAATGCAACGACGAGTGTTGCACCTATAGTTAATTTCAACTTTGTCATTCTTATTTTCCTCCAAATGCCCGAATTGCGGGGGGTTTAAACTCTCAGAGCAACGCCGAGTATACTCACTTCTATTCAGACAGTATACTCACAGGCCAAATTTTCCGGGGGCTTGATGTAAGTATTTGTAACAGCGCCTAGACCGGTGTTCTGCTACAGTCAGCGAGCTGACAATCAGCCTTCCATCTCTTTAATCTATCTAATTGAAATTATTAAAAATAAATAGACACTATGACTAATATTTTTGCCATGTTACTGGGTCAATCGACTCGAAGAATCGCCCTGTCCTGTCTGTTCGCATTGACACTTCTGTACCCGGCACTGGCGGGCGCGCACGACATCCCAAGTCGTGTCACTGTATATGCGTTCGTCAAACCCGAGGGAAATCAATTAACTGCCTTGCTACGGGTGCCGATGGAAGCGTTCAGTGAGATCAGTTTTCCACTGCGTGGCCCAGGCTATATTCAATTCTCGGAAGCAGAGTTCGCGCTGAACGATGCGGCGCGCGTCTATATCACTGAATCGCTCCACTTCTATGAAAACGGCGAAGAGCTGACCGAGAAGCAGCTGGAAGCTGTGCGGGTGTCGTTGCCCTCGAATCGCTCCTTCACGACCTACGAAGACGCGTTAGAGAATATTCTGAGTCCGGCGCTGGACGATTCGGTAGATCTGTTTTGGCGTCAGGGTGTGCTGGATGTGATGGTGACCTACCCAATCGGCTCGGATGAGTCCGAATTCTCGGTGAATCCCGAACTTGGCACGCTGTCCAATCAGACCACCACGGTGCTGCGCTTCCTCGTGCCCACCGGTGCTGAGCGGGTGTTCAACTACCTCGGGAATCCGGGCGTCGTGCAACTTGACCCGCGCTGGCATCAGGCGGCATTTCGATTCGTGCAGATGGGCTTCGAGCACATTCTTGAGGGCATCGACCATCTACTCTTTCTGTTCTGTCTGGTGATACCACTGCGCAGCCTGCGTGGGCTAATTCCGGTAATTACCTCGTTCACCATCGCGCACTCGATTACGCTTATTAGCTCGGCCTTTGGCATGGCGCCTAACGCGCTCTGGTTTCCGCCGCTTATCGAGACGCTGATCGCGCTCTCTATCGTCTATATGGCATTCGAGAATATCGTCGGCGCCAAACTGGAGCATCGCTGGGTAGCCGCATTCGGCTTCGGTCTGATTCACGGCTTCGGCTTCTCGTTCCTGTTTAGCGATACCCTACAGTTTGCCGGCGGCCACCTGTTCTCGTCGCTGCTTGCGTTCAACGTGGGGGTCGAGCTGGGGCAGATACTCGTGCTCATTCTGGTGATTCCGCTGCTCAATGGATTGTTCCGCTACTTCGTGCAGGAGCGCGTCGGCACGATACTGTTGTCGGCACTGCTCGCCCACAGTGCCTGGCACTGGATGTTGGACCGGGGCAACTCCCTCACGCAGTTTCAGATGCAGATGCCGATATTCGATTCCATCTTCTTCGCTGGGCTGATGCGCTGGGGCATGATGCTCATCGTCATCGCACTGGTGCTGTGGGGAATGTACGAGCTATTCCGGCGCTTCTCACTGGTTGACGATCTGGCCAGCTATAGCCGCAGCCGCGATGCCGAGAGCTAGCGCTAGGGCGTGAATCGAGGCCGAAAAACCGCGATCGGGTCAAGATTTTCGGGTTTTAAGCTGTTGATATATAAGGGTTAAATACCCTTATCGCCGCCTCTGCCAGTTTCAATTTGTCACAAAGCCTTGCAGTCTATTGGTATCTGCTGCCGAGCGCTTTACGCTAAGCTACGCAGCATAGAAAAGCGATTCCCCTCAGCCAGTATTGCTGAAGCCCAGATACCGATGCGAGAGTGCAGTATAGTGAGGACTTCGGGTCCTACTCACCGCATTAGTTTAGATAACCGAAAGGTTGGAAAGGTCAGATAGATGAATAGATTGACCGCATTTGTACTGTTCGCGCTCGCGAGCGCCTTCTCCGTCATCGCTCAGGCGGGCGCCGAGCGGGTCGGAAACTTCGCGCTTATCGATCACGAGGGCGTCTATCACCAGTTGGCGAAATACGGCGACAGCAAGGCCGTGGTCATCATCGCCACCGCTGCCGACTGCCAGGAAAATATCGAGAAGCTTCCAAAGTACCGCTTGCTGCGCACAACTTGGGAAGATCAAGGCATCAGTTTCCTCGCCATCGATTCCTCGGCGAGTGATACGCTTGCAGACATTCGTCTGATGGATGAGCTGCACAATTTCGACCTACCGATACTGGTCGATGATAGCCAGCTCGTTGCCGAGAACCTGAGCCTGAGCAAGGCGGGCGAGATTATCGTTATCGAGCCCACTCGCAGCCAGGTGCTGTACCGTGGTGGTCTTGACATCGATCCGGTGCGCGCTCGACCCGCTCTGGATATCGAGGCAGTAGAGGGCACTACAGATTTCGCCGATGTTCTCGCTACGGCTGTAGCGGGCGAGGCAGCTTCGATCGAGAGCACCGTCACTACCGAAGCAAGCGGCTGCGCGCTGCGGTTCCCCGCCAGAGAGAGCCATGTCAGCGCTGCGCCCGACTATGCCACCGAAGTTGCACCCATCCTGGAAGAGAAGTGTCTTAGCTGTCACATCGAAGGCGGCATCGCGCCGTTCGCGATGAACTCGCATATGATGGTTCAGGGATGGTCGCCCATGATGAAAGAAGTCATGATGACGAAGCGCATGCCTCCCGCGCAGGTTGACCCGAATGTAAATCATTTTACTAACGCGCGTTATATGAACGCCGAAGAATTGCAGACCCTGGTGCACTGGATCGACGCAGGTTCTCCGCGCGGCGTCAGCGAAGTGGATCCGCTCACGCTTATCACGCCGCCCGAATCGGTATGGGAATTGGGTGAGCCCGATTACATCGTCGATGTGCCCGCATTCACGGTACCGGCGACGGGCGTTCTGGACTATGAGAACGTCACCGTAAACTTGCCCTTCGAGGAAGACGTCTGGGTGAAGTCAGTACAGCATCTTCCTGGCGATCGACGCGTCCTGCACCACCTGCTGAGCTATATCGTACCAGCGGACTATGCGGAAGAAATCGTCGAGGGTGAGAATGACAGCTACCGAGAATTTCTGGAAGGCTACGCACCGGGTAAAGAGGAAGCTGCCACCTACCCTGAGAACGCGGGCGTGTTCGTGCCCAAGGGTTCTGCGGTGCAAATGTCTGTTCACTACACAACCTTCGGCAAGGAAGCGATAGACAGTACCAAGATCGGACTGTATTTCGCCGACGAGGAGCCGCAGTTTCAGTACTCGACGTATTCACTCAGTCACGGCGGTAGCAATATCCAGATTCAGCCAGGCAATGCCGATCACAAGATGAGCGCTTCCCATGTCTTCGAGGACGAAGTCATGCTGCACGGGCTACGCCCCCACATGCATTACCGTGGCAAGCGTATGCGCTTCAGTGTGATCTACCCGGACGGGACGAAAGACCAAATTATTAATGTGCCAGACTACAATTTCGCCTGGCAGCCGACCTACCGACTCTCCGAGCCCATGATACTGCCAGCCGGTTCTAGGGTGATGATCGAGGGTGCCTTTGATAATTCCCAGTACAACCTCGGCAACCCGGACCCTGCCGCCGTTGTGAGGGGAGGCGCCCAGAGCTGGGACGAGATGTTTATTGGCTATCTGTCGTACCACAAAACCAGCAAATAAACACCGCGTCTACACGTCACGATTGGAAAGGGCCTTACGGCCCTTTTTTTTGCCTTCAGGTTCCCGCGTACCGAACTGTAATAGTCCTCGCTATCCCGCGTTGCCCCGTAGCTCACAGACTCGACAGGCGGTGTCTTCGCTGCGACATACTGTTACTGAAAGTAATGTTTTCAGCTGCCCATTCTGGCGCAATTGGGCTAGACTGCCCCTGTTAATTAAAAGCTTTCTGGAGCCTGCAATATGAACAAACTACTCGCTATGGGAACAGCCCTGATTGCCACAGCGCTATCGGTGTCAGCCTTCGCGCTACCGGATAGAGTCGGCGATTTCGGTCTATTAGACAGCGACGGTGATTTTCACCAACTGAGCCGCTACCGCAACAAAGAGGCGCTGGTCTTAATGTCGTTCGATAGCAGTTGTGCTGCCATCAATTCTTCCGTCGCTAGCCTGGATGCAATGGCTGCCGAGTGGAGCGAGCAGGGCATCGCATTCGCACTGATCAACTCATCTGCCGAATCGGATATCGCCGGGATTAGAGCCGCGAAATCTGCTGCAGGTTCCGACCTGCCACTGTTGGTCGACGATGGGCAGGTCGTCTCCGAGACTCTCGCACTCAGCAAGGCGGGCGAAATCGTAGTGCTGGACCCAGAGCGTTTGACGATTCTTTACCGTGGACCGGCGACAAGTGCTGCGGCCACCCTGACTAGCGAGCTCGCAGGCACAGCTGAAAGCACGACTGTGATCGAGGCTTCTGGATGTGATCTGAATTACCCAGCGAAGGAAATGCACGCGAGCACAGTTCCCGATTACTCCACAGAGGTTGGTCCGATTGTCGTTGAGCAATGCGCAAGCTGTCACCGCGAGGGCGGCATTGGTCCCTTCGCCATGGATAGCCACCTGATGTTACAGGGCTGGTCGCCGATGATCCGCGAAGTGCTGCTGACCAAGCGCATGCCGCCAACGCAGGTTGATCCCAATATTGGCCACTTCACCAACGCCCGTTACATGAGTGACGAAGAACTGCAGACACTAGTTCACTGGATCGATGCCGGATCACCACGCGGTGCGGGTGCAGTCGACCCACTGGCAGAATTCGACATGCCAAACTGGAAGGAGTGGACACTGGGTGAGCCTGACTACATCGTCAAGGCGCCCAAGATGGAAATCCCTGCCACTGGCGTTTTGGACTATATCGATGTCGACGTCGAGCTTCCCTTCGACGAAGACAAGTGGGTTAAGGCGGTGCAGTTCATCCCTGGCGATGAGTCGGTACTTCACCATCTGCTGACCTATGTTACGGCTCCTGCCGAAAATTTCGATGGTGGTGAGGGCAACACGACTTCGGTCGCGCGTCGCTTCCTCGAAGGTTATGCCCCAGGCAAAGTCGATGCGATGACTTTCCGTCAAGACACGGGCGTCTATATCCCGAAGGATCACAAGCTGTCTATGCAGTTCCACTTTACTACTAACGGTAGAGCGACAACTGACGAAACGGTGATCGGTCTTTATATGTACGATGAGCCGCCGAAGTACGAGAACTTCACTCGCTCGGTCGCCTCCAACTTTAAGATTCCTCCCTATGTACAGGATCACGAGTCGCACGCGCAATACACCTTCGACGAGGACGTCGTATTGACCGGTCTGCGCGCGCATATGCACTTCCGTGGCAAGGACATGAAGTTCTCCATGGAGAACGACGACGGCTCCATGACGGACCTGCTCAGCGTGCCTAATTACAGCTATGCTTGGCAGCCTACATACGAGCTAGAGGAGCCTGTCTTGATCAAGTCGGGCACCAAGGTACACGTCACTGGCGCCTTCGATAACTCCGAGTACAATCCGGCTAACCCGGATCCATCTCAGGAGCTGACGTTCGGACTGCAGAGCTGGGACGAGATGTTCATTGGTTACTGGACATACCATTCGGCCACGCCATCTAACTAAGACCTATCCAGTTAGTAAGAAACCCGATCACATCGCTGTGGTCGGGTTTTTTTTCGCCTCGGTAAATTCGCAACCAAAGCCAGTATTTACGAGACTTTCCGTTGTGTCGGCGTCCCCTAACTTGCTATGATGCGGAAGTTTGTTTTCAGAATAATAATTCGGGAGAGTGCTTTATGTCCTCGGTCTTTATCGTCATTTTCGGCCTCATTGGATTCTCATTTGGCTGGTTCGTCTACTCCAAGTTCATCGCGGGAAAAATCTATCGACTAGACCCCGACTATGTGACTCCAGCTCATCGAATAAACGATGGCGTCGACTATGTGCCTACTAATAAGTTCGTGCTTTGGGGCGCGCACTTTACCGCTGTTGCCGGCGCCGCGCCGATTGTCGGCCCCGCGATAGCGGTCTACTGGGGATGGGTGCCGGCTCTGTTGTGGGTTACCTTGGGATCTGTGTTCTTCGCCGGCGTGCATGACATGGGTGCTCTGTGGGCCAGCAACCGTCACGGTGCTAAATCGATCGGTGCGCTCTCTTCCGATGTGATCGGCAAGCGTGCCTCCGCACTGTTCATGGTCATCATCTTCCTGCTGTTGGTGTTGGTGAACGCGATGTTCGCGACCATCATCGCTACCGACATGGTCATCTTCCCGTCTTCCGTGTTCCCAGCCTGGGCAGCGATACCTGTCGCTATCTGCATCGGTGTTTTGATTCGCAAGAAATTTAATCTATTGCTGATCTCGGTGATCGGCGTGGCGATCCTCTACTTCACGATTTACGTCGGTAGCGTAATGCCGATGGAATTGCCGGGCGACATCTTCGGCCTTGGCGCAAACGGCAACTGGATAATCCTGCTGTTCGTCTATGCTGGTATAGCCTCGATGCTGCCGGTATGGCTACTGTTGCAGCCGCGTGACTACATCAATGGCGCGCAGCTGGTACTCGGCCTGTTCGTTCTGTATAGCGCCGTGTTCATCGCCTTGCCGGATGTGTCTGCGCCGGCTTTCAATCCGAATCTGGCCGAGGGCACACCGCCTATTCTGCCTATACTCTTCGTTACGATTGCCTGTGGTGCGCTTTCAGGTTTCCACGGCATCGTCTCCTCGGGCACCAGCTCGAAGCAGCTAAATAACGAGAAGGACGCGCGCTTCGTAGGATATCTGGGTGCATTGGGCGAGGGCTCATTGGCTTTGATCACCATCGTCGCCGTGACCGGCTCTCTGTATGCCGCAACGGGCGCCGACTGGAATGCGATCTACTCGGGTTATGCGAGTGGTCCTGGTCAGAAAGGCTTCATCGACGGTGGCGCTATTCTGATCTCCACCGGTTGGGGCATACCTATCGCGTTCGCGCAGACCATGCTCGCCGTCATGGTGGTGCTCTTCGCAGGCACCACGATGGATGCGGGTCTGAGATTGCAGCGTTACATCATTCAGGAGTGGGGCGGCATCTACAATATCGCGCCGCTGAAGAACAACATCATCTCCACGCTGGTTGCGATTGCGGCCTGTCTGATGCTGGCGTTCGGTGTATCCGCGGGTGGCTATCCTGGCGATGGTGGCGCGCTGATCTGGCCTGTGTTCGGTGGTACTAACCAGATATTGGCTTCGATGACTCTGTTGTTGATCTCTGTCTATCTAATGCGACTGGGCCGCTCGCCGAAGTTTATTCTGGCGCCGATGGTCTTCATTTTCGTCATGGCATTCTGGGCCTCTTGCTGGTACATCGTACAGCACTATCAGACGCAGCAGTGGGCGCTGGTTGTTATCGAGGTTCTGGTTATGATCACTAGCATCATGGTGATGCTGGAGGCACTGGGCATTATCTCCAAGATCAAGAACGGCGAGATCGCCGTCGAATCGGGTGATGCCGTTAGTACGGGAGACTAGTAAGCCGGGATTTACTCGCTAAGTCCCTGTGCGAGCAGTATTAAGAAAGGAGCGGTCGGATGCTGTCTAGCACAATGTCCTCGCTCCTTTTTTATTGGAGCCATGACGGATTTCGAAATATGAAGGTCTGTAGAGAGTTGCTTTGTAAATGACGGCCAAACACTTAAGCGAAGTGGCGCTGCGCGATCTGTTCAATCTCGAGGCGGAGCGAGCCATCGATCGCATACAAATCTTGCAAGAAATAGACTCGACGAACTCCGAAGCGCTGCGCCAGATTCAGGCGGGCAATACGGAGAATCGTTTGGTGATCGCGGGCGCGCAGACGGCGGGGAAGGGCAGGCGCGGTCGCGCCTGGCTTAGCCCGAAAAACTCCGGCATCTATCTCTCATTGAGCCGCCGCTTCTCGCAAGATGCTAACGCGCTGCAGAGCTTGAGCCTGGTAACGGCGATCAGCGTAGTTCAGGCCCTGCAAGATCTGGGTGCTACCCAACTGCAATTGAAGTGGCCGAACGATGTGCTGCACGAAGGAAGAAAGCTGGCGGGCATCTTGCTGGAGTTGCAGCACCGGGCCGCATCTCGCTATGTCGTCTTCGGCGTCGGTGTAAACAGAGAACTGTCGGCAGAGACCGTGTCCCACATCGATAGGCCGGCGACGGACTTGAACTCTATCCTGGGCGATTCGCCTGCTGCCGTCGCGGTTATCGCTGCGCTGCTGAATCGCATCTGTGCGAATCTGATGGAATACGAGAGCAGCGGCTTCGCCGTCTTCCAGGATCGCTGGAATCTACTGGACTGCTATAGGATGTGCGATATCGTGTTGCACAATGGCGAAAGTCGTATGATCGGAAAGTCCTTGGGCGTAGATGCCAGCGGCGCCTTACTACTCGAAAACGCCCAAGGCGTACAAGTTATCGCAGGGGGCGAGGTCTTCCCCTCACTGCGCCCGCTACCCGACGAGATCACGTAACTATGATTCTGGAACTCGACGTAGGCAATACCCGTATTAAGTGGCGACTGCTGGCCGCGGACAGTCTGTTGCCGCAGAATACGGGGCATGTCAGCGATCTGGCGCAGTTGCAGCGCGTCCCCGAGTTGCAGGTGGCTATTAGTCTCGCACGCATGTGTAGCGTGCGCGGCGGCGAGCTCAATCAGCAGATTGAGCAGTGGGTTCGCAGGCAGTACGGCATCGACCTGCAGCTTGCGGTGGTAACGGCTAGCTGTGGGGGCGTGAGCAATCGATACGCGGATGTCAGTAGGCTTGGCATCGACAGGTGGCTTGCCATGCTCGGTGCCTACCGCAGGGCAGGGGGCGCCTGCATGATTATCGATAGCGGCACGGCCTTTACGCTGGATGTGGTCGATGCCCAGGGGCAGCACAGGGGCGGATATATCATTCCCGGTCTTGGACTCATGCGCAGCAGTCTCGAAGCCCATACGGCGATCCGCCTCACGGCGCACTATAGCCACGATTCACGCGAGCTTGGACATTCGACCGACGAGGCGGTCTTCAATGGCACTCTGTCGGCCCTGCTCGCCACTATTGCGCTGGAGCATCGGGCCTTGCAGGCTCAGGGCTCGGTTAAGACCTACTTCGCCGGCGGCGATGCCGAGCTGCTGCACGGTTTCGCGGGCATCGAAGACAGTGAAGTGGTGCCAACTCTGGTATTCGATGGTCTCGATGTCGCCTGTCCACGGCCAGGCATTGCCGAGAGGCTGGATTAGGCAATGCGCTATATAGCTCTCTTCCTGTTATTGGCTAATATCGGCTACTTCGCCTGGCTGCGCTTTGACACTCAACCCGTGAGCGAAGTACCGCCCGCTGCGCCTCGCCCCCTGCTCAATACTGGGCTCACACTGGTCAGCGAATACGAGGAGCAGCTTGCCGCGATGCCCCAACTCAGCTGCTTCACTGTGGCGAGCTTCGCCACCAACGACGATGCCTCCAGCTTCATCGCGGAGATCGATGAGCTAGCCTACGAGGCCCGGCTGCATCTCAGCGGTGAGCCGCTCAGCCCTCAATACCGGGTTTTCCTGCCTCCGGCGTCTTCCCGCGGCATCGCGACCATCACTCTGGATAGCCTGAGCGAGCGCCTGGCGCAGGCCGAAATGGAGATCGAGACCTATCTGATTACCCGCGGAATGCTGGTCAATGGCATCGCTCTCGGCGTATTTAGCGAGCGAGACAATGCCGAGACCGCGCTGAGCGCCGTTCAGGGCCTGGGTTTCGCGCCTCAGATTGAAGAAATACCGCGCTCTACGGGCGAAATCCAAGTTTGGCTCGAGATGCTTCAGCAAGATCTCTTGGAAAACCCCGCATGGCTAGATTTGACGCTAGATAGACCCGATTTGACCATTACAGAAAATCTCTGTGAAACGATTGCACAAGGGAGTCAATTCCCATAAAATGCCGCTCCTGAGTGAGAGTGCCAGGGATTTTGACCCTTGGAAGT
>Ga0055584_100003773_pt1 | contig 14892 bp, 12 predicted proteins | sample OSDHelmetaG_FD_58716 | JGI IMG/M metagenome (GOLD analysis project Ga0055584, IMG submission 58716) | Pelagic marine sediment microbial communities from the LTER site Helgoland, North Sea, for post-phytoplankton bloom and carbon turnover... | ecosystem: Environmental > Aquatic > Marine >... | reverse complement strand
TGGAGTTGTAATTATATATCGTAAAAATTCCATTGCAATTAATCCCACAATAGTACTTGTAGTTGTGGCAACTGCTGGAATTATTTTACCAACAATTCCTTTTGTTTCATATTCAGTAACAGTAGGGATACTATAATTAATTGCTCGACAATTTGAACAACTTGTAATAAATTCAATATGATACGACGAATCGTCATCTTTATCAAATACTTGTGGTAGTAAAGTGAATGATATTTTTTCAATTGTCTTTAATTCAATTGTATCGAATGTCTTTGTCACAGTTGTTTTTAGTTCACTATCATCTTTTGCAATTTTAATTTTATTATCTATCGTATAATCTTTTGGCATAAATTTTAAGCTATTCATTTGAATATATTTAATCATATCTTCCAATGAAGCTATAGGTAGTCGATAAATTTGACACATAATATTAGTTGTATAATACAGATATTTAACCATAACATTCGCATTCGATATATTATATGGGTTAAAAAACAATGGTTCGGGGCAAATTTTTCCCTGAGACCAAAACATTATATTATCTATAGTATGATCTTTTGGAAAACAATGTAATAATTGTTTTATATTATGACAAAAAAGTAAATCGAAACTTTCTTTTACTAAAAATAAACAATCGATCCAAGTCTTTGGAATAGAATGCAAGAAATAATTTATATCTTCAATTGCAGTGTTTAATTCAATGGGTGATAATTTTTTTAAAAAATCTGGATTTTCAATATATCTATTACAATTAGCTGGCCCTCTATTGTATTTCTCAAAATGATCTCTAGCCCAATGAATAGTATGTTGGATTGTATTGGGAAAATTCTTAATTGTACAAACTGGATATTGTTTCTCATCATTTGAATCATTCATCATACTATAAGTTTCAGTTATAAATGGAATAATTGGTTGTGAATTTGCTTTCATTCCCATTGTACCACTCTCAAATAATGGTAACTGTTTATCAAAACATATACCATCTATATAACGTCTTGTCTCAATATTATCCAATGCATTTATTACAATAGTTTTATCTTTAAAAATCTTTTCAGTAAAATGTGGATTTTTACTTCCCATATATTCTTCATATGAAGCTAAATTCATTGTAGGATTTATATGTAGAATTGAATTGATTGCAACTTTACATTTAGGTTGTTTAACGTGACAAGGTCTGAATAAAAATTGTCGACTTAAATTGGAATGTTCTATATGATCTGGATCAACAACATCTACATTGGTACAATTTAACATTGCCATCTGTTTCAACCATTCACATCCTAGTGCACCACAACCTACAATCAATATATTATTTTCTTTTATTTTTTTACAAAGTAACTGGTATTCATTATTAACTTGTTCTATCGATTCATAAGATGAAAACAGACTAAAATCTTCCCAACTATAAATTTGATTAATTGGAGTATATTTTAATCCAATTAATTTAATTATCTCAGTTGATGCAAATCCTGCAAGTATACTAGTAACTGGTTCAAGATGTATTGTTTTAGTAAATAGATATTTTGTTTCTACACTATTATCATCGGTAAATATTTTATCTAAATTTATTGCAATATTATCAAATGTCAATTCTTCAAATGGTTTATGCAAAAATGTTACTGGTTTAGTGATTGAAATAATTGTACCATTGATAAAAACAAAATCATCTGGTAAGATAAAAGTATTATCTTGTGATACTATTTTAATACTATTACTATTTGATGATACTACGGTAAACATATTATTTTCTAAATAATGTGTATTGTTACCTTGTATAAAAGTAAACTTTATCATATCGCCACGATTTAGATCATTGGAACAAATAATTGAATCTTTTGTAATATTTTTAATTTGAATTGATTCTTTTATTTCACCTATTGGATCCATAACTGTTTGTTCAATACAATCAACCACTATAGAACCAGCTAATCCACTTCCCATCAAATATACCATTTTGCAATTATTCCAACGACATATTTTATTAATTGAGATTGCGTCATCGATAGATCGGTTTATTACTACCAATACACTATCTTTTAGTTCTACTTGTTTTAAATAATTGAATGTTTCTACTTGGACTATTCCATTTAATTCAATTGTGGCATCTGCTAATATTGTACTACATTTCATACCTAGATTCTGATTTCTATAATACATTGAAGTTGAGATTGTTTCAAGAGAGAGCACTTCTTTTCCTATTAGGTTAATTTTTTTAATTCCACTTAGTGCTAGATTTTTACATATTTCTCCAGCGTATCCATTATCGAGGCCTATGATAGATACAGTACCAGATTGAATTAATTTAGATTCTTCAACACCAAAGCATCTCATCATACGGTCATATTTATTTATATCAATAGAAGACATTATTTTATTATTATAAAATTAATTACTAGATATAGATATTATCAATTTTTTTAAATTGCAGCGATTAACTTTTATTTTATGGGCATTCTAACCATATAGATAAATCAACATAGTTCTTATTTTTTATATTGATATAATTATAATTATAATTATATATCAATATAATTATATATTATGTTGATCTATCTATATGGTTATATATTAATATTAATAATACTAATAATTATAAATATAGTGTTAAATATAATAACACCTTGTAATAAAAATAGTATAGTTGTTATGGGAATGCGACGATCTGGATTACATCCTATTTGTTCTGATATAATAAATCAATATACTAATAGTAATAATTATAATATTAAACTTAGATTTATAGGAAATGTAAATTATGTTAGATATAAAATAAGTCAAAAAAATGATAGAGTGATTCTTTTTGAAGATAAATTCTATAAACCTACAAAATTTGATGTAGATGGTAATAAAATAATTATAATTATAAGAGATATATATGATAATATTATATCGAGAGTAAAAGTAAATAAACATTGGAGTAAAATTGACAATCATTTCATTTCTACCTATATAGATATAATGAATGAAATTCTGGGATATACTAATTTTTATAATAAAAAAGTTATAATAAATTATGACCTCTATATAGATAACACTACTGATTATAGAGGTAATATTTTGAAGAATCAATTTAATTTTACTGAAATTGATAAGATGTATAGTGAAATATCACATAATGGTCCTGGTAAGTCATTTGATAATAATAATAATAGAAGTAATACAGTTATTAATAATAAAATATTCAATTTAATATCAAGCAATGAAACTTTATTAAGATTAGTTAAAGAATATTTTGGATACAATCTATTAGATAAATTAAAACCTCATTTAAATTAATGCAATCAATATATGTAGTAATAGTACTAGTAATACTAATAGTAATACTAATAGTAATACTAATAATGTTATTAGTACCCCGATCTATTTATATAGAGGAAAGATTTACACCGACTCAAACTAAATATGAACTAGATAATATTATTGAGTATTCCGATAAACTATTGACCCAAGATATAATTAATTTAAAAAAAGGGCAAACTATTATGACAAATATGTTGTACGAATTTGATAGAATTTGTAGAAAACATAATATAGTGTATTGGTGTCTAGGTAATACACTTATTGGAAGTTTGAGACATAGAGGATGGGTACCTTGGGATTGTGATGTAGATATTGGAATAGTAAAGAGTGATTATGATAAATTAAAATTAATAGTAGATGGTGAATTACCAAACTATCTAATATTTCAACAGGATAAATCCTATAAATTTTGTAAAATAAGAAATTTATTATCTCATTACAAGTACACTGAATGGGCGAAAAACAGGGATCAAGATGATGGGTTACAATTAGATATTTTTATATTTGATAAAAGGAATGATATGCTGGTACCAGCGAGTGGAGATAATATCAATATAAAAACTTGTAAATATGATTTTATTTTTCCATTAAAAGAAACAGTATTTGAAGATATTATTGTCTATATACCAAATGAATATAAGATGTACTGTACTGAAGCGCTGGGTTCCTATCCCTCCATATTATTACCAAAAGATAAAAGATATCCACAAAAAGGTAATATCAACCCTAATAAACCTAGTAAAAAAATGTTAAAAATCTATAAGGATAAATATACTGATAAAATGTCTAGACCCAATAAAAAACACCAAGGTGAAATAAATAATTCTATCATTCGTAATAATTTTGATAATTTTGAATATTCATCCCAGTTATCACCTGATGATATTATTCATTTAAAACAAGGGCAAATAAAAATGTCTAATATGTTAAAAGTATTTGACGAACTTTGTACAAAATATAAAATTAGATATTTTTTAATTGGTGGATCATTAATCGGGGCATTGTTATATAAAGGATGGATACCTTGGGATGGCGATGTTGATTTAGAAGTAAATGAAGAAGATTATGGTATATTAAAAAAAGCCTTGGTAAATGAATTACCTAGTGATATGTGGTTTCAAGATAATTCAACCGATAAATATTATCCTTCTAATAATAATATTATTGGTAAAATGAGAGATTTATCATCTTGTTATATTGAATATAGTAGTAATACATATGGTAAAGAGTGGCATAATGGTTTACAAATTGATATAAATATATATAAAACTAAAGAAGATGGTACTATATATTTTCCTGATGATACAAAGGTAACAAATTTAACAGTAGATGATATATATCCATTAAAAAGAGTTCCATTTGAAAACTTTTCAGTTACTATAATGAATAATTATGAAAAATATTTAACAAATAAGTTTGGAAAAGAATGGTTTATTGTTTTACCTAAAGAAAAAAGAATTGCACACGAAGGTAAAATTGATGGTATGAATACTTGTGATTTTCATTATACAAAATATCCCCATTTACATAAAAAATAAACCTCACTTTATTTATATGACCGATATATATTATGATAAATATATGAAATACAAAAATAAATATATTGCTTTGCAAAAAGTTGCTTTACAAAAAGTTGCTTTGCAAAAAGTAGCTTTACAAAAAGTTGCTTTGCAAAAAGTAGCTTTACAAAAAGGTGGTGTTAATTATAAAACTATTACATCTCAATCAACAAGTTATTTAGATTGTTTAAAAAAAAATAACTACGACAGTAGTAAATTGGAACTTTGTTCTAATTTATCTAAATTAAATAGTACTATTTCTACTCAACAAGCAAAAATAGATAAGGAGTATAACACTGAATTAAATAAATTTAATCGAATGAGTAACTCTCTAGATAATTATCAAAGTATCTTGGGTCGATCACTCGATAATGATATAGATGAGAATGAAGTAGATAAAATGTTAGCCGATATACAAGATCAATCGATTGCAGATGTTTTAAAAAAAGCACCATCGGTTCCTAAAGGTGGACCTACTAGTCAACCTACTGTTCCTAAAGGTGAACCTACCATCATACAACCAACAACAACCATCCCTCCAATTTGTTCACAGTGTTCATCTTGTTTACAAAATGCATATAAAAATACCGATATAACTACAAGAAATTCAAGTACGTTGCAATGCTATGATTCGTGCGATCAATGTAGTATAGTGAAAACTAAAATGACTGAATCCGCATCATTTAAAAATCATTATATTAATATTTTAAATTTACAATTAGATGAAGAGAATAAAAAAATTAAAAAAGCACAAGATAAAATTAATGAAATTAATAAAAAAAAATTACAATTTAATTAAATGTATATATCGGTATAGTTATACAATGTGGTATTATACGTAATATAATTCTTTCTAATCATATTATCTCTATAAAAGTAATATAATATAGAGACAATTAAATAATAATTATGATTATGATTCATTACAATTCTATTAATAAAAACTACAAAAAATAATAATATATGTATATATGTTATTATTAGGTTATCTGTATCTAACATTATATTATTTTGAATCAGGGTATTATTCATATTATTGAACAATACCAATATATAAAATTAACACTGAATATAATCAATTTTTATTCAGTTAAATTGTATGCCCACCGCCATACAATTTATTATATTTATTTTTTTTAATTATTTTAGAATCTATTGTCATTGGGTCCAATGCATAATATTGCATCAACATATTACCACAAATTTTATTATTATCTTTATATTTTGATAATGCTAATAGATGAATAGATTCTATTTGATTTATTAAATTCATAGTATCAGTATCAAATTTATATTGTTCTAAAATGTAACTATCCATTTGATGATTTTCTTTCCAAGGTTTATTTAATGATAAAAAATTTTTTCTAAATTCTTTATTTTTAATCATTGAAGGAAAGTTTATAAAAAATAACATTTTACCAATAATGTATTCATATAAACTTGCTTTTTGATATAAAGTGACTCGATGTAATGTATTGTTAGAATTTAATACAATGGATAAATTTAGATTTTCAATTTTAGCATATTTAACCCCATGATTAATTGAATGAATTAATTCAATTAATAAAAAATAATGTAATTGATCCATTGCATTATATTCAAATGATATTAGGTAGCAATTAACAATTGCTGCAAACATATTAACCATTGCTTCTGTAAAATTAACCGATAAATTATATATTGGAATACTTTTATTTATGTTGATTAATCCACATCCGTGTAATACTTCGTGAGTTAATAAGCCGAGTAAATCTTCTATTCTAGAAGCGGTTATTTCCATATAATTAAATGAAGTAACTCCACTGCTTGTATTAAAACATTTTAATGAAGAATTATGTAAACCATCAATATATTCTTTTGTTGAAAGCCCTTTTGTTGCTGATTGATTTGCTCTTCTAGGATTACTATATAGATAAAAAATATATTTATATTTCGATAGATCAAATTCATAATTATTGTGTTTATTTCCATATAATAAGAATAAATTATATAATCTAATCATAATTTTTTTAACATTTTCTTCAATATTATCTTTATCGGAAAAATAAATAGTAATATGAATAAATGCGATTACATCGCTATTATTTGCGATTACATCGCTATTATTTGCGATTACATCGCTGTTATATTCTAAAATATAGGTTGATACAGTGTTCATCATTTTTTTAATTTCATTCGATGTATCGATAGGTGTATGTTTAATTGTAACTTTTTTAGTTTCTATCAATCGATAAAATACTTTTTTAGTATTTATATTTATAAATTTGATTTTATCACTATTTTCATCGCGATTATTGAAATATTTAGTTTTATTAATGCAATTTATTATATTAGCAACAATTATATTTAGTAATTTAATATTCGTACTATCTAATTTTCTATATACATCTATTGTACTTTGTATTAATTTTTTAGAAATATAATTAAATTTTTTTTTACAACCAATCATATCATTTGTCGATATCATAATATTAAGATAATGTAGGAAATTATTTTATATTTTATAATAATAATGATACAAATTGAAAATGATACTATATGTGTTTTATCAAATTATATTTACTTAATATGTGGAGTATATCTTATTTTGAATAATAGAATTGTAGAAGGAATAATCGCTGTAATAATATGGTATGTATCTCATAGATATCACTGTGATCAAGATATAGTATTTTGGTCTAAGTTAGATGAAGTATTAGCAAGTTTAGCTTGTATCTATGTATTGTTAAAAAATTTTAATAAATTTAAAATAAAGAAAAATATTATATTTGTATTATTAGTTGCACTAATATATATTGGTGGTAGATTATGTTACACTAATAAAAAATCAATATATAATATGTGTCATAGCTTATGGCATATTGTATCGGCTATATTCATTACCTATATAGTATTATAAAATAAATCTACGTTTTACCTTAAGATGCTATGATTGGATTATGATATCATTGGATTAACCAATGTATATTCAAAAGTAAAAGCATTTAATCTTGGAATATCAGATGTATCTTCTCCATATTGTCCCATCGAATCAGTATGTAGAAAGAAATATTCATAATTATCGATTGTCTTTCTAATATACCAAACACACCCCATTCCAGCATATACATAGGAGTATTGACCATTATGTAATGTCATATTATTAGTTGTTTCTAATAATATAGATTGATGAAAATCGGATATTTCTTCAAATGGATCACATATATTTATTCCATTTTTAGGACAGCGTAATAGATGTTTACTTTTTTTATTACAAAATCTACAACCGTGTCCCTTAGTAGAATGTGTAGTGGGATCAATGCAATCTTTCACATTACAATTTATTAACATTTTATCATTATCATATTCTTTTAATCCATTGATTAAAATAGTATCCTCGCATTCAATTTGCCCGTGCCCATATCGTAAACATTTTCCACAACAATGTCTTTTAGTAACGTGATGTTCACTGTGACGACAATTTTTAACTTTACAAATACTAGTCATTAATTGTAATTACTCGTTATCACTTTATATTATCATATTATCAATTTTTCTAAATTATAAAGTATTTATATGGATTATAAAAATAAATATTTAAAATATAAGAATAAATACATTGCTTTAAAAAGTAATGTATTTAATAATATTTTAATCAAATCATATAATAATAAACCTGAATTAGTTCAGATAGGCGGTGTATTACCCTGTAATAAAGATTTATTCTTTCATAATAATTTTGGTACTTGCTGGAATATAAGTATTGATATGATATTTTTATTTGGTCATTTAACACAAGATATTGTACAAACAAATTTATTAGGATATTCCAATATGGATACTGTAATTGCTAAGATTGCAACAATTGACAATACATTAATTCAATGTTTACCTGTTACATTTTTTACTGATTTTAATTATATGAATACACTTGATGAAGATTATAAAGAATCTATTGATATTATTTTTACTAATCTTAAAGAAAGACTTGAAAATAAAGATCAACTGTCTAGAAGAAAAACAGATAGTAAAACTAAATTAATTAGGCAAAAATCACGCGAATGTGAAAAGAATATAGGACAAACATTTTATAAATTACAAATTAAATCAAGTGATGGTACTTATGGAGCAACTGAGAAAGAACAATTTATTTTTATATTATTAATGAGTATTTTTTTATATCAAAGAAAGGTAGATGTTATTTCAATAAATGATCCTAGATATAATTACACTACATTTTTTAAAGATACAAATCAAATAATTGGAATTATTATACATTTTTATCATCACGCTTCTTGTTTATATACTTGCAAATCAATGGGAAAAGAATTAGAATATTTTTATTATAATGATAATCTTCAAACACTAATTGCATTTAATTGGCCATTATTTTTTAAAGAATTAAATAGTATTAAAGAATATAAAATAGTATCTTTAAAGGAAACTGCTGGTACAAATTACGGTGGTTCCAAAGTATTAAAAAAATATAATATAGTTACATCTAATCCATTTATAATTGATCTAACGGATGAGAAGAAACCAAGTATAGTATGGATTCATAAAAAAAAAGACAATCGTAGCATAAGCATTAGAATTATAATAACACTCAAAGATTATAATGAAATTATGGAAGGTATAAGTACAGACGAATCATTATTTAGAGAAATAATAGATATAACTTTTTTAACTCCCACTATAGTACCTCCCATAGAAGAAACTCTACCTGTTCTAACTCCTACTATAACTCCTATAGTAACTCCTACAATAGTGCCTCCCATAGAAAAAACTCTACCTGTTCTAACTCCTATAGTAACTCCTACTATTGTGCCATCAACCGATATAGTTGTACCATCAACCGATATAGTTCTGTTTAGAAATTTTCATATTCAATATTATATTAGTTATTATATAAAATATTTATGTAATGAAGATATAAGTAAAGAAACTAAAGATAAATTATGTATAATTTTAGTACAATTACCTGAAATTATTAAAAATAGAGATTTATTTAATAGCGAGATAGAAAATAATATACAGTCTTTGATAAAATATATGATAAAATATATATCTAATAAAATGATTATTACAAATAATGGTAATACTGTATTATTATTACTATCAATACCAAATTTAGAATTAAAAAAAGGAGATAAATTATTATATAATGCAACTAAATATAAATTTTATCCTATTATTAAAAAGGTATTATTACTATTTCCCAATATAGAAAAATATAAGGTAAAAGATTCTGATAATTTAGTATTAGACTATATGATAGAAAAAAATGATGTAAATACAAATGACATACTAGCTGAGTATGCTATTCGTAATAATAATACTAATTTGGTTAAACGATTGCTTTTAAAATCCATAGATAGTACTACAAAAACCAATTTAGAAAAATATATAGAGACAACGTTTACTTTGAAACTTTCTCCGCTCATAACAGATTTATCTCATAGTTAACGATGAGATGCTTCTATTATTATAATATTAGAAATATTAAATACATTAAACAATATAAATATTTTTACCATCGATTGATTTACCATCGATTGATTTACTATCGATTGATTTACCTTCATTCATTGTATCATCGCACATTATATAATTATCTATCGACATATTATCTATTGATGTATCATAATATGATATTTTCATCTTGTTTTTTTTTATATCGTGAGAATAAATTGGTTCAACGATACCATTATTTACTACTGTTCTAGTTTTACCCCATTTAATAATATCCATATTTACAATCGAATTAAAATAAATCGATAGATTAACTATACTGTTCATACTAATAAATACAAGATATGAGAAATAAAAATACATTGCATTTCTAAATTGCATTGGTTTTATAAAGATTGGGATCATTACAGTATATATTGCTGGTATTAATATAATGATTGCAAGTAATAACATAAGATAGGTTGGATTCGTTATAATATTTATTAAAAAAAATATAGTTGCAATGAATATAAATGGTTGAATACAAAATGTAAATACATTTATAAAAGCAGCTATTCTTTCAAATATATTAATACCTGGTAAATATACTAACATCATATCATTTGAATTTGCACCTAAACTCCATCTTCTTCTTTGAGAAAAAAATACATTGAATGAAAGAGGCACACTGGTATATGCAATGGCAGATAATGTTTGAGTGGTTTTTACATTTGGATACATTGATAGAAATAAACATACGTGATTACGATCTTCACTTGCATATGATCTAATATGATTAAAAATACTTTCTTCTTCTTGTGGTAGATAATTTAATTTTTCTAATATTTTATTACCACAAGTTTCTTCTGAGACTCTCAATATTTGTACACATCCCGATAAACAACTGACTTTCTTAGTAAAAAGTGATTGAGCGCGCCGTTTAAGACATTGAGCAAATACATATTCTGAATATTGATATAATTTAAATATAGAATAATTATTAATAGTGCCAACTATATCGACAAATCCAACCGCTCCGTGTATAGTTGGATTGCTATCTATTTGTTTTATTAATTCATTGGAACAATAATAATCAAATATTGTATCTGCGTCAACCCCTATAATGTATTCAATTGTGTTATGAGTTGAGTTATGTAGGAGCGAAGAATTCATATTTGAATTCTCGTTCTGTTTCGATACTTGCGTCAAAACATTATCTCGCTCATGACCTTCCCTTTGGGAAACAACTTGTCTCATACCAGGTATTGTGTTATTATTATATATTGTAGATAAAGTTTCATTCATCTCAATTAAAAAATATTTTGAAATATTGTCATCAATTGTAATCTTATTATTGTAACAGTAAATTAACTTTCTAACTAGAACCAATGAATCTCTCTTACCAACATTTCTATGTTTAATTAATAGAATAAATGGAATAGTCGTATTATTAAATGTATAGAAACCTTGATGCATCGATACTTTATTTATTGAATTATCCCAAGTCATATAAATAAACTCATCGGATGTACTAGTATCACAATTTAATATTTGTAATAATATATTATCAGTCGACATCTCATTTCCTTGACCTACCACTCTACCATCACATACAATTACAATACATCTTTTATCACCAACTACTATACTTTGATCAACTAATGAATCGATACTATTTTTTAATTCACTCATCGATTCATTATAACAAGGTATCAAGTACATATAGTTTTTTGGTTTCTTTCGATAATTAATCGTAGTACCTTTTATAATTTTAGATCCAAGTATTAATAGGACTGATGATGAATTTACTATAGATGCTAAAGCAAGAAAAATTAAATATATATACCATTTATTTTCATATAAGATAAATGTTGAAGATAAGAGTATATTTACGCTAAATAAAAAAACCAAATAACCATATTTTTAGTGTGTTATATTCATTTGTTACTAAATAGTATTAGCATTTCTATAAATAATTATAAATTGTTTTATGAAATTCATAAATTGTTTTATAATAAAGTCATAATTTCATATTCTATCTCGTAATCTAACCAATTATTATATAGTGATAATTTTTCTAAAATAGAATTATGATTAAAATGCAGCTTTCCTGTATTTTTAACCATATCTAATAATAGTAAACCACCTCTATTTGTTATAAAATTATTGTGTAGATAGATAGATTGAATACTTTTATTATTTTTCATTGCGTGTACTATTACCATTATATCATCACTTTGCAAACAATTATGCGATATATCGATTGATTTTAAAATAGTATTTTCAACTAATGAATCGTTCCACATTTGACGAAATCCTTCATTTTGTTCAATATAATCATTGATTTTAATTACATTAGATATTGATAAAAATAATATAGAATTATTTGTTTTTAACAATTCATTTAATATAATAAAAGTAGAATTATTCATACAATTATTCGATAGATCTAATATTTGTAGTGTATTACAATATATTAAACTGTTTACCAGATAGTTTATCGACCCATCGATCGTTTTATTTAAAACTAATTCAATTAATGTAGTGGAAGATGCAATAGCATTACCCAATGCTACAATACCATCATATTGTATTGAATCATTTTTAACAATTAATCTCTCAATCGATAAGTTATCAATTATTAATATTTTAGCAAGAGCTATTGCACCCAGTGTACCTATATTACAATCAATTAATGATATAGTTTTCAAATTATAAGCAGGAGATAAACTTATATCACAATCAATTAATATATTTAAAATCTTAATAATCCCATCAGATCCAATATCTTTTCCCCGTAGATATAATGAATTGATAGTAGGACAAGTTTTTATTTTATGTAAAAGTAATTCAAATAAAGAATAATCTTCGTTATTTGTATCACTTGTAATAATATCATTATAATCCATTAAATTAATAGAAGATATACAGTCAGTTAAATATTTTTCACATTCGATTTTTCTATATTGAAGTAAAGGTATTCCATCTATACTGTATAACATTTTCCTTGGCAATAGAGTATCAATACAATATGGTATAGTAATATCAATTTTTATCAATTGCAGCTTTAGATCCATCAATTTTATACATTAGAATCATTAATATTATTTTTATATATATCGTACTCATTTTCTTCAACAATTTCAGTTTTAATTTCACTAATTATTTCATTTTTAATTTCAACTGCAATTATTGTTGGTTTAATTCTTCCTACAATATCAGGCAATTCAATTTCTTTCCACGATGTTTTAACTTCATTTATTGTTTCTTTTGACATTATACTAGATGCAGTACAACAACAAGGACATAATCTACAATAATTACATCCACAAGGGAAACAAAAACATTCATAACAAAATCGTTGACACTCTCCTAGATTTTCTTCAAATGCTCCTGTTTCAGTCATATTAGTAAACCACCTAATAATATCATTAGGTAAAATGGGAGACATTTCAATCAATCGATCATAATCTTCCGCCGCTTGTTTAATGAATTCTTTTGCTTTTACACGATCTGTTCTTGATTTAGCCAATTCAATTTGTAATTTTCTAGAAAATTTATCCCAATGGGTTGATGAAAAGCGATGTGCTTCTAATTTTTGCGCAACCCCTGTATAAGTTGCAACTGTTGCCAATATACCAGCCGATATATTTAAAGCACCTAATGCAAATATAAAATTAGGACTATTTATACTTGTTGATGCAAAGTTACCAGTACCAGTCAATGTAGAAATAATTATAACTGGTATATTGAACCAAGCATTTAAACACCAAAATCTTTTATAGGCTCTTTCGTGCATTAGTTTAAAACATAGAGCTTTATCAGCCCATTTTTTTAAAATGGTTTCTTGTTCATTTTTCCACGCATAATCCTTCTCTATGATAGGTATTATTTCTTCTGACATTATATATACTTTATATAAAATAATATAATATAATATATATATTAAAATAATACTAATAATAATAAAATAATAATACAATTAAGATAGGCTTGTTTGACCCATTCCTCCTGGAAGAGCACTTGCTCTATCGGTATTATCTCCTCCATCTTCCCTTTCAATTGCAACAAATTGCATTACTGGAGTGCCATTAATAATAACCATATTATTATCATCATCTAATTTAAATCGAGTGAATAATGGATCGGCGACAGTATTCGGACCCCATTTTCCTAAAACACCCCCGTCCAGTTACACCCGTTCTGCCAATTGGGTTTAAAGGGTCGTCCTTCAGGTGTAAAATTAAATTTACCATAAATTGTTCGTTTAGTATCATTCCAATCTATTGTGTTTGGATCGAGAGGATCCGCACAAGCTGATGGATTGGGACTTGTATAACTAGGTCGATTATATACAATTGGTTGATAGGAGGCATACAATGTATCAAAATTATTAAATTGTGGGTCTACTAGAAAGCGAGATGAAAAAGTTACATACTTGGTCGATATACAGTTTGTATGAATAGTAGGTTGTTTGCAAGTTTTTTGTACTATGAGTTGAGGTAAAATTAACTTTGTTAATTTTAGTAAGTGAAGTTGCAACGCAACTTTACTGATATGTAGGAGAAAATAATAGGAACTTGTTCTAATGAATTATTTGATA
>Ga0055584_100003771_pt1 | contig 14893 bp, 10 predicted proteins | sample OSDHelmetaG_FD_58716 | JGI IMG/M metagenome (GOLD analysis project Ga0055584, IMG submission 58716) | Pelagic marine sediment microbial communities from the LTER site Helgoland, North Sea, for post-phytoplankton bloom and carbon turnover... | ecosystem: Environmental > Aquatic > Marine >... | reverse complement strand
CGGAGAAGACAAAGCCTCGGCCATGTCCTCGAATGCGGCGCACGATCTTGTCAGCCAGTGCCATGTCCACTCTCCAGATACGAGGATAATACCTATGACTTTTCTGACAAGAAATTATAGGTAAACGAGGTATATAGACGCGTAATTCTCGTCTAGTAGTACAAGTCAATTACCGTAGGTGCATTGAGGCCCGAGTCGACACATCTAGTCGAGAATCCTCCCAGGCTTGGCGACATGCGGCGGCGATCCAGACCTGCCGCTCGCGGGCTGAGCCTGCGGCCTTGGCCTCAGACGAACAAGAACCTCATCCCAGGCCACAACACGCCGCGCGTCGACGATGACGGACAGGCCCCTGCGCCGGAGCCAGGCGACCGCGTCCCTCCGCCGCCACGGGAGGGCGCGGGCCGCCCGATCCTCGGAGACGATCGCGCCACGCGGTATCGGCGGCTTCAGAGGCTTCTCGTCACCTCGAATGGCGGCGAGCACATCGTCCCAGATGACCACGGCTTCTCCGACGAGCTCGTGGACAAGGCCGCTCTCTGCCAACCAGGACCTCAGCCTGCCGGGATCGCCGGGCAGGGAGGTCGTGGCGAGGGCGACCGGCACGACGGCTCCTGCACGCGGGAGCCGGCCGACTCCCCCGACCGAGCCTGGACGGCGGTCGTCTGCCCCCTGGAGCGCGATCTCTCCGGTGCCCTCCGGTTCACCGGCGGCGCGGTAGAGCACGGGATCCTGCTCCAGCCCGAGCGAGGCGCCACCGAACAGCAGCAGGCCGAGTGTCACGGAGCCGATGAGCCCGGCCTGATAGGGCCAGATCGCCTGCGGCGGGTGTCGGGGGTTCCCTTGCACGGTCATCGCACTCCAGGGGGCAACGGCGAACGGCTCCGCCGAAGCTCGGGTTCATCGGGGCGGATTCGGCCGCGGGGTTTCGGCAGAGCCCACTCCGGCCACGCCGGCTGAGGCGCTGACAGGACGGACCACCCTTCAGCGAGACTGAACAGCGGATCGGTGAGCTGGCGGACCTTCTCCGGCCATCGGTGTCGTGGACGGCGGCGAAGCTCCGAGGGCATCGACCAGCGACCGCGGATGACCGCGTTGGCGGCGCCGTGCTGCGCAGCCAGCGCCTGGAACGTCGAGTAGAGGCGGGTCAGGGTGAGGCGCCCTGGCTCCAGCCCGGCGCGGCGGGCGACGCTGGCGAGCCTGCCGCCGAGCACGTCGGGGGTCGTGGCCGCCCCGAACACGCTGTGGCCCCGAGCGCGCCACCAGTCACCGCCCTGGTCCTTGACCAACGCCATGAGCCAGGCCGGGAGGGGCACCGCGCGGAGCCTGTCGGCGCTTCCCAGCAGCATCAGTGCCCGGTTGCCGCGGCGAACAACGAGCTGGCCGCGGCTGAGGGCGACGAGATTGCGCGGAGTTGCCCCGACTCCGAGTGGAATCCCGATCAGCAGCCGCTCCAGCTTGTCCGCCACACCGAGCGGGGCCAAGACGTGCTCAGGCAGGCAGACCCTGACCGGTGCCTGCTTTCGCCCGGGGGCCGGACGGGCTCGAGACCCAAGGGGCGCCCCGACGCCCGTGGCCTGCTGGAACCGGTTGACGGAGTGTCGGAGCAGGCCAGCGTCACGAGCCCGCGTGGAGCCTGCGCCCGGCATCTCACGATACGCTCGGACGGCGGTCTCATCGAGGTTGCGGCCCGGAACCCCAGCGAAGTCCGAGGCCAGCCGCAGTCCAGCACCGCGGTCCGCATAGAGCCTGTTCAGATCTCGCGGCCCTCGAGCGAAGAAGCGGTCGATGATTCCGCTGCGGAGGATCTCGGGCAGCGTGGCGTCTGGCGAGAGTTGCACTCCCGCGGAGTCACCCGCCTGCAGGAAGAGATGCCAGTCAGGCCGCTCTCGAGCGAGCTTTCTGAGGCCGTGGACTGAGAGCGGATCCGTCAGGCAACCCGGCCGAGCTGTTCGTGGGGTGGAAGTCATGCCGCTGATCATCGAACTGACGGCGCACGACTACCAGACACACAAACCTCGTCCGCGAGCGGCCTTTTCCGTCGGGTTGCTTGCCGGAGCTGCGCAGGCGGCTCATCCAGCCGAGCCGTCCGGCGGCTCGTTGCCCCGCCCGGGGACCAGCATCGGCGCCGCGAGGATCCACGAGGGCAGCGGGACCATCACCCAGTCGCCGCGTCGTTCCATCGCCGGTGGGGGCGTGCGCGGCGGCACCCACGGGAGGGGTGGAAGATCCGAGGCCGGCGACTTCGGCGTCGGGTTCTGGGCTCGGACATGGTCCTGGAGGACGAAGGACGCGAGCAGACGAACCGGGTTCGTCTCTCCGCGGCGGGCGGCCTTCGTCTTCTGAAGCCAAGAGACCCTGGCGAGTCCGTCGAGCCGCGAGCGACCGTCGTTCAGCCCGAGCAACCCGGCGATCGCCGCGGTCTCCATGGGCTCTGCGCCGGCGGCCGCCAGCCAGCGGGCGAAGGCTCGCAGCGGAACATCGCGCGGCCGTCCGAGCCGCCCCACCTCGCGAGTCAAGCCGAGCCTTCCCGCAGCCTTGACGCCAGCTTTGGCTGATGCGGCGGTCCAGGCTACGGCCAGGAGGAGCGGCTCAAGACCGCAGGGCTCGAAGCCGCTGTCGCCCGGGCTTTCCTCCAGCAAGCCGAGACCAGCCGCCCAGGTGAGCCCCCCGGTCTCATCTCCGCCCGTGTCCAGACCGAGCTTGGCCGAGATCCTCTCGGCCATCGTGTACAGCTGGAGCGCTTGGGCGATCACATCCCAGACGCTCCCTCGGGGGCCGGCGACGCCGCCCGGCTTCCAGTTCCTGGCGAGGAGGTTCTCCTGGCTGGGGACAGAGATCTGAAGATGAGCACGGAGCCAGGCTGTGTCGTCCAGTTCATCGGCCTTGAGGTTCGTCGCCTTCTTCACCTGTTCCAGCCGCCTACGCCAGCCTGGTCGGCGCTGCCCGAAGATCTCGGGCTGCTGCACAAGAGGGCCGTCGAGCGAGAGGCGATCAGGGTCCAGGCCCATTCCCTGCAGGAACTCCGCGGCCTCTGCGAACTCGCGGTTGATCAAGGTGTCGATTTGAGAGGAGCCGTCGGGGCCGGGGGAGTCGTCCATCCGTCGATTCTGAGGGGGTACAAGACGGGCGTCGAGCGACATCCCAGGCGCGGGGGCGGAATCCGGTGACCCGGAGCGGAATCCGTGGTTGCAGGGGCGGAATCCGGCCGTGCGGGAGCCGAGTCCGGTCGGTCGGAGCGGAGTCCGGAACGTCAGGCGGTCGGCTGCTGAGTCGAGCCAATCAACTGGACGGCTGACTGCGCCGAACTGAGGTCCGGATTCGGCTTTGCCAGTGCTTTTCCGTTTCCACGCGGGTCGATGAGATGGCCGGTTCCCAGCGGGAATGGGCCACCCCGTGGATAGCCGAGCTACCCGGCCACCCGCAACACGACCCTCGGCCGCCGCACCAGCTCATACCGACTCAGCGCGCCGAGCACCGCGAACACCGCCGACGACCGATAGACCCGCAGCCCGCGCGTCGCACCCAGCAACCCGCTGCCCTCCGGCGCGTTGAGCGGCAGCTCGCCGAGGCCACCGACGGCGGCGATCACGCGCTCGAACATGTCCGGCGGGACCCACTTCCCCGCTGGTGCGTCGTTGGTGGCGAGCAGCAGCCCGGCGAGGGCGTCGGCCTGCAGCACCGTGTTGGGCTGGCCCGTCGCGGTCAGGAAGACCCTGCCGACCTTCGCGGCGTGCAGGATCTCGGCCCAGACCTCCTCGAACTCCTCGTCGTCGGTGGGCACCGACTGAGAGTCCCTGAACGTCATCGGATCGCCGAGGCCGGAGGCCTTCGGGAGAAGATCGATGATCTGGCGAGGGAGCCGAGGCTGCTTCGGGATCTTCAGCCCGCGGGGGCAGTCCACGGCGGCAGCGCTGTCCCACAGGTCGTCGAACTGGCCCCACGCCCGCTTCTGCACGGCGGCGGCATCCGCGCCGGTGACCAGCACGCTCCCCTCGACGTTTCGCGTCAACCCCGCCGCTGTGAGGTTCGACGAGCCGACAACTGCTCGTGGTCCGCGCCCTCCCCTGCCCAGGTAGACCTTGGGGTGGTAGGCGCGATCGCGAAACTGGGCGACCTTCACCTCGACTCCCCGATCCATCAGCGCCTCGAGCGCGGCGGGCTGCGTGAGGCCGAAGTCGAAGGTCGTCAGCACGCGGACTCGTCCGCCGCGTTTGCGCATCGCCTTGATCTCGTTGTCGACCAGGCCGACCCCGCTCTGGCGGACGTAGGCGACCGCCAGCAGCGCCTCGTCCGACGCGCTCAGCAGGGATCGAACGCCGAGCAGCGGCAGGCTCACCCGGCCATCGAGGTACTCGACGGGCGGGCTCACGCGAGCACCTCTGCCGGGGGCTCCCAGGTCTCGACGCCGGCCCGATCGAGCCGGTCGTGCGAGAGGCGCACCATCTCGAACAGCTGATCAGCAAGTTGGCGCTGCGGTAAGGCGGGTGGCTCGGGCTCCTGGAAGTAGCGCCGCCAGGTCACCTGGAGCTGCCGCCGGAGCAGAGGGGTACCGATCGCGAGGCAGGAGCTGATGAACTCCCTGTATCTGCCGGCGAACGGCTCGGTGAGCGCTGGAACCCGGTCGCTCTTCTGAAGGTTCAAGGCGGGCTGCGCCGGGACGAGGTTCCAGAAGAGGTTCACGGGGAACCGCGAGAACGGCAGGACGTGGTCCAAGTGCTGGCTTCGGCCCAGCTCCCGCCCCGAGTAGAGGCACGACCGCAGCCCCGCCTGCCAGTAGATCGCCTTCAGCTCCTCGACGACCTCCTGGTCACGGCCGGGGATCTTGAGCTGGAGGACATCGATGGAGATCGGCTGCTCCTGCCCGGCGAATCGCTGGCACTCCTTCAGCCAGCGGACGAGGACCGCGTCGCGGAGCCAGAAGCGCAGGTCGGCGATCTCCTCGTAGGCGCGGCTGGAGAGCACGACGAACGTCCGCTCACGACTCAACAGGTCGAGCCAGCTCGAGGCTCGGAGCTCTCGTTTGCCCGGCGCCGCCTTGCGGTGCTCCTCGTAGTCGTCGGTCCAGGCTGGTGCGCCGGTGCCGTCGGCCCGAGGGATCGTGACGACGGACAACACCTCGGCCCGCCTGGAGCCGAGGTTCGGCAGGTAGCGCAGCGGCTGGTCGAGGATCGTGCCGCGGAGCTCGAGCAGCGTGTCGAGCAGCGCCGGTGGGAGTTCGGGGATCTCCACCAGCCACTCGGCGACGGACGAGCCCATGTCCTCCTGGGCCAGGTCCAGCCGCGCGGCCATGAAGCCCTGGTCTCGCAGCTCGCGGAGCAGGCGGGGAATCCGTGGGCCTTTGCCGCGGGGCTCCGATCCCTTGGAGCCCGGCCCTTGGGGCACTTGCAGCAGCGCCGGCTTCCAGTAGTAGGCGAGGAAGCGGCGCGCGATCTCGACGACGGGGATCAGGTGAAAGCCGTTGCGAGGCTCCTGGGCCGGCTGCTCGATGACGATGTCGACGACGGCACGGAGCAGGGCGAGCTTGTAGGTAGAGCTCTTCTTCCCGTGGCTGAGGATTCGTTCAATGGCGGCGGCGGTGTTCACGGCGTTGCCGGCTCCGCGCTGGTCCGCACGACGTAGCTGGGCTTGACCGCGGGGGCGAGCAGCAGCTCCCCGTGCCCGTCGTATCCGCCGCGGGTCTTCGTGCAGGTCAGCACCCCGTCCAGCCAGGCTCCGCAGCGCCTGATGTCCATCGTCGTAGGCATGCTGACCACGTACTGGGCGCCCGTCCGCTCCAGGAAGGTGCCCAGCTCCTGGATCTTGTGGGTGTCGCTGGCCGAGAAGGGCTCGTCGACGATGAAGAAGCCCGGACCCGCGCCCCCCTTGTCGTCGCTCTTCAGCGTCTCGAGCGTGCTCATGGCCATCAGCAGCGACAGCGCCGCCTTCTGGCCACCAGAGAGGGACTGCGAGCTGTAGGGAACGGGGTCCTTGCCTTCGATGCGGACCTCGACCGAGACGTCGAAGCGGCCGTCTTCCCGGGCCTGCAGCCGGCCGTCGATCCCGAAGCCGAGGGGCTCGGCACGGGCGGCGAGGCGCGCGAAGTAGCCCTGAAACCGCCGCCGCGTCATCCGCTTGTAGTCGTCGTGAGCGCGGTCCACCTGCTCCTTGGCGTCGGCGGCCTGCTTGTCGATGCGCTCGAGCTCGCCGCGGACGTCTTCGACCTGGGTCTGCTGCGTCTGCACGAGCATCGGGAGGTTGGTGTCCTTGTCGTCGTCGGAGTAGCCCGCGATCGTCTGGCGGGTCGCAAGCAGCAGGGCGTGCAGCGTCTCCGCCGCGTGTTCATCGACCCGGTTCTCGATGTCTTCCCGCAGCTCGGCAGAGGCTGCGTTCAGCCGGTCCTTTGCGGCATCCGCGAGCGGGATCGCCTCTCCGATCGCCCCGTCCAGCGTCGTTTGCTCGCGCTGAGCGCGGGCAGCCTGCCGCTCGGCCTCCGTTGCCGAGTCCGCGTGACGCTCGGCGCTGTGCTTCGCGTTCGAGACCCGCTCCGTGAGCGCCACTTGCTTGCGCTGCAGCTCGTTTGCCGCTTCCTTGGAGGCTTCCAGGGCCGCGTCGAGCTCGACGGAGCGGGCCTTCATGGCGGTCAGCTCCGCACTGAGTTGGGCGTGCTCCGGTCGCGCCTCGACCCACTCCAGCCGCATGCGCTCCCGCGCGACTTCGGTTTCGGCCGCGTCGATCGCCAGCTGAGCTGCGCCCATTTCCCCTCCGAGCGCCTTGCGGTCTCCAGCCAGGCCGGCCAGCTCACCCTTGATGGCCTCCACCCGCCGGGCGAGGGCCTCGCGGCCGAGGAAGAACCGGTCGACGCCGCGGTGCTCGCCACCGATCCGGTCCAGGACGTAGCCCAACTCGTCGACGCGGGCGCCACGGCCCCGGAACGTCCCTTCGATCGGCTCCTCGCTGCCCATCCGCTCCACCCGACGAAGCAGGCGCACCACCAGCCCCCGGTAGCGCGGCTCCTTGACGCGGATGCCGCTCAGCAAGGGGTGCTCGCCCTCGGGGACCCGAGCTCGAATGTCCGGCGCCAGGACGTAGTGGGGAAAGCGGTGCTCGCGCGCCAGCGCCACGGCACGGACGAAGCTGCGCTCGTCAGGCACGGCGACCGCGAAGCGCAGGTCGCCGAGGTAGGCCTCCAGAGCACTCAAGGTGGCGTCATCGCAGCCGTCGGGCTCGACCAGGTCCATCAGCAGCTGGAATGGAAGCTTCTCGCGGCCGAGGACGTCGGCGAACATCTGAGCTGCCTCGGGAGGCTGCAGCGCGCCGCGCTCCTCGATCTGACGCAGCTCCTCCTCGAGTCGCTCCCGAGCGGCTTTGAGCACCTCAGCCTTCGCCTCCAGCCGAGCCAGGGCGCGCCGAGCTTCCGCGGCTACCTCCTGGAGGTCTCTCAACAAGCGTTCGGGGATCGACTCTGCTCGCTGACGAAGCTGATCGAGCACCTGCCAGCGTGCTCGGGCAACGGCCAGCTCCTGCGCCGCCGTCTTCCACGCGTCTTGGAGGGCGGTCTCTTGGCGATCCTGTTCAGTCTTCGATTCAGAGAGGGCCTGTCCCTCGGTCTCGAGATGCGCAAGCGTCGCGAGCTGCTCGTCCCGCGCTTCCAGCTCCTCGGCGGCCCGCTTCTTCGATCGCTCGATCGCGGTCTCGAGCTCGGACCGGTTGCCCTGCAGCTCAGCGAGCTGCGCGAGGGGATGGGCCAGGCAGAGCACCCTCGCCTCTTGCGCCTTCGCGCGGAACTGCTGGTGTACGTGCAGCCGGCGCTCGAGATCGGTCAGCCGCTTCTGGGCCTGTCCCACCCGCATTCGGTGCTCGTCTCGTCCGCGCACAAGGGTCTCGTAGTCCGCCTTGAGCCGCTCCCACTCGTCGAGCACCTGCCTGCCGCCGATGAAGTCGAACAGCATCGAGAACAGCCCGCCCGGGGACTGCTTGCAGAGCGCCGCGATGTCGCCCTGGGGTGTGCAGAGCAGCGTGCGGAAGCTCTCGTTCAGGCCGAGCCGGTCCAGGCGCTCCACGTAGTCCTTGCGGGTTCTGTAGAGCTGCGGCTTGCGCCCCGGCCCCGGAGCGAGGGGCGAGGTGTCGCCGTCTGCGAGGAAGTAGGTCTTTCGGTAGCCCTCCTCATCGTCTGCATCGAACCGCACACCGGCGCTCACCAGATCCTGTTCGAAGCCGGCAGCGAGGACGTCGAAGGGGCGACGGCGGGTGCCCTCGCGGGCCGGATTGCCGAGCACCAGCCGAACCATCGCGACGGGGGCTCCTCGCTTCCGAAGGTAGTCGAGCACCGTCCGGTCACCGCCGAGCCCCCGTCCGCGGGATGCCCCCAGGGCTGCCTTGATCGCGTCGAGGATGCTGGTCTTGCCGGATCCGTTCTCGCCCGTCAGCAGGTTCACGCCGGGCTGCAGAACGAGGTGCTGGTTCGCCTGCAGATCCCAGTTGAGCAGCTCGATTCGGAGCAGGCGAATCACGTCGCAGGCTCCTCATCGGCGGCGCGTTTCCGCGCCAGGCCCACCACGAACTCCTCCATGCGCACCCGGTCTACGAGGACGTACAAGGCCGGGCCGGGGCGAACCGCCCCCTTCTTGCGTTCCTGCTTGATGAAGCCGCTCTTCCGCAAGCCCGTGAGTACGCCGTCGATCTGGCTCCGGGAGTACTCCTCCTCGAACTCGGCCAGAACCTCAGCGTAGGGCAGCTCCGGCGGCTCATCGTCCGCATCGACCCCCGCAAGGTCGAAGAGCGTCTGGCCGCGTCCGCGGGGCTCGGTGTCTTCCTCGCGAAGGACCTCCTTGATCTGCCGGTACACCAGCTGCGACCAGAGGTAGACGATCATGCGGACATGCCGCGCGTCGAGGCTGAGGTTGTTCCGCAGGTCCAGGGCCGGCCCGAGCTCGATGCCGCGCGCGACCCGAACTCCGATGTGGCCGAAGAACTGCACGAGGTCGTAGCCGACGCTCGCCAGCACATCGCGCACTCCGCGATAGAGCAAGTCGTCGGTCAGCAGCTCGTCCCGAAGCTCTGCATGGGCCTTGCGATCCGGGTCCAACACGCCCTGCTGGAGCAGCGCCGCAGCGACAGCGCGGACTCGCATGTCCAGATCCGACGGCGGCTGCTGTGCGAGCAGCTCCTGTGCTTCGTCTGTCATGGCCTCTCCCCTTCGAGGCGCAGTTGGATCGCGGGATGGAGGCCGCGGTCCGCGAGCCGAACCAGCCTGCCGGACCGCTCCAGGCTCGCCAGGACTGCGGCCGAGCTCGCGTCGCGGAGATCGCCGCTGCCGAGGCCCGGCCATTCGAGGGCCACCCGGACCCCCTCATCGAGCTCGAAGGTCACACCGTCGCCGAGACCTTCGATGCGCGAGAGCAAGCCGAGCAGCACGACGGCGTCGGCGAAGTCGGCGGAGTCCGCCTCCAACCAGTCCGAGGCCGGAACACTCTCCCCCGGCGCCAGATCGGCCACGCGAGCGAGAAGTGCTCTGCGTACCCGGGTCACCGGATCGATGGCCGCGAGATCCTGAGGCGATGGCTCCGGGACCTCCGGGGACTCGTAGACGAACGCCTCCCGCGCTTGTCGAACCGACGCCCGCGACGATCGATGGCGGGCGAGCAGCCGATCCGTGGACAGGCAGACCGCGGGGGCCGGCGGATCCAAGGCCCCGGAGGCAACGGCCTCGAGCAGCTCGTCATCCGTAGCGCCCAGCACGGCGTCGCCCAGCGCGGACAGGCTGTACCCGGCGTCGGTGGTCTCCAGCTTCTTGAGGTTCCACTCGGCCAGGCGGCGCGCGAGGCCCTCGTGAGCTCGCAGGATCTGCTGGATCGCGTCGTGGATGCGCACGATGCGGCCGAACTCGTCGGAGGCCGCGTCCTGGCGCTCTTCGACGGCCGAGAGCACCTGGGAGACGTGCTCGAGCTGCTGCCGCATCTCGATGCGCGAGAACCGGATCAGCTGCCGCGGGCGACCTCGGGCCAACACCTCTCGGGCGACGTCCGCGCGGGTCTCGAGGTCCGCGAGCAGCATTCCCAGCAGCTGGCGGGTGGTGGAGCCCTCGTCGTCGTCCATCTGATCGCCGAAGGCCAGGACCTTCGCGGCGCCGACGAGCAGGTTGGTCGCCGTCTGTGCTCTGAACCGGGCGCCGACCAGCACCGACAGGAAGAAGGCGCCCAGGGGGCTGATCCGATACGAGTTGTCCAGCGCGCGCAGCTCCAGCCATCCGCCCCGGTAGAGGGAGTCGATCTGCGGGTCGAGTGCTTCGCCGCGCAGGAAGGGCACGAGCGAGCGAATCCGCTCCTTGCTGAAGCGGCCGTCGGCACCCGCCAGCGACAGCAGGATGCCGAGTTTCAGGAACGCGTCGGTGGGATCGTTGTAGAAGAGGGAGCGGGCCAGCTCGAAGACCGGCAGGACCTCGTCGGCGCGACGCAGCTCGGGGACATCCTCGGGCACAACGCCGGATGCGAGGGCGTCAAACAGCTGATCGGTGTCTGCTTTGGGGTCCATGCGCTCACGACAAGTGGGCGATGAGTATACGAGCACGCGGGTGCAGGGAGGTGACAGCGGTGGCGCGACAGGTTCGGCAGGAGCGGGATCGACGGTGGATCCGCGGCGAGGGCGCCGCGCCTCCCGACGAGGCGATCCGGCTGCTCTCGGCGGGCCTTGGCAAGCAGCACTGCAGTTGGAAGTCTGCTGGCAGGGCGGCCGGGCGAGGAGTGGACCAGGTGGACGCGGAGCGGCTGCTCTGGAGGGCCGTGGATGCCGGGCTCGTCGAGATCACCGAGCGGCGAGCGCGGAGCGGCAACTGGGAGCCCTATCGCTGGTCCTTGACCGAGGACGGGGTCGAGTTCGCAGCCACCCCGCAGCACGAGTGGGGGGCGGAGGAGGTGCGCGCACGGTTCCTCGAAGGCCCGGCGGGGGAAGCCGGGGTTCTCGGGTCGATCCGAAGCTGGCTGACCGCCGCGCCGCCCGCGTCCGAGCTGGAGCGGAGGCTGGTCGCCGAGATCGGTCTCCTGATCCGAGGTGGGAGGACGCCGAGGGGGAGGCTCCTCTCGCTGGATCTGGCCGGAGATACCAAGGCAGTCCGGGTTACGGATCACCGGGACGTGCTCGAGGAGGCATTCGAAGCCGCGTTGGAGGACGTGATCCGACTTCATGGGCAGGCTGTGCTGGCCCACGGCGCCTTCTCGTTTCACATCGGCGGTGAGGTGATCGACGGCAGGTGGAGCGTGCCCTGGCTGGCGCTCACGCAGGACACGCTGGGAGCGATGCGGAACTTGCAAGTGAAGGGCCGCCGGCTGCTCACCGTGGAGAACCTCGTCGCCTTCGAAGAGGACGTCCGGGCTGGTCTCGATCCCGACACCATTGCCGTGTTCACGAGCGGCTTCCCGAGGGTGCTGGAGCAGCGGTTCCTGTCGGCGTTGGTCGCGGCCGGCGTCGAACGGGTGGATCACTGGGGCGACCTGGACCTGGGCGGGCTGCGGATCTTGAGGGTGCTCGATGAGCTGCTGCCGGTCCCGGTCCTGCCCTTCCGCATGGAGCCTGAGTTGCTGGATCGGCTACCGACGAAGCCCCTGACTGGCTACGACCGTGGCGGACTCAAGGCCTGGGTCGCGGACGAGGCGGCGCCGTGCCGGGAGCTGGCTGCGGCGATGTTGGAGCGGGATCGGAAGGTCGAGCAGGAGGGGTGGTTTCTGGCGGGGCCGGGGCGGGAGTTCGGGTCGGGGTGATCTCCGAAGGTCACCCCAAGAACCGATTCTCCACATGCCACTCCAATGCCGCCGGGCTCGGCCGATGGGCTGCGACATCGGGCAGCCGGCGCAGCGGCTTCCCGTCGTAGGCGTAGTAGCGCACGCCGTTCTCCCAGTGCTCCCGCAGCGCCTCCGAGACCTTGACGGTGTAGTCCGGCGTGACGGCGACGTAGCCGCGGTCGAACAAGGCGTGGAACTCCTTCGTCAGGAGCATGCCGTTCTGGACATGGTTCGAGCGCGGCCCGAGGTACGGCTGAATGTGGGCGCTGTCGAGCACGGGCCGGGTTCGCTCGCCGGTGATGGCGCACCGCCCATAGCTGTCCAGCAGGCGTAGCCGGAACGTCCCCTGCCCCTCACGCTCGGCCACCGGCCGGTCGACCCACGTGCGCTCATCGACATCGAGCGGCTCGTAGTACTCGGCCAGATCCTCCGGCGTCGGGATCGCATCCGCTGCGATCCGATCGAGCAGCACTTGTGCCCGGATCGGGTCCCGCTCGGTCTTCCCCTGCACGATGTTGGGCTGCCAGCCTTCGCTTGCACGCCACGGCAACCAGGTGTGATCCGGCCAGAACCGAGCACCCCGCAGCAGTGTGCAACCCAAAGGCTTGCGCCGATTCGCCGCGATGGAGAGGTCCTCTCGCCGGTATCCCCCGATGCGCTGCAAGAAGCCCGAGAAGGATGAGTCCCCGTTCTTCCAACCGAACAGCTCCCAGGCCTCCTCGACGGGCACAACCTGGAAGTGCGCGAAGAACCCGTAACCAGCGATCGCATGGTTCGGCCGCTTGAGCCTGAAGAACACGGGCTCGCCGGGGCTCATGCGCTTCATCGGCCGCGTCCCCCGCGGCTGCCAGAAGTTGACCTCGTCGACCGTTCCATTGACTGCGTGGGTCGAGAGGAAGTCGAACCAGCGTTCGTCGGTGAGGGCGATGAAGGGCTGCACGTCTCAAGCCTACCCGGAAGGAGATCCGTCGGATCCACCGTCAGGCCATCCGTGATAGATCACGATGTCGCCAGCCGAGAGCACCCGTTCATCGACCCCTCCCAGCTACCTTCGCGCTGACCCTGTCGAGGGCAAGAACTCCGACACCCGCTTCTCCCCCTCGACCAGCTCCACGGGTCGACAGTCCCGCGGCATCGACCAAGCCGCGACCCTTTCATCATCCGGCACGGGCGCAACCTCGACCGTCTTCATCTGCGGCGGCTGGACTCTCTGAGGCTCGACACGGCGATCTGGTTGCCGCGCCGGGGCCGTGGGGCGAGGCGTGAGCTTCGGGTAGATACCGCGAGTTGAGCCCGGCATCGGCTTGTTGGCGGAGAACTGCTGGGTGCTCCGCGGAGAAGGAGCAGCGGAACGAGCGAGTGCAAACCTCCTCGGTGCGGCATGATCCACAATCCGGATGCTGCCCTTGGCTAGAGAGCTGATCATGAGTCTTTTCGGGTCGGCGACCGGTCCGCCGTAGTGCCCGCTGTGCACCCGTGCGTGAGGCATCCAGCGTCTCGCCTGGCCTCCGGTCCGGCGCGCCGCCCCTTGGGCGTCGCCGCGGAGAGGCCGGCGCCCCGCGGGCATGCTTCGATTTTGGGGGGCGCTCCGCGTCGCCTTCCCTGCGGCGCTCCCGAGTAGAGGATCGACGCCAAGGCCGACCTGTGATCTAACCGGTCCAGGAGGTTGCTGATGAGCCAATCCTGGAATCCCGCCATCGAGACGTCGGAGGTCGAAGAGCGAATCCTCAAGCTCTGCAAAAAGCAGAAGCTGTGGGCCTTCCTGCGGAGGTATCGCCACCGGATCCTGGATGACGAGATCCGGGCGGAGCTGCGAGCGTTGTACGCCCCGAGCGGCCGAGGCAAGCCGGTCCCTCCAGAGCAGCTCGCCTTGGCGATGCTGCTCCAGGTTGCGTTCGGCGTGGCCGACCACGAGGTCCCGACTTTGACTGCAGTGGACCGTCGGTGGCGCATGATGCTGGACTGCCTGGACAACGACGTCGACGAGACCGCCTTCAGCCAGGGCAGCGTCTACAACTTCCGAGAGCGTGCGCGGGAGCACGGGCTGATGAAGCGGTTGCTCGATAAGACCGTCGCTTTGGCGCGGGAGACCCGAGGATTCGGCCACAAGAAGCTGCGACTGATGATCGACTCGAGCCCGCTGCTCGGCGCGGGGCGGGTTGAGGACAGCTTCAACCTCATCGGCCGCGCCATCGCTGGGCTCGTCGAGATCGCCGCAATGGAAGCCGCTGTCGATACGGCGGAGCTCGTTGAGGAGTTGTCGCTCAGCGTCGTGTCGGCGAAGTCGGTGAAGTCGGCCCTCGACATCGACTGGCGACTGCCCACGGCGCGCAATGAGGCCCTGCAGACGCTGCTGGAGCAGTTCGAGCGGTTGCGTTCGTGGCTCACCGAGCAGTTCACCGTCGAGCAGATCGCCGGACCGCCGCTCGGTGAGGCGCTGGGACTCGTCGAACACCTCATCGAGCAGGACACCGAGCCCGACCCCGAGACTCCTGACGGTGCTCGACGCATCCGTAAGGGCGGCGAAGACCGCCAGATCTCCATCTCCGACCCGGACATGCGACACGGGCGCAAGACACGCACGAAGCTCTTTACTGGCTACAAGCGCCACGTCTCGTTCGACATGGACATCCGTGGGCTGGGGCACTCCGTTCATGTTCTGCCTGCCAACAAGCCGGAGCACGACGGCGCAGCCCCGCTGCTCGACGATGCCGAGGCCGAAGGTGACGAGATCGCCGAACTGCATCACGACCGCGGCTACCTCCCAGCCGAAGCCATCCATCAGCGACGAGCCACGGGGATGAAGATCGTGTCGAAGCCACCGACTCCTCGGAGGAACGGAGACCGGCTGAGCAAGGCCGACTTCGACATCGACGTGGCCGCAGGCACGGTCACCTGCCCCGAGGGAGTGCGCCGAGACATACACGAGGCGCCATCCTCCACCTACGCCAGCTTCTCCGGAGCACAGTGCAGCAACTGCGACATCGCGGCGCGCTGCCTCCCCGACTCGGGACGAAGAGTCATCACCCTGCATGCGCACGAGAACCTGCATCGGAAGATGGCAGCCGAGTTAGGCACTTCCGAGGGCCGAGCAGCGAGAAGAGAGCGGGTCGCGGTCGAGCACGGCCTCGCCAGAC
>Ga0055584_100003769_pt1 | contig 14894 bp, 16 predicted proteins | sample OSDHelmetaG_FD_58716 | JGI IMG/M metagenome (GOLD analysis project Ga0055584, IMG submission 58716) | Pelagic marine sediment microbial communities from the LTER site Helgoland, North Sea, for post-phytoplankton bloom and carbon turnover... | ecosystem: Environmental > Aquatic > Marine >... | reverse complement strand
TGACTAGATCAGTGTAGAATGACTATGGTACATGCAAATGGATAAAGAATTAGTGGGTATGGTTGGGCGAGCATCTGAACAGCATGCCTTAACCGGTTTTCCGAAGGAGAAGACCTTGGGTAATGACACGCAGAAAGACTCCGCGGCGCCGGAATCCGGTGGAAAGACGGGGTTTTCTCCAGCGAAATTAATCCCTGTTGTTGTGCTTGTTGCAGGGTTGGTTGTTTTCTTTGCCTTTGATCTTGATCGTTATCTTTCCCTGACGGCGTTGAAAGAGAACCGGGAAGCGTTGACTGGTTGGGTCGCCGATACAGGTCTGGTCGCCTGGTTGGCCTATGCAGGCATGTACGCGGTGGTGACGGCGTTTTCTATTCCTGGTGGTGCCGTTATGACGATTGCAGGTGGTTTTCTGTTCGGACCCTGGTTAGGCGGTACCTTAACGGTTTTTGGTGCAACGATTGGTGCGACGGCTATTTTTCTGGCGGCGCGTTATGCATTGGCGGATTTGCTCCGCGACAAGGCTGGTAACGCAATTCGTAAGATGGAAGACGGGTTTAAGGAAAATGCGCTGAGCTACCTGTTATTCCTGCGTTTGATCCCGGTATTTCCTTTTTGGCTGGTGAATTTAGTCCCCGCCTTCTTAGGTGTCCCGGTTGGCGTTTATATTTTCGGAACCGCCGTCGGCATTATTCCCGGTACTTTCGTGTACGCCTTGGTTGGTGACGGCGTTGGTGCGCTGCTCGAGGCTGGTCAGGACGTTAATCTCGGAATTATCTTTGAACTAAGATTCTTGCTACCCATTATCGGGTTGGCGGCACTTGCGTTGTTGCCGGTGCTCTATAAAAAGTTCAAGGTCCATTAGGCTTCATAAAGAAACAAACTTATCGCGGAGTTTCCCATGGGTGAACGGATTGTGACCGATGTTTGTGTCATTGGGGCTGGCTCTGGTGGTCTATCCTTTGCTGCCGGTGCGGTTCAGATGGGGGCGGATCTCGTTCTCCTTGAAAAAGGCGAGATGGGTGGTGACTGCCTGAATTACGGTTGTGTCCCATCGAAGGCCCTGATTGCGGCAGGCCATGCTGCTCACTCAGTACGAACCGCAAATCGGTTTGGTGTTGAGACCGGTGAACCGGCAATCGATCATGAAAAGGTCCGTTCCCATGTGAAAGGCGTGATCGCCGGTATTGCGCCACACGACTCTCAGGAAAGGTTTGAGGAGCTTGGTGTCCGGGTTATTCGAGAACATGGGCGTTTCAGCGGTCCCCGGACTGTTGTTGCCGGCGAGTATGAAATATCTGCGAAGCGTATCATTATTTCGACAGGTTCTGCGCCCGCGGTACCACCAATTCCCGGCCTTGATACCGTTCCATTCTTTACCAATGAGACAATCTTTGATCACGCTGAACCGATAGATCATCTTCTGGTGATAGGGGGTGGCCCCATCGGCCTAGAGTTAGCGCAAGCGCATCGAAGGCTCGGTGCAAAAGTAACGGTCATTGAAGGGTTGAAAGCGCTTGGCAATGATGACCCGGACCTTGCCGTTGTTGTAACTGAAAGACTTAGTGCAGAGGGCATCGATATTCGTGAGGGAGCGCTCGTCAAATCCATTTCCGGCAGTGCTGGTGCCATTGCTATCGAAGCCGAACGTGATGGTGAAGTACTCACCATTGAGGGCTCCCATCTGCTTCTTGCTGTTGGTCGCACACCGAATATTAGCGACTTAAACCTTGAAGCCGCTGGGATTGAGGCGGGACGTGGTGGAATTCCTGTTAATGCTCGGATGCAAACCTCAAACAAGCGGGTGTTTGCAATCGGCGATGCCGCGGAGGGATATAAATTTACTCACATAGCGGGATATCAGGCTGGAATTGCAATCCGGAATATTCTGTTCCGGTTGCCGGCAAAATCAGATTACACCGCTGTGCCTTGGGTGACTTATACATCGCCTGAGCTCGCTCAGGTCGGCCTGACAGAAGAGGCTGCGCGCCAACAGTTCGGCGATGTAAAAGTTCTACAGGCTAAGTTCGCCGATAATGACCGCGCGCGTGCGGAAGCGGAGACGGACGGCTTGTTAAAAGTGATCACGACATCGAAAGGTGTTATCGTTGGTGCCAGTATGGTTGGTGAAAAGGCTGGCGAAATCATTCAAAGCTGGTGTCTGCCGATTTCGAAAAGGATGAAGATTAAGGACGTCGCCGGGCTCATCCTGCCTTATCCGACACTGGGCGAAATTAACAAGCGGACTGCGGGGTCTTATTATACGCCATCGCTGTTTAGTGATCGTACTAAAAAGATCGTCAGATTTCTCCTCGCCTTAGGATAATTGTCGACGGAAGCAATCCACGGCCGTCATTCTAACGCTGCACTCACAACAAGTTGAAATCAGGTGATCGCGTAATCAGTTGGTGTCGGGGTCGCGCATGATTATGTAATGGAAGCGGAGAATTGCGGATTGTTGAGACAATTGTGTCTTGATCGCCACACTCTGCCTCCGGATGGAATTTCTTTTCGGTGCCGAAAATTCTTTTAGGAGGGGAGATCCAAATGAATATCAAGAAAACTGCCACAATCCTTAGCGTTGCCGCAATTGCTGCCGCGTCAACAGCTCTGCCTGCAGCCACTGCTGACATCAGCAAATCCAGTAATGTCCAGCTTGCTGCCTGTAATCCTTGTGCCGCGAAACGTGGTTGCAATCCCTGTGCTGCCAAAAAGCGTGGTTGCAATCCTTGCGCCGCTAAAAAGCGCTAATAACCTCTAGCAACGTTATTAGGTAGCGCCGCCTGGCTTCTTGCTTGGTGGCGTTATTCTATTTTGGGCCAGGGCCAGTTATTTTTGCGTACGGCATCTTCTTTACCGCCTATCGACAATAATCTGTATACTGCCGCTGATGGCGTCAGACACAACTCATAACACCAGACGGGGATTAGGCCTTTCGGCCAGATTACTGCTGCTCACCATTTTTTTGTGATGTTGAGTGAAGTGTTTATATATGCGCCCTCTATAGGACGATACCGGCTCGTGTATCTTGAGGAGAGAATTGCTGCGGCCCATTTGGCCAGTCTTGCGCTTGAGGTTCCGCCGGATAACCTGGTCGATAAACGGCTCAGAAAAGAGCTGCTGGATCACGCAATATCATTTGGCATCGTTTTAAAACGTCCAGCAAGTAAATCGCTCATGCTTTCAGATGAGATGCCACGCCGCATCGACGCGACATTCCATCTCAGTAATCACAGTTTTATGGGCTTGATCGGCGATGCATTTGATATTCTCCTGAGTGACGACAGCAGGACCTTTCGGATCATTAGGGCGTCACCCAAAGACCCTAATATTGTCGTCGAGACTGTTATTGCAGAAGCGCCCCTGCGGAGCGCGATGATCGATTATTCGCTGAATATCGTGGCGCTGTCGATCATGATCTCTCTCATGACAGCCGTATTGGTTTATGCCAGCCTGCAATGGCTATTTGTCCGCCCAATGCGGTCCATTACAGCCGCCATGGTTTCCTTTCGCCAGGCACCAGAAGAAGGGACCCGTCTCGTTCAACCGGGGAAAAGAACTGATGAGCTTGGTGTTGCCGAACGTGAGCTAGCAGGCATGCAGCGGGGATTGCGAACAGCACTTATTCAGAAAACGCGCCTCGCAGCGTTGGGAACCGCGGTCGCCAAGATCAACCACGATCTGCGCAACATCCTTGCGACGGCTCAGCTGATGTCAGATCATTTGGAAGTCTCCGAAGATCCCAACGTGAAGCGTGTTGCCCCGACGTTGATGGGCGCTATAGATCGTGCTGTAACATTGTGCTCAAAAACTCTCCGCTTTGTGCAGGAAGGGACGACAGAGCTTGAATTAACGCGATTTGGATTGGCCCCCTTACTAGATGAAACTTCAGACGCCGCGAAGACGATGGGCGATGGCAACACTGTTCTCGATAGCCGTGTTGATGCGCGACTGGAACTCCATGCTGACAGAGACCAAATGTATCGAGTTTTTCTAAATTTGGCGCGTAATGCCTTTGAAGCGGGGGCAACCCGGGTAACAGTGAGAGCTCATTCCGAAGTCGGTCATGCCATTATTGAAATCTCTGATAACGGGCCGGGCCTCCCGTAACGCGTTCGCAATGAGCTGTTCCAGCCATTTGCGCGCTCTTCACGTGCCGGAGGCTCAGGTCTTGGTCTATCGATCGCACGAGATCTGATGCTGGGCCATGGTGGTGATATTAGCCTGGCGCGCAGTACGGATGAGGGTACGGTTTTTCGGTTATCGCTGCCGATTGAGCCTAATCATAGTGAGCGGCCGACCCCAACACTGGTCCACGGCTAGACATCATTGCTGGCAAGTTTAGTATGCGCTGAGTAAGTTGCGGTTAATCACCGATGCGGTATACAAAGTGTGAAATTCGGTTCGTTATGTGAGGTTTTACAATGAAACAGCTAGGTAATTGGATTATGGGTGCGGTAACGGCTGTCATGGCGGTTGGCGGACTGTTTGTCGCGGCAAATTCCGGCCACGGCGTCCCGTATTATGGCGGGCTCTTATTCTTTGCTTTTGCAATTTTCTTCGTTTTCCACCTGATCCGGGTCAGCTTTGACCACGATTCCTAAGACGCTTCGGGTCAATTCTAAGGTTTGAAATAATAATGCAATCCAACGCTGATAAGCTTCGAACGCTCCTGACGAGCCCCGATATTCTCGTGGCACCCGCCTGCTATGATGCGCTTTCCGCAAGGCTTATCGAGCGGGCGGGTTTTGGTTTGAGCTTTATGAGCGGGTTTGCGGTATCGGCAGCGCGTCTCGGTGTCCCAGATACCGGGCTGATTTCTTATAGCGAAATGCTCGAGCAGGGACGCAATATCTGTGACGCGGTTTCTATCCCGGTGATTGGTGATGGCGATACCGGGTACGGCAATGCTCTAAACGTAAAACGGACCGTTGCGGGTTATGCACAGGCCGGGTTTGGCTGTTGTATGATTGAAGATCAGGTCGCGCCGAAAAGATGTGGTCATACGCGAGGCAAACAGGTCGTTGATCGTGGAGAAGCTATTGGCCGGATTCAGGCCGCCGTTGATGCCCGCGAAGAGGGGGCTGATATTTTAATCATGGCCCGCACGGATGCCCGAGCTACCGACGGGTTTGATGAAGCCATGTGGCGCATTAGGGCATTTGCTGACCTGGGTGCTGACATTCTTTTCCTGGAAGCGCCTCAAAGCGAGGAAGAGATGCGGGGATTCTGTGAGGGTGTCCCCGGCCATAAAATGGCCAATCTGGTCGAGCAGGGTGATACGCCGCTCTTGCCACCCGATGTCCTGCATGAGATGGGTTTTAAGATCGTACTGTACCCACTCACAATGATAGAAGCTTCCATAGCGGCAATGGAAGCAGCACTCCAATCGCTGAAATCAGGCAAGACACCAGAGGGTCTCGCCGAGTTCGCGCATTTACGGGATGTCGTTGGCTTTAACGATTATTACGAAGCTGAAAAGAAATACGCTGTTGGCGAGTAGATATGCCCTGACAGGGTTCGTTATCCCAGTCCCACCATGACAAATTCCTGAAAAGCCGGTCGTTCCTGCAAGGACGCGTACCAGCGCTCCAAATTGGGCAGCGATTTGCGGTCTAGATCTTCGAAAGCATACCAGCGATAGGCGTAAATACCGATGGGGATGTCGCCCATCGTTAATTCATCACCGGCGATGAAGGCGGAATCAGCCAGATATCGATCCAGTATTTCGAGATTGGCCTGCGTTGTCGCGATAGATTTATTAATCGCATCCCAGTTTCTTTTTTCCGGTTCGTCGCGAATGAGCCCGTGAAACATCCCCGTAAAGCCCGGACCGAGGGTTGCGAGTTGCCAGTCCATCCACCGGTCTGCATTTGCCCTAATCTGCAGATTTTCGGGATATAGTGACCCAAAACCGTAATGCGCAGAAATCATGCGAACAATTGCATTGGACTCCCATAAAATAAAATCCCCGTCGATTAAAACAGGAACCCTTCTATTAGGGTTCATCTGGTAGAACGCGTCAGTATCCACAACGCCAAACTCGCGCCCGGCATCTTCTCGTTCATACTCTATATCCAGCTCCGCACAACACCACAGGACCTTCTGAACATTGGAAGAGCTTTTTCGCCCGATAATTTTCATTCTGTTACGCCATAGGGTTCATAATATGTTCCTGAAAAGCAGGACGTTCGCATAGTAGATCATACCAGCGCTGAACGTTGTGATATGACTCACGCTTAATATCCATACTGAACCAGCGATAGGCCGTAATACCTAGAGGAATGTCGCCTATGGTGAGGCTGTCGCCTGCCAAATAGGTCGAGTTGGCGAGGTGGTTATCCATAATCGCGATATTAGCAGACAGTTTCTTGCGAGACACCTCAATGGCGTCGAGATCGCGATCTTCCGGCTTTGTGCGAACCATTCCCCAGAATACTGGGACAAGGGTGGGGCTCATCGTTGCGATTTGCCAGTCCATCCAGCGCTCAGCATTGCCACGGGTTTGTAAATCATCGGGGTACAATGTTCCCGGCGCGTGTTTGGCTGCCAGATAGCGTGTGCAGGCGTTGGATTCCCAAAGGACAAATTCGTCATCGATAATGGTTGGTACTTTGCCATTCGGGTTGAGCGCGCGATATTCAGGTTTGTCATTGCCGCCAAATGGCCCCCCTAAATCTTCACGCTCGAATGGCAATCCCAGTTCACCGCAAACCCAAAGTACTTTCTGTACGTTGGATGATGTGTCACGTCCGATAATTTTTAACATGCTAATCCCTTGCTTTTATTTTTTGCGCCACAAGGGCGTTTCTTCCGACGGGCCTTTCAGTTCTACAAAATTGCCATCAGGGTCCTGAAAATAAACCGATGGTCCGTATCCCTGGGCGCCGAAGCGTCGTCCACTCCGTTCGACGGTAACGCCGTTCTTTTCAAGATAGGCGACAATTGCCTCTTCATCAAATTCACCCAATGTCAGCGCAAAATGATCAACGTTCCGCCCCGCCTCAGGCGGACCATAGCCAGACCGTTGACCAATATCGCTATCGATTGGAACCAGGTCGATCATCGAGGTGCCGGCCTGATACTGATAGAGCCCGTCAGAAATTCGCTTTTCGGGGCATCCCAATATTTCACGATAGAAATGGATCGATTTTTCGATATCGGCGACTCTTAGAACAACATGATCGAGTTTGGTAATATGGATGGGGTTCATCGCTTTCTCCGCCATTGCCCATTTAAAATGACTATATCACGCAGGGTTTTCTTGCGAAGTCTTCTTAGTCGGTTGGCTTGACTGCTGCCTTTTTGACCATGCTTTCACGCCAGGTGATGTAGTAGGTGGAGGCAAATATAATTGCACCACCGACCCATACCCAGAATTCGGGCCATTCGGTATAGAGGAAATATCCGAACGCAGCGGCAATCGGCAGCCGTAAAAAATCGAAGGGCATTACAAAGCTGGCATCAGCGGCCGCGAAGGCCCGGATGATACACGCATGCGCGGTGTATCCAAATACGCCTAACAGGATGATTGGAATCGTATCTGACCAGTCTGGCGTAACCCATACATAGAAGGCGGGGATCGCTGATACCGGTATAAAAATCAATGACATATAAAGCAGGATGGCATTTGGCGTATCAGTGTTTGAGAGTGATTTGGTGGAGGTTTGAGAGGCAGCGTAGAAGATCGCTGACAGGACGACAGCAATTGTGCCTGTGCTCAATTCCACAAACCCCGGTCGGATAATAACCAACGCCCCAATGAAGCCAAGCATGGTGGCGATCCATCGATGTGGCCCCACATGCTCTTTGAGAAATATCGTCGCCATCATAATTGTGAAGAGCGGTACGGTAAATTGCAGGGCTTGAAGGTCTGCCAGCGTGACCAAGGTGACACCGATAAACCAACCTACATTTCCGAGGTAATGAATGGTATTGCGAAAGATATGCAGGGGCAGTCGTTTTGTTTGTAAATCTTCCCGTTTCTGACGCAGGGCCCAGGGCAGGATGATCAAAAAGCTAACAACGCTCCGTAAAAATATCATCTGCAGGACATGAAACTTGTCCTGAATGTCTCTGATGACGATAGCCAACAGGATGAGTGAGACGCCCCCAAGGACCATCCAGATGGCACCGCGGGCGGTCGCTGGCAACGCGTTAAAAACGCGGGCGATTATCATTCCTGGTCTCTCTTTGGGTTAGCTGTTTTTTTAGTCGCCACGGGCGACGCCTTCACGGCGTGGGTCAGCGCCACCCTCATAGCCACTACTCCGCACTCTAATACCATGTAACCCGCTGGTCTTGCGGCGGATGTCGATTTGATGCCCCAGTTTGCGTAAAGCGGGGGCAATTTTTTCTAAAAATGTACCCTTCTCAAGCTCGGTTTTACGATTTTTGTTCAGGAAATTGGGCAGAGCGATGGCATCCTGCATCGTCATTTTCCAGTCCAATCCCGCAATCAGTGCTTTGAGGACATAGCCGATAATGCTGGAGCCCCCTGGAGAGCCAACAGCCATGATGAGCTTTCCCTCCTGATCGGTAACGATCGTCGGGGACATAGAACTGCGTGGTCGTTTCCGAGCTTCAGCGCGATTAGCTTTCGGGCGCCCATTTAGGTGTGGGACGGAAGCGAAATCTGTTAGCTCGTCATTGAGCATGAAGCCGCGCACCATAATACGTGACCCAAAGGCGGTCCCGATGGTCGTCGTCATTGAGACAGCGTTACCTTTCTCATCGATGACGCTGATATGGCTTGTCGATATAGGGCGGTTGTCGCCGGTATCAGGGGCATATTCGTTCTGTGCTAGCTGAGGCGGAACTCCGGGTGTGGCTTTTCCCATGGCTTTATCCGCTGAAATCATGGCTGCCCGTGCTTTCAGATAATTTCGATCAAGTAGACCAGCAACCGGCACCTTTATGAAATCCGGATCACCGACATATTGATTGCGATCAGCGAAGGCGAGCTTACTGGCTTCTGAAATCAGATGGACAGCTTGTGCTGAGGCGGGTGGAATGCGGGCAATGTCGATTGGCTCCAGCATTGTCAGAATTTGTGCAATGACTATCCCGCCTGAGGTCGGCGGCGGCATTCCACAGATCTGCCATTGTCGATAGAGGTGGCACAGGATACCGCGCCTCTTGGCTTGATAGCGGGAAATGTCTGCGACCGTCAACTTTGCCGGAAGGTGGTGAGTATTGCTTACTGCCGCGGCAATATCTTTAGCAATGGTGCCGGTATAAAAAGCGTCCGCACCTTTGGTCGCGACTTGTCGCAGCGTATCGGCGAGCGCCGGGTTTTTGAGCAGGGTCCCTATGGGAAGCGGTTTACCGTCTTTTGTGAAAAAGAAACGTCTGGTGACGGGGAAGTTCTTCAAATGCCGATCACGCTTGATCATGGCGTGCAGGCGGGGGGACACAAAGAAGCCCTGCTCAGCCATCTCGATGGCGCGATCAAAAAGGCGCGCCCAGGGCAGTTTGCCGTGACGTTTGTGCGATAATTCCAGCATGCGCAGTAGCCCGGGAACTCCGACACCTTTGCCCCCGGCCATCCGTTGTCGCCACGGAATGGTTTTGCCTTGAGTATCGGTGAATAGATTTTCATCGGCTGAATCAGGGGCGGTTTCCCGACCATCATAAGCATCGATGACGGCCTCTTCGTTGGGACGGTTTTTCCCGGGTGTATAATGGAGCAAGAAAGCACCACCACCGATCCCGGAGCTTTGTGGCTCAACCAGTGTCAGTACCATTTGCGTTGCGATCACAGCGTCTACTGCACTGCCGCCCTGCCGTAAAATTTCCAGGCCTGCTTTGACAGCTAGGGGATTTGCGGCGGCAACCATATGCCGCTTTGCGGTTGGTGCGCCGCTATGTTCGCAGGCTGATAAAATCAGGAGAAATGGGCCAAGGAGGGTGACGATGCTTTTTCTCCAGAAGGCGCCTAAATCGGGTTGTTTGAAAACTAAGGTCATGGGCTTTTGGTTGATGTTTGACGGTTATTTATGATCCATAGAGGGGCTAGCGCCAAGGAAATCCTTTCGCATAGGGGGAAATCCGGGTAAAAGCATGCCGAAACGTGGCATCGCCGGAAATAGGATGCCTTCATTCACCGAATTTGGAGATCAAATTTGAGCGCGGCTGGCCGCAAAAAAGGGCACATTACGGTGCCACAAATCAAGGCACGTAAAGGTGGCGACCCCATTGTATCGCTGACGGCCTATAGCGCCCCTATGGCCTCTATTCTGGATCCCCACGTGGATTTGTTCATCGTTGGCGACTCCGTTGGCATGGTTTTCTACGGCATGGACTCAACATTGTGTGTGACGTTGGATATGATGATTGGTCATGGCGCGGCTGTCGTCCGAGGCTCTGAAAGGGCCTGTGTCGTTGTCGACATGCCGTTTGGAAGCTATCAGGAATCCCATTCGCAGGCATTTCGCAATGCAGCGAAGGTAATGAAACGAACTGGATGTGATGCTGTGAAGCTCGAAGGCGGTGCCGAAATGGCCGAAACGATTGCGTTTCTCTCGGCACGGGGCATTCCGGTTATGGGACATGTCGGGCTTATGCCCCAAAGCGTGAATAGCCTAGGCGGTTATCGCGCGCGTGGCCGCGGCCGAACGGAAGCCATGAAAATTATCTCTGACGCTCGGGCGGTCGCCGAAGCAGGGGCTTTTTCAATTGTTGTTGAAGGGGTGGTCGAACCATTGGCCCAGGAAGTTACAAATTCGGTCGTGGTCCCCACGATTGGTATTGGGGCTTCTGCCGAATGTGATGGGCAGGTTCTCGTGACAGAAGATATGGTCGGCTTGTTCAATGATTTCACACCGAGCTTTGTGAAACGCTATGCCGATCTTGGTTCCCTGGTGGGAGAGGCGGCTGAAGCGTATGGACAGGATGTCAGGGCGCGGCGCTTTCCAGCTGCGGAGCATTGTTTTAAGGTCAAAAACGACAAGACATAATTAGCCTTGTTTGGCCTAGATTTCCTAGCTCATTGATCTATTTATCTGAAACATGATGCCCCCTTCGGTCGATACATCAATAATGTCTGATCTCATCGTTCGCAGTGTTGGTGATCTGCGGCGCCTCGTTGCGAGTTGGCGGCGTGAAGGTATGACAGTCGGCCTTGTGCCAACGATGGGGGCGATCCACGTAGGCCACCTTAGTCTGGTAACGGAGGCCAAATCTCGCTGTGATAAAGTCGTTGCGAGTATCTTTGTTAATCCAACTCAATTTGGTGAAAACGAAGATTTTGACGCTTATCCCGCTGATGAAGTTCATGATGTTCAACAGCTTTCGAGTGCTGGTACGGATTTGGTGTTTTGCCCTGGCCGTGACGACGTTTATCCCGAGGGATTCTCGACGATTGTATCCGTCACTGGTGTGACCTCAGGCCTTTGCGGTCCGTTTCGGCCGGGTCATTTTGACGGTGTTGCAACCGTCGTCGCTAAACTGCTTTTGCAGTGCTTACCTGACGTCGCTGTGTTCGGTGAAAAAGACTACCAACAGTTGCTCGTCATTCGTCAGCTGGTAAGAGACTTGAATATTCCCGTAGAGATCGTTGGTGCCCCAATCATTCGTGAAGAAGACGGGTTGGCGATGTCTTCGCGGAACAGGTATCTCTCTGTGGAGGAACGGGCTTTGGCCCCGGCGCTCAACCGGGTTTTACGTTCTGTAGCGGATGATGTAATTGTGAAACCAGCAGATTGTGAGCGAATTTGTAGCTTGGCTCGATCAGAGCTGCTTGAAATTGGCTTTGCCTCTGTGGATTATGTTGGCATTTTCAATTCGGAAACACTCGAATTGCTCAAGAGTTATTCAGCGCCTGCGCGTGTATTTGGCGCTGCCCGCTTGGGAACCGCGCGGTTAATTGACAACTTACTGATTGAGTGAATCTCGCGCTATCGTTTACTAGGTCTGCAACGCCATAACTTGCCGTCAAAAATACATTGCAGACTGTCGCCTTTCGCCGCATTCCAAAGGCGAGCGGCGTTTCCTCTAAGGGACCCAGACTCGAAGTCAAATCTTGTTTGATCGTCCTCGATCAAAATGTCTAATTTCTGCCCCGGCCAGCCATTTCGAAGGTTTGAAATGACAGTTGGCCTGCTGTTATTCGTTTTATAGAGAGTCCCGAAATGTACAGGCGGGGCGGTTGCTCCGTCCGGGAATCGAGTTAGGTCTCTCAGACCGCGCCCACTGACAAAAGCATCTCCTTCTATATTTGCCTGTACAGATGCAGAGCCCGCTCCTTTGAAGAAATAAGGAGACGTGTCATACGCATCCAAACCTCTCCACAAATTTCCGTGGCTAATAAATTTAGCACCTTGCTGTGTTTTGTTCATCCGAACTCGTGCCATGTGGGTCTTTAGATTGGTGCCAAAAAGATTGTTTTTCAGAATTAGTGGTCCCGGGTTCTGAACATCAATCATAATGCCATCCTCAGGCAGGTTATCGGAAGCAAAGCGAATTCCCTGTAGGAGTATAGGCCACCGCGCGCCGGTTGGACCTCCCGTAATGAGAAGACGCCGCGAGTCTTCAAAATTTCCATTGATGATAGAGATCGTTACATTTGCGGATCCAAGCGAGAAATCGGCAACGGTGTTACCGCCGCCACCACCGCCGAACCACGAAAAAGAACCATGTGTTGTGCGGACACCGGCACGTCCAAATCCGTAGCCGGAAAATGTGCAGGAGTGGAATCGATTAGTGTGCGACTGGGAATGTTCGACGCTATAGCCGTAGCCTTGATAGTTTCTGATCTGGCAACGGATAAATTCATGAAAATCATTGTTGTTATCACCCCCTGCACCTTTTGCGAGGCGAAAACCGTTTGTCAGACCGCCTTTGGCTTTGCCGTTTATGATGAGCCGCTGGAAATGATTTTGGGAAGGGGCGTAAAGGGTTCCCACGCCATTTTCAGATTGAATTGCAGTGAAGAGTGGCTTGGCTGGTGTTGACTCGATGTAGAAGTCGCTCATGACAACATCTCGCGTATCGCGCATCAGAAACATGGGGACATCAGGAGGTCCGTCCCAAATGAGGCGGGTTCCGCCGACACTCACGCCAGAGATTTTCAGCCCTAAAACATTTTGGATATGTAGTGTTTTGGAGATTTTATAGGTGCCTGCCGGAACAAAGACACCGCCACCGCGCGCATTGAGAATGGCGGCATCAATAGCTTCTTGAATGGCACTTGTGTCGTCATTGATACCGTTACCCATCGCTGTGAACGGTGCTTCTCGCGGATTGGTATGCCCCAGCACTGAGCGTGGACGCGTGGATGCCGGTCCAAGATATTGAGCTTCAACAACTCGTGCTACTCCGGATACAAAAAATCGGCAGCCACTTTATATCCTAAGTAACTGCCGATTGAATTGAATCTTTGTCGACGAAAACTCGTCGATAATTGGTTCAGCGTACGTACAGATGGACCTCGTTTGATTTAGCGTCAGCACTGGTAATTGCTGATAGCCGAACCCGCTGGAGCGGTAAGCCCATTTCAGAAAGAGACCTTAGAACCGTTTCCGCATTCCGTTTGGACTTGTTGGAGGCCACGGTTACCTGCGCGGCGCTACCTTGACCGGAAGCAACTGCAATTAGATCAAACCCAGCCTGTGGACGCCGCTGCAAAACCCTATTCACGGCTGTATAGAGGGCTTGCTGGTATGAAACGTTTGGCCGGTCAAAACGAATGACCACCAATGGTCGCCGACCTGCCGTACTAGCGACACTCCCATTTCTGGATCCAACCGCCGCTACCGGCGCTGCTGTCGCATATGCGCGATTGGCCAAGCTGTTACCAAGCGATTCACCATTTTTGATAGCGAGCGATAGCGCTGTAAGATTGCTGCGTTCTGCGGCAACGTAGGCAGTCTGGCGATTTATATCTTCACTCAATTCGTTAAGAAGACGATCAATCAGGACGACCGTTCGGTTCACCTCATCTTCAAGAATAGCCAGCTGGCGATGGTCAGCTTCGACCGCACCGCTTAGCCCGTATGCCGCCCGAGTGGTTTCAAGAAGATACGCCGACATCGTGCTGGTTCCCGCAACGGCATTTGCCAGCGAGTTCATTTGTGAAATATCGCGATCAATATTGGATAATCCAGATTGGGCAATATTCCATTGATTGACCATGTACGGATTGCCGGGTGTCGTTCCGACCTGAAGACGGGAATTAATTGACGCAATTGCGCTGTGATATGCGAGAGAATGGGTTCCCGTTTCGCGCCGAATAGCCTGCAAAGTGCTATTCTGCTGACGAATTTGTCGCCGCATGCGCTGCAATTCGCCGCGTAGCAAATTGGTTTTTTGCCCGACGAACGTTCCAGTTGATTGGCCTGGTGTTACTGGCGGCGGAACAAAATTCGTGGTTCCTAGATTCGGTGGAGCCGCAGCGCCAATCATTGGTTGATTCCGTCTTTCACCCTGGGAAGGCGCAATTGGAATTGCCTTCCTCGCTTGCGAGGCCGCGGCAGCGCTGGAGCTATCACCTGTCAATGACGGCCACAGTGAATCCATTGAAAACGAACAGGCCGACAATGCGACGGCTGAACATATAACTGTTACGTGGGAAAGTGCTCGGGCCATGTATTCGGGCCTCACCCGTAGTGATTGTTGAAAACTGATATACGGCGAGTTACCGCCATGAACCGACTGTTGAAAATTGTGCCAACCCCTTGATTCCCGCAGATATTACTCAAAGGGGTATTGCTTAACAAGCTGAATTACAAAGAATTCTGAAAGCTATTGTCGGAACGCTTGCCAATCCATGCCAATTTCAGTAACGTCCGCGCCTCTTCCCAGCCGATCTGCTGGGATTTCGCCAATATGCGAGCAAAGCGCCCGTAGCTCAGCTGGATAGAGCACTAGACTACGAATCTAGGGGTCGGGAGTTCGAA
>Ga0055584_100003767_pt1 | contig 14894 bp, 12 predicted proteins | sample OSDHelmetaG_FD_58716 | JGI IMG/M metagenome (GOLD analysis project Ga0055584, IMG submission 58716) | Pelagic marine sediment microbial communities from the LTER site Helgoland, North Sea, for post-phytoplankton bloom and carbon turnover... | ecosystem: Environmental > Aquatic > Marine >... | reverse complement strand
GAGCGAATTGGAAAGGGCTACAACAATCCGTCCTTTGGCTACGGGGGTTATTGTCTTCCCAAAGATACTAAGCAACTCCTCGCAAACTATAATGAAGTTCCACAGACGCTGATTCAGGCGATAGTGTCGTCAAACACAACACGAAAAGATTTTATCGCCGATGAAATCCTGAAAATAAATCCAAAGGTGGTGGGTTTTTATCGTCTGGTGATGAAAGAGGGTAGTGATAACTTTCGATCTTCAGCTATCCAAGGAATTATGAAGAGAATTAAGGCTAAAGGGATTGAGATTGTGGTCTACGAGCCAACACTAAGTGATGCTCAATTTTTTGGGTCGAAGGTCTTCACGGACCTTGATCAGTTTAAGAGGGTGAGTGATATTATCGTGGCCAATAGAAATGTTAATGCTCTTAGAGATGTCGATGAGAAATGTTTCTCAAGAGATATCTTTGGAAATAATTAATTTATAAAGTTCACTACAATAATAATTGCTTCTTATCGAGTCTCTCAAAAATCAGTTTACGGAATTTCCTACTTCTTTAAAAAAATAGTCAATGTTAGTGTGAATAATTCAAATATAAATCTATGAAATTACTTATACCAGGCGGTGCAGGCTACATTGGTTCTCATATGGTCAAATATGCTCAAGAGCGTGGTCATGAGGTCATAGTGTTAGATGATTTCTCAACAGGTCATGAATGGGCTGTGAAAGACTGTGAGGTATTGCATGTAAATTTGCTTGATCAGGAAAAGTTAGCACAACTTATAAAGGGGCGCTTCTTTGATGGAGTAATTCACTTTGCGGCTAAGTCTCTGGTGGGAGAGTCGGTTAGAAAACCGGAACTATACTACCGAAACAATATAGTTGGCACGCTTAATTTGGTTAATGAGATGCTGAAAAATGATGTCCGCAATTTAGTTTTTTCATCGACTGCTGCTATTTTTGGTAATCCTGTTTCTGGCAGGATTTCTGAAAACTGCCCAAGAAATCCAACCAACCCCTATGGTCAAAGTAAGTTAATGGTAGAGAATATGCTGCAGGATATTTGCTCTGCCTATGATTTTAATGCTACTTGTTTGCGCTATTTTAATGCTGCTGGGGCTGATAAATCAGGGGAGATTGGTGAGTCACACGATCCAGAAACTCATCTAATTCCAAATATCTTAAAGTCAATTCTTGCTGCAGGCGATCCTCTTAAAGTATTTGGAAATGATTACGATACTCATGACGGCACGTGCGTGCGTGATTATGTACATGTCACCGATATTGCGCAGGCACATCTACTGAGTCTTGATTATATGATGGAAATTAGCGGGTTTTCAGCATTCAACTTGGGAAATGGTAATGGTTTTTCGGTGCTAGATGTTATTAGCAGCTGCGAGCGTGTTGTTAATAAAACAATATCTTATGATCTAGATTTTCCACGACCAGGTGATCCGGCAATACTTGTGGCTGATAGTTCTGCAGCCTTACGTGAAATTAATTGGAAACCTAAATTTAACGATCTAGAAGTGATAATTCAAAGCGCCTGGAATTGGCATAAAACCTTAAATGATATTAAATATCCTTAATGTTGTTTTGGCCATGTCGATAATAGAAAGTTGGTGAGTAGGTAAGTCTAATTTTGCGGAAAACGATATTGGAGCTTAACAACACCGATCTGGCCGAATATTAACAGAGGATAGTCGGATTAAAATAATGGCCAAGATTGAGTTAGTGTTTTTCCCTAGAGTCTCTAAGTTAGCTATATTCAATTCATTCTTTGTGTGACTGTGTCATTATTTTAGGTGATTGTATGAAAATACTCGTAACAGGTGCTGCTGGTTTCATCGGCATGCATACCAGCCTGCGGTTACTAAATGCAGGCTATCATGTTGTCGGTATAGATAATCTCAATAGTTATTATGATTTGAGTCTAAAATATCACCGCTTAGCGAAGTTGCACCCCTATAGTAATTTCAGATTTATAAAACTTGATTTAACAGACCGTGGTGGGATTTCCAAGTTGTTTGCAGAGGAGCAATTCGAAAGGGTTATTCACCTCGCCGCTCAAGCGGGTGTTAGATATTCGATAGAAGCTCCCTTTGAGTACGTTGAGAGCAACCTTGTTGGTATGATGTCGATTCTTGAAGGTTGTAGGGATAACAGTGTAAAGCATCTTGTATATGCCTCATCCAGTTCGGTATATGGTGCGAGCGACAAGGTTCCATTTAATGAGTTAGATCAGGTCGATAATCCTGTTTCACTTTACGCCGCTACAAAAAAAGCCAATGAGCTTATGGCACACGCTTATTCAAATCTTTATGGTATACCTACAACAGGGTTAAGATTCTTTACTGTATACGGTCCTGCAGGCCGGCCTGATATGGCACCTTGGTTGTTTACGGAAGCGATTTTGGAAGATAAGCCAATAAGGGTATTTAATCATGGGAAAATGCAGAGAGATTTCACCTACATCGATGATATAGTTGAAGGTGTATTTCGAATACAAAGCGTGATACCAAGTAATGATATTCCTTATAGCTTATTTAATATTGGCAGTAATAATCCGATAGAATTATCCCGCTTTATTGCTGCCATAGAGGCGGCTTGCTCTAAAGATGCTGTGAAAATATATCAGGATATGCAGCCAGGAGATGTACCAAGAACATTTGCAGATACCACTGCACTAGAGGATGCAGTTGGATATAAACCGGTTATGAACATTGAGGATGGTATGCTCAACTTCGTAAGTTGGTATAAAGATTACAAAGGAATAAAGGAATAAAGGAATAAAGGTTACTTTTGCTGGTATTGGTTATATAAAATTCTCTCATGTGTAGTTGGTATTGATGCAAAAAAAAGCCAGAAAATAAGGTGCTTTCATAAAACGTAGTATCAATTTTCCTATACAGTGGTATCCGATAGATCAACGATATATATCTTGAGAAGGCTTCGTATTAAAATATCTCCCCGCAATACACTAGTCATTTGCTTATTATTTGTATGTAAAAAGTCATAAATTGAGACTCTACTGGAATCCATCGTATGCTTAAGTCCTTTCATTCAAAACTTAACGCTACAGCTGAATGGGTAGCGATATCTAGCATTGCGGGCCTAATCTTTCAGGCTGCTATCGTTTATCTGGTTACGATGTTGTGGGCGAAATGGCTCGGCCCTGAAGGCTATGGAGTGTATTCCCACCTGTGGTCATCGATTTTAATTGCTGCCAATTTTGCTTCGTTCGGAATGCCTTTGCTTGTTCAACGCGAGATACCTCGTCAGAGCGCAGAAGAAAGGGACACATTAATTTCTAAAGTATTTATTACATTACCTTTCTTGTTATTGACTGCTTGTATTTTGGTATTGATCGTAAATTCATTTAACAAAAATATTATTTATGACCTTAATAGCTGGGCAATTCTGTTTTTAGCTTCTTTTTTTTATCTAGTATTCACTATGTTGGAGGCTATCTTTAAAGGGTTGTCACTGTACAGCGAGATTAATTTTTTAAAAAAGTTTCTTTTCCCGGTAGTACTTCTCGTGGGCACTTTCTTCTTTAGTTTTACTGTTAATAGAGCGACCGCCGAAGATTATGTCTACTTTAGATTAGTATGCATGTTTATAATAATTGTTATAATGCTGACTCGTTATAAAGACAAGTTCGTTGTAGATCTTAATATAAGAAGGCAAGAAGTGTTTTCCTTGCTTTCAGCCTCCCGTAATTTTTTTATAGGGTCATCCGTGATTCTGTTAGGTAGCGAGCTTTCAATTTTCTTTGCGGGCTTTTACCTAGAAGCAAGTTCTTTGGGCGCGTATTCGTTAGGTGTTCGAATTGCAACGGTGGTAAATATGGCCCTTATTGGCGCTACTGTTCCAGCCATGCAGAGCATTTCTAGGTTTGCGCATGAAGAAAAGTTTAGGGATATGGAAAAGACGGCTAAGAAAACTGCTAGGCTGGCGTTTTTTGGTGCGACTTTTCTTTATGGTATTGCACTGTGCTCTGTAGATATTCTGTTGTATTTATTTGATTTGTCTTTTAATAGCGAAATTGTCTTCCATACCGTTGCTTGGGTTGGTGGCGCTTATTTGCTTAGCGCTTTTTTAGGTCCGGCGGGTGTGGTACTTAATATGTCAGGAAGAGAGACGTCCGCTAATTATTCGGCAATTCTCTCTTTAGTTGTTATGGGGAGCATTATGTTTGTGTTGTCAGATCAATTTGGTTATTTGAGCGTCGTTTTAGGGTTTGCTTTTAATATTGTAGTGTGGAAGGTCTCAATGACATTACTAGTGCGTAGGTTTTATAAATTTTGGACGGTTGCAATTTAATTATGGGTTTGAAAACTAAAAATATTCTTATCAGAGGAACCTGGCTTGAGAGCTACAATGTTGGAGACAATGCTATTATAGAGGGTTTGAAATCAGCATTGAAAGGCCGAGCTGAATTAAAGGCAATTACAGGAGGAGTTGAGCGCGTTAGAAGATGGTTAGAAATAGATGCTGTTAAGATTATTAACGCACGAAATCCCCTGTTGTTCTTAAAGATTTTTATAGAAGTCAAAAATGCAAAGGCATTTTTATTGACTGGTGGCACTCCAATCTACAATGATGCGACTCAAATGTGTATAAACTACTTGATCTCTTTAATTTGTAGGCTCTTTAGAGTGCCGGTTTTTGTTTTTGGCGTCAGCTATCGTGAATGCCCAAATAAAATAGTGAAATACCTTGTAACGGGTATATTTCGAAATTGTGAAAAAATTTATTTTAGAGAGTACGGTTCGATAGCGCGGGTCAATGAGATTTATGGGGATGTCGTAACTGGGAAAATAGGCTTTTTGCCTGATCCTGCAACTCAAATTGATCTTGCCGCTATAGCGGCACAAGTCAGTGGGGGTACATCGAGTGATATTTCTCTTTCGGAACGTCCTTATGTGGTTGTTTGTCCCCGTGATTTTTCTGCGAACAAGTCTTTTTCGAATCACCATTATAATCGAGAGTTTGATTCAGATAAGTATCTAGCGCTTTTAGCTTTTTGTGTAAAAAAACTACTAGAAACTACTCAGTATCAAATTGTATTTTTGCCCATGAATGTGGAATCGCCTGATGATGATAGCGCAATCTCATCTTATCTTTTTGACCTCTATGAGAAAAAGTACAGGCAAAGAATGACTGTGATTGAAGCTCAACTTCATCCAGTCTCGGTAGTAAAGATTTTCCGAGATGCAAGTTTCTCTATTACAGTTAGGTTTCATGCAGGAGTGCTTAGCTGTTCGAATGGGACTCCGATGATTTCGCTGGCCTATGACAAGAAGAATATTGATATTGCTGAAGTGCTTGAAATGGCAGGCTCTACCTATGATTTAAAAAATGTCAGTGAAAATGACCTGGCCAGTGCCATATCCTATACAGATAATAATCTTGCCATGTTGTCTAGCATATGCGTGAAAAATAATTTAAAACTCAAGAAAATATTTAGAACTATTATCCAGAAACACTTTCCAATGCGAGATGTTTGATGTCTTTGAGCTTAAATTTTATCGGCGACTTGATGCTAGGTGGTGACTTTAGTCAGAATTTTGAATCGTACTTCGACAGTTGTGTCCCCCCTGAATTATTTGAATGGATTGGTAAGGATCCTGTTTTTAGCAATCTTGAGGCTGCTGCGTCGAATAGAGGTGCTAGAGCTTCTAGTAAGATATCAGTATACACGAAGAAAGAACCCTTAATATTACTTTCTAAACTCAATGTAAAGTGCGTGAGTTTAGCTAACAATCATATTATGGATTTTGGTTATACAGCAGCCAAAGACACAATGGATGCCTTGGATAAGTTAGGTATTAGTTACTCAGGGTGTGGGCCTGATTTGTCCGATGCTTTAATGCCTGCGATATTAGAGCATAACGGGGATTCTATAGTCTTTCATGCATTCAGTTGGACAGAAAGGTTCTATGAAAAGGTGCAAGAGGCTAGTACTACAGAACCAGGAGTTGCACCGATAGAATTTGATCTTATAAAAACTAGAATTGAATGCTCTAGGCTAAAAAACCCTCAGGCAATTCATATAGTTTCGCTCCATTGGGGAGAGGGTATGGTTCAGTATCCGAGGCCCGACCAAATAAAATTTGCTCGTTCATTGTGGGAAATTGGTGTGGATATTGTATTCGGCCATCATCCACATTGCATCCAAGGTGTAGAAGTTTTTAAAAATATGCCCATAATCTATAGCGCTGGGAATTTTATTGCTTCAGCATACAACCGTACTCCAGATAAAATGCTGACATTTGGTGATGGTTGGCACAGACAAAGATTCAATAGAGAGCGCAGGGTAGCAATATTTAAGTTGATAAGAAGCGATTCTGGTCAATGGTCTATCAGGACCAAATACTATAAACAGCACAGAAGTAAACCCATATTGGAAATACCAAGTCTCTATGAACGGCTGTCAATAGGTTTTGCTCAACGATTTTCATCATTTCTCTTGAAAAGGGCAGGCTATAAGTTTCTGTTTCCATTTGTCAGAAGGGTAAACGAGATAACTAGATTGGTGGATGAAATCCACACTAGGAATGGGATCTTCCGGAGTTTACTGAAGTTTAGATCTTATGGGTTAGTTATCCGAAGGATTCTTAAGAGCGAAGAGTACCATTAATGGGCGTGTCGAATGATTTAGAAAAAAAAATCGGAATTATTCTGCCAAGTTTAGCAGCAGGCGGAGCTGAAAGAGTCATGATTAATTATGCTAATTATTTGGTAGATTGTGGCTATAAGGTTTCTATCATTGTGTTAAAAAACAATTTCACCCTTGAAGGCTTAATAGATAATAAGGTGTCACAAGTAAGATTGGGTAACTCTTCTTATAAAGAAAATATAATTTCAATAAAAAAAGTTTTTGAGGCAAACGACTATGGAGCGCTCTATGTAACGATGTTCCATGTTAATCTCATGGTTCTCATTGCCAAGGCACTTAGCTCGAGAAATATCCCGGTTATAATTCGTGAGGCCAACACCCTGTCAACCGAATTGACTAGTTTTAGCTGGTTAAAGCGTTTATTTTTTATAACTTTAATTCGAGTATTCTATCGCCACGCCGATCATATAATTGCCGTTTCTGCGGGTGTAGCTAAAGATTTGATTAAGTATTTTCGGGTTCGGCCAAATCTAGTGTCTGTTATTTTAAACCCTGTGCAAGTGGCTTCTATTGTAAGAGAGCAGTACCCTAAAGTGAAGCCGAATATAGTGGCTATAGGAAGGTTAGAGAAACAGAAAGATTTTAGTACGTTACTTCGAGCTTTTCAGATAGTGCGTGGGGAGATTAATATCGAGTTACAAGTTCTAGGGGAGGGGAGCTTAGGTGAAGAGTTATCAATGCTAGCCAAACAGCTCGGAATCGAAGAATATGTTACTTTTCGAGGACGCGTTGATAACGTCTATGACTTTCTTAGCACTGCGGATGTGTTCGTCCTTAGCTCAATATACGAGGGATGCCCGAATAGTTTACTGGAGGCTCTGGCTTGTGGTGCGAATGTGGTATCAACTGATTGCCCTAGTGGTCCGAGAGAAATTTTGGACAATGGCAAATTCGGGCATCTTGTGCCGATGCAATCTCCAGAAAGTATGGCGAAAGCAATTATTAACGCTATACGAGAACCTATACCTTCAGTTGAGTTAGTCAAGCACAGCTATAAGTTCCTACCTAAAGTACAGTATAAGAAATATCTAGATTTGTTGAGATTGAGTTGAACTAGAAATATGGCTCTTATCCATCTAAAAGCACTTTACTTTTTTTTGATTATTTTGGTGGCAACATTAATACTTTATGTGTCGCAAATATATTCCATAGATATAGTACGATATGAAATATCGTTTGAAAATTCTTTTAGTGCATTCGAGCCTGGCTGGAGAATCCTAGGACTCCTATCTAGCCTAATATCTTTTGAACAGTTCCTAGGGTTAATTTTCATTTTGCAGGCTTGTTTGATAGCTCTAATATACAACAGGTCAAAGGCGGTAATTTTTTTACCAGTAATACTGCTTATAATAGCTCCATCACTTTACACTAACCAAATACGCTGGGGGATTGGAAGCTTATTTGTAATATTACTGTTTCTTCGAGGACATAATATCATCTCAATCGTTACTGGGCTTATTTTTCATAAGTTCGCCATCATATTTTCGCCTTTGCTGTATCTTAGGAAACGTTTGCACAATTCCTTTTTTATTATAATGATAATGGTATTAGCTTCATTATCGGCATACTTTTTAATCAGTTATTTTGAAGGTTTGTTAGGGTTTTCTTATATTGAAAATCAGGAAACTTCTGCTGCGCGATCTTTACTAGGTATTGGTTTTAGTTTTTTGGTGTTGCTTAGTTATTTTTCTTTGAGGGACGAACGGCGAAGCATAGAGGTTAAAACTCTGTATATATTACAACTAATGAGCCTTAGTTTTTTTTGGATTGCTATATTGTCAGGGCGGTTATCAGATGCATCTACTATTTTGGAACCATTTCTTGTTAGAGAATTGTTTGTGCAAAAAAAATTGATTTCAATAATGCTTTCATGCTTTTTTATAATTTCTTGGGTTATTAGGCTGTATTTAAGATGGGTAACGTCGTAAATCTTTATTGGAAGTTAGAAAACACTGCTAATGGTATAAGTCAGTTGCTTAACAAGATGGGGGAACACCCTGGCATTACTTGTCGGAGCGCTATCAGCTTCAAAAATATTAATAAAGGGGACGTATTCGTCATTCATGGTTGTTACAGTCGGCACATAGTAAGCTATCTTATCGTTCTTGTTCTCTGCCGTTGTCGATTTTATTGGTGCCCTCATGGGAGTTTACAAAAGAACACCCTCAAAAAAAGCTATATTAGAAAATATCTGTTTCACTTCTCTATAAGCACGTTGGTATATTATTTTTCTCAAGGTGTAATCTATGTTTCGGATCAAGAACGCAAAAGGTCGATTGCATCTTTTAAGGGCAGATCTAGGGTTATTGATAACGGATTAGATAAAATAGGGAAGCATTTTTTTGAAGAAAAAACAACTAGACCCCCAGAATTCGTTTACATTGGGCGATTAGATACGTATCACAAAGGTTTGGATCGACTGGCTGAATGGGCTGCGCCGCTAGGTAACTCTCTAAAAGTTTTTGGTCCGCTAAACGAGGAAATTCAGGAACAACTTCCTTCCTTAAACTTTAAAGGACCAATTTTTGGGGTTGATAAAGTTCGTGCACTATTAGGAGCCCGCGCATTAATAATGCTTTCTAGGCATGAGGGGTTGCCAGTTATTGCTATTGAAGCTCTTCGTGCAGGTACTCCGCTAATACTTACGGACGAGTGTAATATGAGCGACGTTATATATAAGTACAACTGTGGTTTTATAGTTAATTCTCAACAAGAACTAGTTGCAGCTTGTAGCTATTTTTCCGAAATGAATGATGAAACATTCATAAAGTATTCACAAAATTCTGTTAATGCATTTCAAGATTGCTACACATTAGAAAAAATGATTACCGGATATAAAAACTTAACATAGTATGAGCTCCCATAGACAAGATTTAGATTTATTACGCTCGATAGCAGTTTCTATAGTCGTTTTATATCATGCCGGATTTAGTACTTTTGAATACGGTTATATTGGAGTTGATATATTTTTTGTTTTAAGTGGATTCCTTATTGGCAATTCTGCAGCCAAGATTACTGACACTACAACGTTCATAGGTTTTCTAAAGCGACGCATATTGCGTATTATTCCTTCCTCCGTCTTAGTTCTCTTTTTTGTATTGTTCTTTTCTCAGTTTTTGTTTTTTCCTAATGGTATAAAGAATGTTTCAACATCTTTGATTGCTAGTTTTTTTCAGCAAGCAAACCTTCTTTTTTATTTAAAAGCTGATTATTTCTCATTTAATAATATTTACGATCCGCTAATTCATTATTGGTCGCTTGGTGTTGAGTGGGTTTTTTATATTCTTATGGCTGCGGTTTATTTTCTTTCCAAAAGACCATTACTCATTCTTTCTTTTATCTTTTTTGCGAGTATTATGATCTATGCTGTAGGTGTAGAGTTGTTTCCTAATTTCACATTTTATATGTTTCCTGGGAGGCTTTGGGAATTTCTATTGCCGGTGATATTAGTTCCTAGGTTCGAGAAGTACATCTCTTCAGTAAAGTACCTTTCTTTTCCCTTTGTATGGTACCTAGCATTTTCGGTTTTATCGTTAACCGTTTTTTTACCAAATTACTTTATTAACGATAGTCTCCGTACTTTTCTTTTAGTTTTCGCTTGTTTCTTTATTATTAGTATAAACAAAAACTCTCCAGAGCGAAGTGCGTTTTATGAGGTGGCTAATTTTATTGCAAAGATTAGTTTTTCTTGGTACTTGGTGCATCAAGCACTGTTCGCTTTTCTTAATTATCAGTTTGATCTAATGAACATCTACGCTATAAAAGTTCCCGCTGTTATTTTATCTCTTTTATTAGCCGCTATTTTGTATTTCTTTTGGGAAAGGCGTTTCTTTGTGGATGGACTGAAAGCTGGTTTGGTTAGAAAATCATTGTTTGTAATTATATTGATGGCTGTGCCAACAGTAAGTATGTTGAATTATATGTCTTTTGATTTTAGATCTAAATTTACACATGAGGATTTGACGTATGTAGAGAACTTATCTATTACACAGATCCCTGTTGAGGAGTGCCATTTTTCTCAGCCTACTGAGTATTCAGAATATGAATTAATACTAAATTGTGTAGAAAAAACAAACGGCCCAATTTATATCGTATTTGGTGATTCTCATGCTGAAGATATCTACAGATCATTAAGATATTCTCTAAAAAACATGACTATTGTAAATTTCGCAAGTGGTGGATGCCGTCTGAGTACTAACCAAGGCTGCACATTGATAGAATTAGAAAGGTTCATAAAAGAAATGGAGCCCTGGGAAATGGTAGTTATTTACCATCAATCGGGTATGTATTTACTTGAATCAGATAAAGGTATAGCCAATAGACAATTACTTTATAAGGGTAATTTAGATCTAGCAGTCAATCAGGCTGAGGTAGAAGTTCTGCTCAATATACTGTCGCGTTTCAATCTAGAAAAAGTGTATTTTCTGGGCCCTTGGGTTGACCCTTTTATTAACCCTCGTCGCCTTTTAGGGGATTTTGCACAGTGTCGTAATTACGATATAGAGATTCCGTATTCTGATGATTATATGGCTTTAGATAATTATATAGAGGCACAGGCCGAAAATTATTCAAAGATAGTCTATCTAAGCGCCAATGAGGTTTTCGGTTACCCGGGAGATGACTATCTTATGAGTTGTAGCCAAGGAGTGCATTGGAGAGATATGGATCATCTGAGTTGGGCTGGTATGCGTTTTTTTTCAGAGCACCTAAATGATGTACTTCGCGAATTCTAACCTTAGGGACTTGTCATATGGGAACTAGGGAATTAATAGTTAGTATTCTTGATTCATTTAATCTTAAGTTGATTAGGAAGCCAGATTACAGGAACGATGTTCGTTTTTTTCCTAAATCGTTTGTCGACGTGGATGAGGTAAGAGAGCTGCATCAGCTTTTTAAGTGGTTCGTTTCAAACCATAAAGATGATGGCGTATCAGGCTTATCGCTTAAAGAACTCAGGACTTATATGTCAAGACGGAGAATGTCACGACAGAAAGATTTTGTTGATTTTATTTTGAGTTCTCAAGATTCGTTATCTGGGAAAAAAGTGTTAGATGTTGGGTGTGGGATGGGATACTTGTTAAATCGGATTGATTTTCAGGTTAGTGATTCGAGCTTGACAGGAGTCGACCCGTCTTTGAAAACTAAATTGATTGCGCCACTTGTTTGCCCCAATGCGAAATTTAGGAACACTCCACTTAATTATGAAGTATCGGAGTGTGCAGATATAATAATTGCTGCCCAGGTCCTTGAACATTTAGAGAGCCCGGCTGAGTTTTGCGAAATATTAAAAGCTAATGCGGCTTCTAGAGCTTCGTATTATTTCTCTGTGCCAGATGGGAGGCTAGATAGCCTTCCTGCTGGGCATTTTTTTGAAGGAAATGGATCGTATACTGGACATATTAATTTCTGGTCTCCTGAAAGCCTAAAGATTCTTTTGGAATCAATTTTTGAGAATCATGATGTTGATGTGGGGATCTCTGAATGGGGCGATCTTTTTGCAAGCATTTTTCCCTGCTCATGAATATTCTAACTCTGACCGTTGGCTTTCCCAAACATTTGAGCGGCGCGACAATTAGCGGAGAAGTTAAAAATGCTTATACCCTTATCAAATTACTAGAAAGGAGAGAGCATCGGGTTTACGTGGTTTCAGCTCCGACTATCTGGCAGCCATCTGCTAAAACAATCTCTAACCCTTATCTAAGAAACAGCTCACAGGGTCTAGGTAGAGGTGTGGTCCGTTACCTTACACGAGCGATTTTTATGACTCCAGATGTATACAGTTTTCTCAGAAACAATAGAATTGATGTTGTTCATTGTCATTCTCCGGTCCAATTAATGGCTGTTTGGCTTGCTACGGTAATATGTAGGGAGTACCGTAATATAAGTGTATTTGTAACTGCTCATGGTACTTACCTGCCGGAATTTAATGCTGATGTAGGTTCATCTAAAGGGTTGCGCACCTACCTTAAAAAAATGAACAGTAGGGTGCAATATAGTTTAGATAAGTTTATGTATCGGAAGTTTAGTAAAGTGATTGTTACTAGCGCATTTCAAATAAAGGAAATGAAAGATATTTATGAGCTTCCAGAAGAAAAGCTATGCATAATCAATAATCCAGCAGCGGTATACTTTGACAAAGCATATAGGAATGGAGAACGAGCGAAGTTCAGGAAGTTTAAGTCCAGCACCGAGTTTACTCAATTGCTATTTGTTGGAAGGTTTGTCAAAAAAAAAGGGCTTTTAAATTTGATTCAAGCAGTTGGTGTTCTTACCCGAAATAAAGTTAACGTCCATCTTACTTGCGTTGGTGGTGGAATGTTAGATGAACATATGATGAGTGAAATAAACGAATTTATTAATAAAAAGGGTTTAAATCAAAATATTGATTTTAAGGGAGAGGTCTCCGAGCTTACTCTTGCTCGACTTTATAGAGATTGCGATTGCTTAGTTGTTCCGTCGATTGGTTATGAGTCTATTCCAACCGTAGTTATTGAAGGCATCAAGAGTGGAATTAAGGTTTTCGCTACGGGCAAATGGGGGATCCCTGAGGTACTAATCAGTCGAGACTGTTGGCTTAAAGAAGATAGTGTAGGCGATATAGTAGAGAAACTTAGTAACTTTAGCCCACAAAATGGTCGTGTAGACCATGAATTTCTGAAAAGACTAGATGGAGACGAAATAACCTCCCTCCACGAAAAGCTATTTAAGGGAACGTAGTATTGTAGAAAGTTTCCTAGAGAGGCAATTTCATAGTTTGCCATCTCTATCCCTTACGACTTCTCTATAGTTTTTTTTACGTCTGGAAGAATGGGGCAGTTGTGAACAAAGAGATTAAATTAGTTTCAGCTACCAAAATTTTAAAGTTGTTTATTTTAATAGACAATTATGTAAATAAGTAAAAGGAGTCACATTTTTTTAAGTTCTGGTTAACTTTGCTCATAACGCTAAATGAGATTTTACTAATTTAGAGGTGAATATCTTAATCTATTTCCACGATCTGTCACTCATTAAACATGGAGCTAAATCTATGCAAGATATTCTTAAAAGCAGGTGTCATGCATAATGCTGAGTCTGAAGAACTACGATACCCCTGATTTGCAATCGAATAAAGCTTTGGTCAGTATTATAATGCCCTGTTATAACTCTGAAAATTACATTTCGGACTCAATTCGCTCGGTTATCAAACAAACTTATAATAATTGGGAGTTATTAATATGTGATGATGATTCTTCTGATAGAAGCCTATCTATATCTAAAAGGTTTGCAGAGTTAGATCATCGGATTACTGTAGTGAAAAATGTGTATGAAAAGGGTGCGCCAGGTGCAAGAAATTCTTGTCTTGATGCTGCTTCCGGACGTTATATTGCGTTTCTGGATTCTGACGATTTATGGTTATCAGGTAAGTTGGAAGAACAAATTGTATTCATGAAGGAGAATCAGATTGCATTTAGCTATAGTTACCATGAGTTAATGGATGAAAATGGTAAATTCTTGGGGGCCTGTAAGGCTCCCAATCAAGTTAGCAGTAAGACTATGAGATTAAGTAATTTCATTCCGTGTTTGACAGCTGTGTATGATTCAAACATCTTAAGCAAAGTTTACCAACCCAAAATCAAAAAACGTAATGATTATGCACTGTGGCTAAAGATTTTAAATGGCGGAGTGGTGGATAAAGCCTACTGCCTGCCTAAGGTGACAGCAAAATATCGAGTTAATCAATACGGTTTATCCAGTAACCGGAGTTCGGCAATTAAATATTTCAGGCGTTGTTTAGTTGAGTTTGGAGAGTGTTCAAATATAACATCTTTCTACTTCTGTTTTTTATACCTATGTGTTGTTTTGGTTAAAAAAAAATTCTTGAGCCTGTACAACAAAATAGTAGTCTTTATTTAACTGTTGTTTGGTTTGTAGATTAGTCTTCAGGCGGGAGGTATTTTGAGTAATGGAATGCTTCTTGTACCCTAATAATTGATAAGGTAACTATAACTATGAAAGAACGCAGTGTTGCAATATTGGGAGGTCGAGGGTTTCTTGGTAGCAGACTCGTCTCCCGTCTAGAATCTAAAAATTACGCATATATGATTGGTGATTTGGAAGAAACTAATTGCTCAGCAAAAAGCTTCAAGCTAGATGTTGAAAGTCAAAGTTCGATGGATCAAATTGCTGCATCAAGCTGCATTATCAACTTAGCAGCAGTACATAGAGATGATGTTCGCCCTTTAAGTCG
>Ga0055584_100003766_pt1 | contig 14896 bp, 14 predicted proteins | sample OSDHelmetaG_FD_58716 | JGI IMG/M metagenome (GOLD analysis project Ga0055584, IMG submission 58716) | Pelagic marine sediment microbial communities from the LTER site Helgoland, North Sea, for post-phytoplankton bloom and carbon turnover... | ecosystem: Environmental > Aquatic > Marine >... | reverse complement strand
GTAGACCTGTAGACCTGTAGGGCTGCGGGCCACAGTCGATTAGTGCGATAATCGGCTTCTTTTTCCCGGGGAAATATTGTGACTTGTAAGACTTCAATGCAGACACTCATTGTCTGGCCACTGACAATTCTGCTTGCCGCCTGTAGCCCTGAGGCGCCGCCGGAAACCACCATTGAGCCACAAGCGACCGTTGCACCGCGGCCAGAGATATACGCGGAATTCGCTCTGACAACCGATCTAAGTCTGATGACCGAGAACCAACTTGGGATGATCAGCCTGCTGATTGAGGCGGCGGAAATTATGGACGACCTTTTCTGGCGTCAGGCTTACGGCGACGACTATGAAACCTGGCTCGCGTCGATCGGTGTTGATGAAACACGCCTGTTCGCCGAACAAAATTATGGGCCCTGGGACCGACTGGATTCGAATAAGCCGTTTATGGAAGGCGTCGGCCCGAAGCCGCTTGGGGCAAACTTTTATCCGGCCGATATGAGCAAGGAGGAATTCGACGCGGCTTACCTGCCGGGCAAGGATAGTCAGTACACGCTCATTCGCCGTGATGAGGCGGGCAAGTTAATTTTGGTGCCTTACCATGTCGCGTACGCCGAGCAGCTGCAGAAGACAGCAGCGCTGTTGCATCAGGCGGCTGATCAGGCCGATAACCAGAATTTTGCGAATTATCTGAAGTTGCGCGCTGCCGCAGTAGTCAGCGACGAGTTTCAGATCAGTGATCTGTACTGGATGGACGTCAAAGACAACGAAGTAGAGTTGATTATTGGTCCTATCGAGACCTACGAAGATCAGTTGTTCGGTTACAAGGCGGGTTACGAAGCGTACGTGCTGGTCAAGGACCTGGATTGGAGCATCCGCCTGGCACGCTTCTCGACGTTCCTGCCGGAGTTGCAGCGCGGACTGCCGGTGCCTGACGAATATAAACAGGAGTCGCCGGGAAGCGATTCCGATCTCAATGCTTACGACGTCATTTATTATGCAGGACACAGCAATTCGGGTGGCAAGACTATCGCCGTAAACCTGCCAAACGATGAGGAAGTGCAGTTACAAAAAGGCACTCGGCGCCTGCAGCTCAAGAACGCAATGCGTGCGAAGTTCGACAAGATTCTGGTGCCGATTGCCGACACCCTGATTGATGACTCGCAGCGTCAACACATTTCGTTTGACGCTTTCTTCGCCAATACGATGTTTCATGAAGTTGCCCATGGGTTGGGCATAAAGAACACCATTGACGGTGAGAGCACAGTACGCCAGGCGTTGCTTGAATACGCCTCCAGCATGGAAGAGGGCAAGGCCGATATTCTTGGTCTGTACATGATCAACGAATTACACAAGGCCAACGAACTCGGCGATGTTGATCTACGCGATTATTACGTAACCTTCATGGCCGGCATTTTCCGGTCGATTCGCTTCGGCGCGACGGAAGCACATGGCAAGGCGAATATGGTGCGGTTTAACTTCTTCGCCGACAACGGCGCATTCGTGCGCGATGCCGAAACCGGCAAATACCGGGTTGACTTCGATCGTATGGAAGAAGCGATGACGGCATTGTCGCGAAAGCTGCTCATGCTGCAGGGCGATGGCGACTATGAGGGTGTCGCAGAATTGACGAATGGCAAAGGCGTGATCAACGCGCAGCTGCAGGCGGATCTCGATCGGCTCGCCAGCGCCAGTATTCCAGTCGATATTACATTCGATCAGGGGCTGCATGTATTGGGTCTCGACCAGGACGACAGAATAATCATAAGGACGGACAAATGAAGAATTCGATAATGCTCGCGCTACTCGCGAGTTTTATGCTCGCTGCCTGTGGCAAGAGTGCCGATGAAACAGTCGCGCCGGTCGCCGAAGCAAAACAACCATGGTCGGATTTCGTCGCGACGGTCATTGATGATTACTACCGCAAGAATCCGGAGTCAGGCACGGATGCGGGATTACATCAGTACGATGGCCAGATGGCCGATATGAGCATGGCCGCACTCGAAGAGTACGAGGGCTGGATCGACTCTGTACTGGCTGAGGCGGCAACTTATACCGAACTGGAAGGCATTGAGGCGTTCGAACGCGACTATTTGTCGACCAGCCTGAGTGGTGAACTTTTCTGGCTGAGAGATTCAGATTTTCCAACCAGCAACCCACTGTTCTATGCGGGCTCCATCGGCATCAGCGTATTTGTCGATCGCGAATACGCGCCGCTGGCGGAGCGGCTGCAAGCCTACACGCGTTACATGGAACAGCTGCCCGGCAAGATGCAGCAGATGAAGGCGAATCTGCAACCGCCATTGCCGGCGCCCTACATAGAGATGGGCTATCGCGTTCTTAATGGCATGGTCGAGTATCTCTCCACGACGGTGCCCGAGATATTCGCACCGGTCGAGGACGAGCAGCTGCAGCGCCAATTCAAGGCAGCCAATGACGCTGCAATTGAGGCGATTGCGCAGTCAGTTAACTGGCTGGATGGCCTCAAGGCGACGGCGACCGATGACTACGCGCTTGGCGAAGAACGATTTCTGAAAATGCTGCGCACGTCGCAGGGCGTTGACGTGACACTCGCGGAGCTCAAGGCCGCCGGTCAGAAAAATCTGGATGACAACCTGAAATTGCTATACCAGGCATGCGCCGAGTACGCGCCGGGGGCGAGTACAGAAGACTGCATGGCCAAGGCAGCGGCGAACAAACCGGAGGAAGGCGCAGTTGCCCGAGCCGAAAAGCAATTGCCAATACTCAGGAAATTCGTAGAGGACAACAATATTGCGACTATTCCTGGCAGCGAAGACGCACTCGTCGCTGAGGCTCCGCCACACAGGCGGTTCAACTTTGCCTACATAAATATTCCGGGCCCGTTTGAGACCGGGCTGCCATCAACCTATTTCATCGCGCCGCCCGACCCGGAATGGTCGGAGGAAGATCAGCTCGCCTATATTCCGGGCGTTGCCGACCTCCAGGCGGTATCGGTGCATGAGGTTTGGCCGGGACATTTCCTGCAATACCTGCACTCAAATCGTACCGAGAACAATGTTGGACGGCACTTCGGTACCTACACTTTCAGTGAGGGCTGGGCACATTACACCGAGCAGATGATGGTGGATGCCGGTCTTGGCGAAGGTGATGCCGAAATTCGCATCGGGCAACTGCAGAATGCCTTGCTGCGCAACGTGCGTTACATGTCGGCTATCGGACTGCATACCGAAGGCATGACCATCGAAGAAAGCCTGAAGATGTTTCAGGAGAAGGCTTTCAAGGACTTTGGCAATGCGAGCCAGCAGGCGTATCGCGGCACTTACGATCCTGGCTACCTCAACTACACACTCGGTAAATTGATGATCAACAAGCTACGTGATGACTGGACCACCGGCAAAGGGGGGCGCGAAGCCTGGGGCAAGTTCCATGATCAGTTTCTGAGTTACGGTGTGCCGCCAATTCCGCTGATTCGCAAGCAAATGCTGGGAGTGGACTACACGGGCGACGAGTCGCTATTGCCGAACTGACATCACAAATCTGATTTGTCGAGCAGCGGTAACTTGTTGCCGAACAGCGTGGTCAGGTACAAGGTATCCGCTGTCTCAAACACGCCGGTGAGCGACGGATATTTCGCGGCGGGGTCCTGCAAGTTCATGAGGATCTCGCCGTTGCCGTTTATAGCGATGACGTGTGAGTAGGGCTCTGCTTTAGGCCTTAAAGAGGCGGGCAGTCGCTGAATGATTTTGCGGATGAAGGGCTTGTTGGAAAGGTCGTCAAGCAGCTTGTTGCGCGGACTGATAAGCCCGACCCAAAACCGGCCATTACGTCCATTGTTTATGTTGTCTGCAAATGCAGGCAGGTTGTCCAGCAGAACTTCAGTAGCGCCGCTCTTCGGACCCTGTAGCCAATGCTTGAGAATTCGGTAGGAGCCGAGATCTGAAATCAACAAATAGGCCTGATCGTCGCTGATAGCGATACCATTGGCGAAATTGAGATTGTCGATGATGACACTGGCTTTGCGTGTATGCGGGTTGAACGCGATGACCTGCCCGTGCCCGCCGTGCTCGGTGATGTCGAGCAAAGCCCCCTCGTAGGTCCCACCGGACTGTTTCGCACCAAATTTGGTACTGGCTTCGGAAAAATAGATTGTGCCATTGTCGGCAATGGCAAGATCATTGGCGTACCTGAGTGGCCGCCCATCGACTTCACTCAGGAGTGTTTCGACATGGCCATCTGGATGAATGCGTTGCAGACCAAGGTAGGCGTTCGCGACGATAAACGATCCGTCGGTGTCGGTTTCGATGCCGAGCGCTCTGCCGCGAATGTTGGCGAACTCACTGACATTGCCGTCGCCGTCAATTCGCAGAATCAGGCCATCGCTGGTTGTCGCATAGAGCTGCCCATCGTGTCCGGCAGTCACATCCTCGGGGCCGTGGTGTTCGCCCAGGTCAATTGCGGCGGCACGTTTTAGCCGGTCATCAAGGCCAAAGGGATCGACAAGGCCTTTGTCGGCGGGCGCGTCCCAGGCAACGGGATCGATCGGCACTGGCCACAGCAGCAGGTAAAGAACAGCTAGGACCAGAATTGATCCGATCACTGCCAGCGTTCGTTTCATTGCTCTGTCTCTAACGGGCGCCGTCGATCATGCGCAGGAATTCAGCGCGCGTGCGCGCATCCTTGCGAAAAGAACCAAGCATTTGGCTGGTAACCATTGAGACATCGGTCTTATGGATACCGCGTGTCGTCATACATTGATGCACCGCTTCAATCACGATACCGACGCCCTTGGGTTTTAAAACGTCTTCAATGCAATTTGCGATCTGTGCCGTCATCTTTTCCTGCACCTGGAAGCGACGTGCGAATGCTTCCACGACGCGCGCCAGTTTGCTGATACCAACGACCTTGTTGCGCGGCAGATAGCCGACATGCGCTTTGCCGATGATCGGTGCCATATGGTGCTCACAGTGCGATTCGAAGCCGATGTCGCGCAGCACAATCATCTCGTCGTAGCCTTCAACTTCCTCGAAAGTGCGCTTGAGGTATTCGACCGGATCCTGGTGATAGCCGCCGAACCAGTCTTCATACGCGCGCGCGACACGCGCTGGTGTGTCGATGAGCCCCTCGCGACGCGGATCATCTCCGGCCCAGAGCAACAGCGTATGGATCGCTTCTTCTGCTTTCTTGCGACTGGGTCGACGTTCTTTTGCAGGCTTCTTGGCCAATTGATTTCCTTGTGGAGGACTGATCCTGAAGTATCAGGCCGATTGACGGTCCATAGCCAGGCCGATCGGGCAGCTGACTCCGGTGCCACCGAGCCCGCAATAGCCATTGGGATTCTTCGCCAGGTACTGTTGATGATAGTCCTCGGCGTAGTAAAACGCATTTAGCGGTGCAATTTCTGTCGTGATCGGCCCGAACCCGGCAGTAGTAAGTTCTGCCTGGTAGTTGTGCATGGACAGTTGCGCCGCATCAAGCTGTGCGTCGCCATCCGTGTAAATTGCGGATCGATATTGAGTGCCGATGTCATTGCCCTGACGCATCCCCTGCGTTGGATCGTGACTTTCCCAGAAGATTCGCAGCAGTTCGGCGTAACTTACGACGGTGGGGTCAAATACGACAAGCACCACTTCCGCATGCCCGGTCGAGCCGCTGCACACGAGTTTATAATCCGGATCGGTCGTGGTGCCGCCCGCATAACCGACGGCAGTGGAGAAGACGCCCTCGGTTTCCCAAAAGCGCCGTTCGGCGCCCCAAAAGCAGCCTAGTGCGAACACCGCTTGCTGCAAGTGTTCACCGAAAGGTCCCTTGATCGGATTGCCGTTAACAAAATGCATATTCATAGAGCCTGGTGACGCGCGCCACGGCGCATGCGTTCAATGATACCGCTGGCGCCCGCAAAGCGCACCGGGATTGATTGGGTGTTGCCCCAGTCGCTTGCACGATATACGGCAAAATGCAGATGGGGCGTCGTCGTGTGCCCGGTATTACCGGAATACGCGATTTTTTGTCCCTTTGTCACATTATCACCGACTGCGACGATGGCGCCGTCTTTGTCCAGATGATAGTACTCGCCGGTCGTGCCATCGCTATGCAATATCACGACGAAGTTGGCGTATTTACCGCAACCATCTTCCCAACAACCTTTTGAATGCGACTCCTCCACAAGTGCGACGACGCCAGATCGAGCGGCATGCACCGGAGTGCCAATGTCCATGTCCAGGTCAATGGCGAATTCTTCAAGCCCGGTGTGACTAAAGCGTGAGCCAAACCCCTGAATTACCCTGTACGACTCGCCGCTCGCGTAGGGCAATGAATACAAATGATCATCATCGTGCACCGCATCCTTGTCGCCTACAGTCCAGTCGAGGGAGTAACGATAGTCAGTATCGTCTCGTGTACCGCCATTGCTCAGCACCATGACTTGTTCAGATTGCCTGGGTGCCAAAGTGCGCGTGACGGTTCTTGGGCCATCCACGACCAGGTCACCGTTGCGAATGCGTAAGGTGAAGGTAATGGGGAACTCACGCAGATTTTTCGCGTGAATTTTGACGTTACTTCCTTGATTGATGGTATCCACGCAAATCGACTCATCTCTGCAATCGGCGGACGCAATCTGCAGTGTCAGAAATAGTGCGACGCAGCTGAGGCAAAGCGCCAATGGAGATCCGGCGTCCCTATCATGCCTCCGGGATATCGCGGGACTATACGTCGTCTTCGGCAGCGGCTTCAGCACGAAGGAAATCCAGGTCTGACTGGCGGTAAAAAAACTTGTGCTCCAATCGCTGCTCCGCTGAATCTACTGCAACACCGTCTTTGTGTGGCGGGCGGTATATTCGACGCCGTATTTCCCTTACCACGTCGGTCACCATTTTATTGAATTCCGCAGGCTCAGCCTCAAGCAAAAAGATCTTGCTTGCCCGGCCGCGCGTGGAAATGGTGAATGCCACTTTGACACTGCCTTGCAGAAGCTGGTCTTCGCTTTGCACTAGCGGCTGTTCCTCTTCTGTTTCTTGCTTTGTGTCCTGTGCTGCTGCGAACTGCGGAATATCGCGCATCTTCAGTACGACGATATCTTCAAGTTGTTCGCGACGCACAGCGAGGCGATCTTCGTCGGCCGAGAGCAATTCCCAGACATCGGCATACACCTGGCGGGCGCGTTGAGAATTATTCTCATACATGTAGTAGTCAGCCAGTGACAATTTTGACTGCGCTAAAAGGTGCCAATCGGATTCTGGATTCTCCTCGGCGATTTTCACGGCCCGCCGAAAATAGATTTCGCCACTGTTTACGCTTGATGCGTAATAGCCATCGTCGCCAGAGGTGTCCACAAAAAAGAAGGACTTGCCAAGCATGATCAATGGTTCGATGAGTTCAATTGCGTCGCGACTTATTTGGGTTTCGAAGATGCGGACGACCCGGCGATAGGTAGTGCGTTCATCATAGATAAATCCGGCACGGTGCTGCCACGCTGCACGCCGCATGAGCGCTGGAACGAGCTCGATCGTGTCGAGTTGGTATGCTCTGATGTTCAGAGCATAGATCGTGTCTTGTGCTTCTTTGGCTGTTTCCAGGTCGCCCATACGCAGATGTGTTTCTGCCAGTGATTCGAGTAAGCCGATCTGCTCGAGGTTGTGCGGCCCCTCATTTACATGCGATACGTGCACGGCGCGTTGGAATGTAACCGATGCCTGGTCCGGGCGGCCGCTCTCAAGTTGCGCGGCGCCGAGTCCCTTGAGCGGGTTTATCAGTTGGGCATTCAGCCGATCCTCAATGTCCTCAATGATTTCGATTGCCGACTCAAAGTTTTGTTTTGAGGCGTCGTACTCTTCCGTCTGAAACTGAACAATGGCGAGATTGGTCAATGCCTTCGCAAATTCATTGGATTGTGGTCCCTTCGTTCGAAGGGTCATTTCAACCAGGCGCTTGGCGACAGTGTCGGCTTCGTCGAAGACGCCCTCCTGTATCAATTGCTTGAACAGTTCAAATTCACGCAGCATCAGCTGCTCGTCACTTTCAACCGGGGGGCCAATATCATTCCCAGCATCAAGGTTAGCGTCCTCATCAAGGCCTTGTTCTGCCACGGGTACTATCTGGCTTTTCGGCAAGAAATCGGAAGGCGTCGGATTTTCGGGCAGGTCGGGAGGAGCGGTCGGATCGGCTTCCTGTGCCCATATGTCACCTGCGCTGGCAAGAGCCAACGCGAGCGCGAGTGTCGTGGAATATTTGATCATTTGCATTGCAAGTTCTTCTGACTTGTTTAGACCTGATTAGTTTCGGCGGCAGTCGTTGCAGGCCTGTCTCCACTATACCTAATTACAGGTTCAGGCCAAGCTGCTGTTGGCCCGGACGCCGGAACTGACGGATGTCCAGCGATTGCTGGTAGCTGCGATCGGCGAGCCCATTGCGTTTGCAGGCGACACGGAATCGAGACGCCAGCATCTCAGCGTAGGCGCCACGCCCGGTCTGGCGGACACCGAAGCGATTGTCATAATGACGGCCACCGCTGGCCTGGCGCACGAGGCTCATGACCCGCTCGGCCCGGTCTGGAAAGTGCGTCTCGAGCCACTCATCAAACAGGGCTTTTACCTCATGCGGCAAACGCAGGAAAATATAGTGCGCCTGCGATGCCCCGGCTGTTGCTGCGGCCTTGAGCACATCTTCAATCTCAGCATCGTTGATTGCAGGGATTATGGGTGCCATCAGCACACTTGTCGGAATGTCATTGGCCGCCAGTGCCTCAATCGTTTTCAAACGTGCCTCCGCTGACGGTACGCGCGGCTCCATGATGCGTTTCAAGCTCGCACTCATTGTCGGCAGGCTGATCGCAACGGAGCAAAGCTGCCGACTGGCGAGGCTCGCTAACAAGTCAATATCGCGCGCAATCAGGCTGCCCTTGGTGATCACATTGACGGGGTGATTGTGCTTCTCGAACTGCTCGAGAAGCTGCCGCGTGATTTGGGTCATTTTTTCCGCCGGCTGATACGGGTCGGTATTGGCACCGATCGTAATCGGCTTGCACTTATACCCGGGCTTTTCCCATTCTTCGAGTAATCGACTTGCTGCGGCGGGCTTGTAAAAAATGCGCGTCTCGAAATCGAGCCCAGGTGAGAGATCAAGATAACTGTGGCTCGGACGCGCATAACAATAGATGCAGCCATGCTCACAACCTTGGTAAGGGTTGATAGAACGATCGAATGGCACATCGGGAGAGTTGTTGTGGCTGATAATGGTCCTGGCCCGCATGGCTGTCAGGACGGTCTCGGGCTTTACAGCGTTGCGCTGCGCGGCTTCTTCGGCGTCGAATTCGACAGGCGTTTTGGCGAAGCGACCTTCCTGGCGGGAAATGGCGCCACGGCCTTTATGCGGATGAGGGGGCATCGGGTTTCTCAGTACTGTATAAAAACACAGTATCCGACGAGCCCGGGATGGTCAACCGGTGCAGCTGAATCTGCCGGGTCCGGTTGGATCAGTTCAGTACTCGATAACCCCGGCCTCGCATACAGCGCTTGAATACCATTTGTTTGTCTCGATCAGCCTCAAGTCCAGAGCCGGCACCGCCATAGACAGCGCCCGCACCGGCACCTTCGGCAACGTCCCGTGAATTGCCGCCGATGGCACCAACAGCAGCACCAATAGCCGCGCCTACTGCAGCGCCTTTGGCGACGCCCTGGCTCATCTGGACTTCATTGGTGTATTGCTCGCATTCATTCCAGTCCTGCACAAATTGCTCCTGATCCACGCCTTTCATGTCGATGATTGGGTCGGGGTGTGCGGCGCAGGCCGAGATCACAGCTGCCGTGCAGGCCAGCAGAATAGTAGATGTCTTACGCATGACGTAGTCCATTAAACTCAGTTACCCTTCAAGATAACGCAGCGGATTCACTTGCGTTGACCGGAAGCATGGATACTTTTCGATGGCCTCAAATTCACATAGTTCAACGGCGCGGGCAATTCTGTATGCCTTTGTGGCGAATCTCGGTATAGCGATCGCCAAGTTTTGGGCGGCCTGGGTCACAGGTTCTGGCAGCATGCTGGCGGAGGCAATTCACTCGGTGGCCGATACCGGCAACCAGGTGCTCTTATACCTGGGGCTCAAACAGTCGATGCGGCCACCTGACGAAGAACATCCACTTGGCTACGGCAAACTGAGTTATTTCTGGAGCTTTATCGTAGCGCTGCTGTTGTTCAGCATGGGCGGCGTGTTTTCCATTTACGAGGGTATGCACAAGCTGAGCCACCCGGAGGAGTTATCACAAGTCTGGATCGCCATTGTCGTACTCATTTTCGCGATACTGCTCGAAGGTGGTTCGTTGCTGGGTTGCCTGCGTGAAATAAGAAAATTGCGTGGCGAACGGCCATTTCGCGAGTGGCTCAAGCACACCCGCAATTCGGAACTCGTAGTTGTCTTGGGCGAAGACATCGGTGCGCAACTGGGTCTGATACTGGCGCTCGGTTTCCTTGTTGCAGCATGGATTACAGGCAACCCGATTTATGACGCCATGGGTTCAATTTGTATCGGTATCATATTGCTCGTGATCTCGATCTTCATTGCCTTGCGCGTCCGCTCTCTGTTAGTGGGTCGCTCTGCCGATCCCGATATTCGGGACGCCATTGACTTGATCATTAGCGAGCATGACGAAATCGTGAAGGTTTATAACGTCATTACGATGCAGTTTGGTCCAGACACGATGCTGGCAGCAAAAGTCCGGATGCGTGATGGCATGGATATCGGCGCGGCTGTCGCCAGCATCAACGCGCTCGAACGAGAACTCAAGGCGCATATCGACAAACTGAAATGGTGCTTTATTGAGCCCGACGTCAGCGATTGACGCCGGGCGCGGACGTGACTAATCGGATTCTTTGTACAGATGGACGTCTTGTTGCGGGAACGGAAACGAAATGTCTTCCTTGTCAAAGCGCTTCTTGATGGTCTCGGTAAGGTCAAATAACACGTTCCAGTATTCCGATGTGGCCACCCAGGGACGCACAATAAAATTCACGCTGCTATCGGCAAGCTCTGAAACGGCGATAGTGCATGCTGGTTCATCAAGAACGCGATCCTCAGCGGCAATAATTTCCTCCAATGTACTGCGAACTTTGTCCAAATCATCGCTGTAGCTGACACCAATGACCATGTCTACGCGACGAGTATCGTTGGCGGAGTAATTGGTGATGATACTGCCCATGATCTGTGCGTTCGGCACAATAACCCGCTTGTTGTCGCCGGTCTTGAGAACAGTTGTCAGGATTTGCACATCCATGACGCTGCCAGCGACCCCTGCTGCCTCAACAAAGTCCCCTACTTTGTAGGGACGGAAGAAAACGATCAATACGCCAGCAGCGAAGTTCGATAGCGAACCCTGTAGCGCCAGGCCGACAGCGAGACCGGCTGCGCCGAGTACCGCAATAAATGACGCGGTCTGTATCCCCAGCTGACTGATGGCCGCAATGATGACAAAAGTCAGCAGCACCATGCTGATAAGATTCGATGCGAACGACACCAGCGTCTTGTCGACCTGTTGCGCGTCCATCACTTTGCGCAAGCCGCGCGTCAGCAGGCGCACAATGAGCCGACCGACATAGAAGATGATGACGGCCGTGACGAGATTGATGCCAAATTCGAGGCCCGTCGTTTTTATCATTGTCAAAACTTCGTCCCAGGTGATGCCCAGGTCGGGTATTTGCGGTATTTCCATCTAGCTGTTTCCTCTAAAAGTAGTAACTGACTGTCATTACTGGCCCGGCGTGCCTTCGGCACCCGGTTGAAAGCGAAATATTTTGTAGGGACCGCTGGTTATGATGTGCTCCTGCGATTGCAAAATGACGTCACTCAGATTGCTGTCGGCGATGTACAACCAGCCGTCGGGACCAAATGACAAAGCGTCGGGCCAGCGTATTCTCGTCGAGCGCACCAAGGTCCTCAATTCACGATTGACGTCGACGCGGAACACCGAATTGTGCTCGATATCCGTTACATAGACATTGCCATTGACATCGAGGCTTAAACCGTCGCTGAGTGGTTTCGCCGAGTACAATTCGACGCTGGCCGCAATCGTGCTATCAGGCGCGTTCGCATCTGCGATGTCATTGAGGCGGATACGATACAGGGACGAGCCACTAAGTGCCCCGAAGTAGAGCCATTCGTCGCCAAGTGCGATGCCGTCCACGCCACCCCGTAGCGATACGACGCCACCGCCGTAGGTCATCGACTGTCCCTGGTTTCGTATGATGAAGTTCTCAGCCGATACTGAACTGTGCGACTCAAGAACGCGCCGTGCCGTAGCAGTTGCAATGTTATAGACGATAAGTGCTGGTCGCTTTCTCAAGAAACTCGCGTCCGCAATGATGATGGTCTTGCCATCTGCGCTGACTTGCAGGTCCTGCAGGAACGACCCGGCGGGCGCTATATCTTCGTCAAACTTGTGATTATGAATCAGCTCGCCGGTATTAAGGTCGAAGGCAAGCAGGCGTGCTTTGCGCATGCCATGGTTGCCATGATCTATCGTCCACAATCGATCATATCGATCCACGACCAGCCCCAGGACGGTATCAAACCGCTGCTGCTGTGCCGCACTGTCCGGATACGGCATGGAAGCGCCATCCACATACTCAAGTAATTTGTTGCCGCGCGGTCTTGCCTCCGGGTGGACAGTGAAGAAGACTCTGCCCGAAGCGCTTACGGCGACATTGCCAATTGGTTGTGGATAGGAGAGAACTTCCTCGATGGCGGTGTCGCCAAGGACGGCCGGTGTTGTCAGATCGGGATACGGGTCACCGCCGCCGTAGCGCAGCCACGCGGCAGCCGTCAATCCCATCAAAATGATCAGAAAGAACAGCAGGATATGTTTCATTTTTGGCTGCTGTACCTACAGTGTGCCGGGCCCGACCGGAATTCTACATGATTAAAGAGTCTTGTCAGGAAGGAATGCGGCGATCCAGGCAGCAAATATGAGCGTAATAGCCATCAGGCCTGCCCCGATCTGCAAGCGCCGCTGCAGAAGCTGATCGCGCAAGCGAGTCAACAATACGCCGCTGGCGAAACCGCACAAAAACCCCATCAGATGTGCGCCGATATCCGTGTTCTCCGTGCCCGTTCCGGTGTACATCAGCAATGCCAATCCGCCAACGATCGGCCCCAGCCTGTACGGCCAGCGTTCTTGTGACATCAATTTTGCATGCCACACGAATCCTGCCGTTATTCCGAGTGCGGCAAATACAGCGGTCGATGCGCCAATGGAGCGGTGCGATGATTCCAGCAACAGAGTGTTGAGGGCGTTGCCGGAGGCTGCAGCGACAACAATCCCCAACCAGCTTACGCCAGAGCCAAGGAGCCGGCCCGCCAGCAGGCCGAAAAAAGCCCCGAATACGATATTACCGATAAGGTGGCGCAAGCTACCATGCAGTGTAAGCGCAGTAATGCTGCGCCACCATTCTCCGCCGCGCAGAAGAGTGCCGTCTATGCGGCCCGCGCTAAGCCAGTCCTGACCAAGCCAGGACGTAGCAGCAAACCAGCCAATGATGACAATGGTAAGTACATAGGCAATGATTCCCGGTAACGCGTTCTGATACGTAAATGCTTTCGGCTTCGCCACGAACCTTGGCGGGTTTTCCTCATCATAAAGCCGCAGTTCGCCGACAGCCCGGGCCGAAAACTGAGCAGGAACGACGAGTGCGCAACCTGCGAGATCGTCAACAATTTCATGCGGAATTTGAACTGCTGCAAGCACGAGAGCGCGATCCGAGCACGCGCTTCGGTTGCGACTTTCAAACACCACTCGCATGTCGTTATTCATGGATTGGGGTAAGCTTAACAGTCGTTCTTTGATCGAGACAGAAATAGCAATGAGACGTCTATTCGCCGCGGCCCTGGTCTGGTTCGTCATGTTCAGCGCCGTATCCAGGGCTGAGGTGATTGACGCCGCCAACGGCGGCTTCTCACTAAGGCACGAGGTCACGATTGCCGCTCCGCGCGCTGAGGCCTGGCGAGCGGCTGTCGATGAGGTTGGTCAATGGTGGAGCAGCGACCACACGATTTCAGGCGATGCGAGCAATATGAGCATCGACGCGCGACCGCAAGGCTGCTTCTGCGAGTCGTTGGGCGATCATGCGGGCGTCGTGCACCTCACGGTAACTTTTGCGAATCCGCAGGTATTGTTGCGCCTGACGGGCGGACTTGGCCCACTCGGATTGATGGGCGTCGATGGCAATATGCTGTGGGAGTTTCTTGATGCGGACGACGGCACAATCGTCAAATTCTCCTACGCTGTCGGGGGCTATCGGGCTGGCGGTCTGGATGCACTGGCCGAGCCTGTCGACTTCGTCATTGGCGAGGCATTGCAGCGGCTCAAAGCACATGTCGAGACGGGCAATGCAGACAACATCAGCAGCGACTGACATCGCACCGGCACGACCGTCTTCGACCGTTGTATTACTGCGTCAGGGCGACCGGCTGCCTGAAATTTTCATGGTGAAGCGCCATAAACGTTCTTCGTTCGGGTCGGCATATGCGTTCCCGGGCGGCGTGCTAGAAAGCAGCGACAGTAATGTGCACCAATTGTGTTCCGGCAGATCCCCTGCGGAGGCCAACACGTTGCTGTCGGTGAATGACATGGGGCTCGATTACTTCAGCGCGGCCGTACGCGAATTGTTTGAAGAGGCGGGTGTGTTACTCGGTGACACCGAATTGTCCGCCCGGGAACTCGCTAAGGCCAGGCTGGGGCTCAACGACGGTTCGTTGCGGTGGGATCGGTTTGCGAATGAGCACATAAAGTGTATTCGCTGCGATCAGATGCACTACTTCAGCTTTTGGATCACGCCGATGCAAATGACCAAGCGCTACTCCACCCGTTTCTTTATAGCGCAACTTCCGGCTGGCCAGGCCGCGATTCATGATGACGGTGAGCTCACCGATTCCTGCTGGATG
>Ga0055584_100003764_pt1 | contig 14905 bp, 11 predicted proteins | sample OSDHelmetaG_FD_58716 | JGI IMG/M metagenome (GOLD analysis project Ga0055584, IMG submission 58716) | Pelagic marine sediment microbial communities from the LTER site Helgoland, North Sea, for post-phytoplankton bloom and carbon turnover... | ecosystem: Environmental > Aquatic > Marine >... | reverse complement strand
GCTACTATCATGGGCGTATTGTTAGACCAGTTTGGTGCTACTCTAGTTGGCGATGCTGACGAGTTTGAAGTTGAAGAAGCAATCGTTGCAGGTACTGTAAGCGAAGTGTTCGATTACTCCAACGCCAAGACTCTTGTACTGTTCTGTAATGGTATGTGGTGTGGCCAGTCTCCAGCTTCTATGGTGACTTTGATGAAGTTCGGTTACCCAGAAGAAAAGATCAAGTGGTTCCGTGGCGGTATGCAGACTTGGGAAATCCTGGGCCTAGCTGTCGCTAAGTAATACACATTGCTAGCCTTAGGGCTTGCTATTAATAAAGGGCCTTGAGGCCCTTTTTTTGTACGTAAATATCAGTCTAGGATAGTATTGGGGCTATTTTTTAATAGGTAGACATATTTGAAAGCTTTGATCCTGATTGTTTTCCGCATTTAGGTAGTGACGAATATTGCCTTCAAGCTCATTAATAAAATGCACGGCATAACGCAAACCCGGTTCCGAAGAATCGAGATCTACTACACTCATATTTTTACCAGCATTGTTGTGCATGCTGTTTAAATTGTCATTGGAGACAAACATTTCGAGGAAGTTTTCACGTGTTGCGTGAGTGTCAGCGCTAACCATAATGGAGCGGCCTCTACCTGTGTGTACATGATCATCTGTGTTAATTTCTAGGTCGTGCAATTCAACGCCTTCGATGACTTTGAACAAAAGGGTGTTAAGCAGCTGTAATATGCGCTGATGAGGGAAGAGGCTATCAGAGACTTCAGGCTCTAGGTGTAGATTTAGTTCCAAGTCACTACGGGCTAGGCGGTCACTAAAGACCATTAGGGCCTCTTGCACTGCCTCGTGTAGGTTTGTATTGACATCTTCGGTGCCATATTGGCGTTGGCGTTGGCGTTCGATCATGCCTGACATTTGCTTCAACGTTACAGAGACGTCAGTGAGGTCTGCCGAGATGGCGTTTTCACTATAGCCACGCAGAGCTTCTTGCAGGATATCTCTGACCTTATCTTGGTCTTGAGACTTGGGCGCCATCTGCAGTTTTTCGTTAAGTTGTTTGACTTGCTCTTGGGCTTTACGAATTTGAACAAGGTTTTCTTGTACCTTGGCCATAGCTTCGTTAACGCGTGCCATGATGTTTTCACTTAGATCAGCGCGCCCGCTTTCGAGAGCAGCTTGGCGATCGCTTTGGGCAACATCCCATTCTAACTGGCGTACACGATTCCAATTGCGTAGCGAGTTGCGAGCCAGCTGTAGAACCTCGTCACTAGTGAAGGGTTTGTTAAGCAACAGCATATCAAAGCCTAGGGCTTCGTCTAGCTCTTGTAGGCTACGATCAGAGTAGGCAGTAACAAAGATAACTTGAATTTTGTTATCAATGGCGCGTAAGCGTTTGGCGGTTTCTAGACCATCAATGCCTGGCGGCATACGCATATCAATAAAGGCTACAGCAAAAGGTTCACCTGCTTGAAAGGCGGCTTGTGCTAATTCGATGCCTACTAAACCTTGGTCGGCAAAAGTAACTGGGTAATCTGGTTGTTGCTCTTGCCCTTCGGCAATATCACCATCGCCAAATAACTCCTCCAATTCGCTTAGGGGGTCGTATTCCTGACGGCAGAGAATGCTTTGGTAGCTTTCCCTAATGGTTTGCTCATCGTCTATTACCAGTATTTTATTACTGTCCATGGGGCTTCTCTATTGGGGCTCTTTATTGAATTTTTATATACGAACCTAATATTGAATCGTTTATATAATCACTATGAGTTAATACTAGCTATTTTTTTCTCACCTCTCCAGCACTTTGTTAGCGGTAGATTGGAGAAGAGACAAAAAAGCCGCCTTAGATTTGATCTAATAGGCGGCTTTTTAAAACATGTTCGAAATTAGCAATCGTCTTCTGGGTTGCCTTCTGGTTCGATGTCTCGTGCAACTAACCATTCAATAGCTGCTTCATGCTCTTGGCTGGCAGCCATTTGCATATAGGTAATAGCCGCATCCTGGTTGGCTTCTACGCCTTGGCCAGCGTCATGTAACAAGCCAAGTTGGTATTGTGCGTCAGCATCACCTTCTTCAGCTTCTGCTGCAAGCAGTGTGATAGCGGTGGCGAAATCGCCAGAGTTTACTGCTTCCATAGCAGCGGGTGTAACGGCATAGCTAGTACTAGCGAATAGCATTGCCATCATCAAAAAAAGTGAACGGGTAATTTTCATAGTTAGCATAAATTGTTCCTCCGGATGACTGCTATATTACCTTTATTTGAATATAGGCTCCACTAAAACCAGAAGTTATAACCTTATTCTTTTGGCTAACGTGAGTTAAATCAAAGGTTATTTTCGCTCCACGATGATTGATGCCTCGCGGCGGTTTGGCGGCGATGAGTGTGGCGATTTTGTTCGTGTAGTAGCTTCTCTAAGTAGTTCATATGGGCGTGAGCTGCAGAACGGGCCGTTTCTGCGTGGCCGTGCATAATGCTATCGTAAAGGTCTTTGTGTTGTTGGCGGATGTGGTCGCGAGAACTTGTGCTGCCTGATGCGAGCACCAAGTTTTGATGAACGTTGCTGGACAGTACTTCAAAAAGTGCTCGCATGGTATGTAGTAGTACACGGTTATGGCAAGCAGCTGCAATGGTGAGGTGGAAGTGAGCATCAGCATCAGCTTCTAGTACACCTTCGTCACTAGCGTGACTGTCCTGTAGGCGCTGGTAAGCCTGGCTGAGCATGTCCTTGTCTAGGTCTGTTGCTCGCTTAGCGGCTAGGTAAGCAATGTTACCCTCTAGGGTATGACGGAATTCTAATAAGTCTTCTTGTCCTTGAGCATCGCGCAGCAACAGCAGTGTTAAGGGGCTGTTAAATTGCAGTCCCGCTACTTCAGATACTTGAGTGCCGCCACCATGCTTGCTTACCAGTAGCCCACGGTCTACAAGGTGTTTGATAGCATCGCGTAGAGAAGGTCTAGATACTTTTAGCTGGATGGCTAGGTCCCTTTCTGACGGTAACTGTTGCCCAGGGTGCAAGCTGCCTTCAACGATCATTTGTTCTAAGTGATCGATGATAACGTCTGCTACCTTGGGTTGAGTTAGTTCACTAAAGGTCATAATTTGCCCTACTCCTGCAATGAGGTATTAAATATATACCATTATATTTACCTGTGTTTACCGATTTTGACTGATATGCTATGCTTTGTCCATTGTGTGGTAAAAAATATTTACCACTTGTGAATTGCTGGTATTAAGACCAGCATCAATAGAGGTGTCCCATGACCGTATCAGTAGCCGACTCCGGCCAGTCTGAGCTAAGGCATGCCGATCTAGTTGCCGATCTAGGCGCTTTGGTTTCTCCACAGCAAGTTTTATCTGATGATGAAAATCAACGCCCTTTTGAATGTGATGGATTGGCTGTATACAAACAAATGCCTTGGGTGACAGTTATTCCAGATACACTCAGCCAAGTGCAGGCTATCATGGCCTACTGCTATAAACACCAGATGCCCGTGGTGATACGTGGTGCGGGTACCGGTTTGTGTGCGGGAGCGATGCCTAGTGCCTATGGTGTCTTGTTGGTGATGACGCGATTTAGTGAAATATTGGAATTGGATGCCGAATTAGCTCAAGCACGTGTACAGCCAGGGGTGCGTAACCTGGCTTTGAGTGATGCTGCAGCACATTTAGGCTTGTACTATGCACCAGACCCTTCTTCGCAAATTGCTTGTACTATCGGAGGCAATGTGGCGGAAAACTCCGGTGGTGTGCATTGCCTTAAGTATGGCCTCACGGTAAACAATCTATTATCCGTGACCCTGGTAACAGTGGAAGGTGAACTAGTGACTTTTGGCGGGCCAGGCTACGATACACCGGGTATGGATCTAGTAGCTTTGATGTCAGGCTCAGAAGGTCTGTTGGGTGTGGTGGTGGAGGCAACCGTGCGCTTGTTGCCCAGAGCTGACAAGGTACAGGTTTTAATGGCTGCATTTGATAGTGTTACCGGTGCCGGTGATGCGGTTGCTGATCTCATCGGAGGTGGTGTGATACCTGCCGGTTTAGAGATGATGGATAAGCTGGCTATTGCTGCAGCTGAAGATTTTGTCAAAGTCGGCTACCCGCTTGATGCAGAAGCCTTGCTGATTTGTGAACTAGACGGCACCGAGGCGGAAGTGGCTCAGCAGCTACAAGCCGTACAGACTTGCTTTAACGCTAGTGGTGCAACTTCTATTCGTATAGCTAAAGACGCTGACGAAGCTGCGCGTTTGTGGTTGGGTCGTAAATCGGCCTTTCCAGCCGTTGGCCGCATGTCACCAGATTACTATTGTATGGACGGCACTATCCCCCGTAGTCAGGTGGGCAAGGTGTTAACTCGTATAGCCCAATTATCCGAGCAATATGGCCTGCCAGTAGCTAATGTTTTCCATGCTGGCGATGGCAACTTACATCCTTTGATTTTGTTTAATGACGCTATCGAGGGTGATCTAGAAAAAGCCGAGGCTTTGGGTGCTGATATTCTGACCTTGTGTGTTGACGTCGGCGGCACCATTACCGGCGAGCACGGTGTGGGTTTAGAGAAGCTACCACTTATGCCTTATCAGTTTAGTGATGAAGAAGTGGTGCAATTTAGTGGTATCAAATTGGCCTTTGATCCGCAGCAACAGCTTAATCCGGGCAAGGCTATACCTACCTTAAAGTACTGCCAGGAATACAGGAGTATTCAGCATGACTGATTTGACTTTGCAGCTGCAGGAACAGGCACGTGAAGCTATTGCTACCGGGACCCCTCTGAATATTGTCGGTGGTGGTAGCAAAGTCGGGCTTGGGCGTAATCCTCAGGGTCAGGCTATATCTTTGGCTGATCATACTGGTGTGATTAGTTACTCGCCGACAGAGCTGGTTATTCAGGTGCGTGCTGGCACTAAAGTTAGCGACATCAATGCCATCTTGGCAGAAAACCAACAGCGGTTGATTTTTGAGCCACCTACATTTGATGATCAAGCCACTATTGGCGGTACCATAGCTGCTAATCAGTCAGGCCCTTGTCGGCCCTGGTTTGGTGGCGCCCGTGACAGCGTATTAGGTGTTGGCTTGATTAACGGTAACGCTGAACATTTACAGTTTGGCGGTCAGGTAATGAAAAACGTGGCTGGTTTTGATGTCTCTCGTTCTCAGGTTGGTGCCATGGGCAGTTTGGGGGTCATGACGGAAGTAAGCCTTAAGGTATTGCCGGTATTTGAATCTGAAGTAACCCTAGTCAGTGCCATGGATGTCACTCAGGTGTTGTTGGCTATGCCGCAATTTTTTCGACGTAACTTACCAGTAACGGCCGTAAGTCATTGGCAAGGCAAGTTATATGTACGTTTGCAGGGCTCCGCTGCGGGTGTTGATAGCGCTGCTAAGAGTATCGAAGGTGACTTACTAGATGAGGACTCGGCAGCTATTTGGTGGCAGCAGGTTAGAGAAGCTAAGGTGCTTAAACTGACATCCGAGCAAGTGTTGTGGCGCACTAATGTAGCAGCCACAGACAGGCATGTGATGTGTACTGAAGATTGCTTCCTCAATTGGGGTGGTGCCCAGCGTTGGCAGCTGGGTGCTGGTGATTCAGGGCCTGAAGGTGCCGTACAATACCTAGGTGGTGATCGCAATAATGAAGTTAACGGCAGACTCAGTAGCGTGGCGCAAAAGCTGCAAAGTAAACTGAAGACAGCCTTTGACCCTCATGGCGTGTTTAACCCTGGTCGACTCTATTCGTGGATGTAACCAATGAAAACTATATTAGCAGAAGAATTTGAAGCCAACCCGCGTTTTAAAGTAGCCGAAGATATTTTGCAGGCGTGTGTGCACTGTGGATTTTGCACTGCCACTTGTCCTACCTATTTGCAACTAGGTGATGAGCGCGATAGCCCTCGAGGCCGCATCTATATGATGAAGGCCATGTTTGAAGGTGAAGACGTGAGCGCAGCCACGCGTGAACATCTAGATAAGTGCTTAACGTGCCGTAGTTGTGAAACCACCTGTCCATCGGGTGTTGAATATGGACGTTTGGTTGATTTAGGGCGTGAAGTCGTTGAAGCAAAAGCCCCAAGGCCTTGGTATCAGCAATTAATTCGTTGGTCCCTGCGTCAGGTGCTACCTTATCGTTGGCGCTTTGGCCCATTGCTGCGTATGGGACAGTTGTTTCGTCCTTTGTTGCCAGCGGCGATTAAGGGACATGTGCCTAAACGGAGCCCTTTGTTGTCGAGTACGGCTTCAACACACCAGCGTGTGATGCTGAGTATGCCAGGTTGTGCTCAGGCAAGTGCTGCACCGAATACGGATTTAGCAGCGGCTAAAGTGCTGGATAAGTTAGGTATCAAGATGCAGGTGATACCGCAGTCAGGCTGTTGTGGCGCTGTGGATTTGCATCTCAACGCGCATGAACAAGGCTTGGCTAAAGCACGCTTAAACATTGATGCCTTATGGCCTCATATTGAAGCAGATGCAGAGGCTATTGTGGTGACGGCTTCTGGGTGTGGAGCCACCTTGCAGGAGTATGGTTACTTATTACGCGATGACGCAAGCTATGCTGCTAAAGCGGCCAAGGTGGCGGAGTTATGTCGTGACGTGGCGGACATCATTGCCGATGAAGACCTAAGTTTGCTTGAATTGCCTAAAATACAGCAGCGCATTGCTGTACATTGTCCGTGCTCTCAGCAACATGGTATGAAGTTGCCGGGTAAGCTAAAAGCGCTGCTAACGGCACAGGGCTTTGATTTAACAGCCACCAAAAATGATCATCTATGCTGCGGCTCAGCGGGTACTTATTCCTTATTACAGCCTACATTGAGTGCGCAATTACGTAGCAATAAGTTGTTTGACTTGAGTATGGATAACCCAGATATAATCGTTACGGCCAATATAGGCTGTCAGTTGCATTTGGGTGGGCATGCTCAGGTACCTGTTAAGCATTGGTTGGAATTATTGGTGACTGATTGATACGAATGCCTTTACGTATCTTTGCAAAAAACAGTGGAATTTCTTTCCTATATCAAGGTCAATATGAATAGAGTAAGCTAATATATGTAGAAGTTAGCTGTTTTTGCAGCAGTTGATAATCAAATTCAGGATTCAAGCATTGAGTGGATCTGATCTTGTAAAGGAGTATGACCAATGAATAAATTAATCGCAGTCGCTATGGGCCTAGCTATAGCTGGTAGTGCTAATGCCACACAGATGTTGGTGAAGGTTTTGCAAGAATCGGATCCTATTTCTAGTAATGTGGTTAAAGAAGTACCTATTAAATCTTGTCGTATAGAACAGGTGCCTGTTTACGGTACTACTAGTTCTGGTGGTACCGCCGCTAAGCCATCCGTTGCGGACAAAGCAGCGGGTGCAATTTTTGGCGGTTTGCTAGGTTCACAAGTAGGTGGTGGTAGTGGTAAGGATGCCGCGACCTTGTTAGGTGCGATCATTGGTGCTGAAATGGTTGACGGGCAAGTTGGTTCGCAGCAGCAGCAACAAGTGATCACTGGTTATCGCAATCAGGAAATTTGCGAAATGATTGTGCAGCAGAAAACTGTGCAAGAGGTGACCAGCTACCAAACGTATATTGAATTTGGTGGTCAAATCTGGCAACTAAATACACCTATTTCCTACTCAAAAGGTGATTTTGTTAAGGTCAATGTCGATATCACTATGGCCAATTAAATTGGCCTAGGTTTAACTGAACATTAACTAAACCGATAAAGCGCGGGCCAGTATTTGTGGGTCCGCGTTGCCTCCTGACAACACCACGATTGTTATCTTATCCTTGGTCGGGGCAAATCCTGACAGCAAAGCTGCTAGGCCTACACAGCCGCCTGGTTCTACTATTATTTTTAATTCTTGCATGCACATGGCCATGGCCTTGAGCACGGCTTCTTCTGTTACTGCAAAACCTGCTGCAACATGTTCCAGCATAATGGGGTAAGTGAGCTCGCCGACCATCGGCGTTACTATGGCATCACAAATGCTGGGTGTTGTAGCTGTGTTGGCCAAGCGTACAGACTCTCGCAGTGAGCGACTTGCATCGTCATAGTGTTCAGGCTCGGCAAGTAGGATTTTGGTTTGTGGAAAACTCTGATGCAGGGCGACCGAAGTGCCTGAAATTAAGCCACCACCACCGCAAGGAGCTATTAAGGTATCGGGTACTAAGCCAAGTATTTGCAGTTGTTGTACAATCTCTAAGCCAAGGGTACCTTGGCCCACAATAATGTCTTCGTCGTCATAGGGTTTAACTAAGGCTAGTTGGTGTGCTTTGGCTAAGGCTGCGCCTATCTTTTCGCGGCTTTCATTGTGGCGATCGTAAGTTACCACTTCTCCACCTAAGGCTTTGGTGTTGTTGATTTTGATACTAGGGGAGTCAGCGGGCATGACGATGACAGCGCGCATGTCAAAAAGAGACGCGGCTAGCGCGACCCCTTGTGCATGGTTGCCTGAAGAATAGGCTACAACACCGGTCACACCTTGCTGGGCTAGCTGGCTAATTTTATTGTAAGCACCGCGAAATTTAAATGAACCGGTATGTTGTAAAGGCTCGGCCTTGAACAATATGCGCCCCTGCAAGCGCTCGTTGATTGCTTTGGACTCTAACAACGGTGTACGAACGGCAACACCGTCTAAACGTTGTTGGGCTTGTATGATTTGCGCATAAGAAGTCATGGGGGCTATTCCCTTGTGTAATCGAGAATAAATTGCGGCATCTGGGCCTTGCCGGAAAAATCATAGTAGATAGTTTCTGATTAGCTCGCAAGGCCTGCGTTGGTACACTGCATGATATGCTGTTAGACTGTGGGGTCTATTTTGTTTTAGTGCTCCAAAACCCATGGCTATTACCCCTAAACAACCGTTGCCAAAGTTGCCCAATAAAAGGCAAGTAAAGCAGCAACTGCAAGCTGATGTTGCTGCTTTTTTGGCGTCTGGCGGTGAGGTTATGGAAGTGCCAAAAGGGATTAGTGGGGTCGCTACCGATGGTTTTAATAGGCACCCTGTGTGTTTCACCAGTGAAACAGCTCAACGTACACTGGTGCCTGATGTGGTGGCCAATATCGAACAGCGTAAGCAAGCTAAAAAAGATCCTAAACCTGCACCGACAGTGCGCCGTCAAGTACGTAAAAAATGGATCTATGATGATTTTGGAGAGCCGTTACGCTGGGTATGGGCAGAATAACGTTATAGAGATTGAACCAGGTGCTAGTTATGCTAGATTGGCCTAGACATTTGTCTAGAATTATCGTTTGGGGCATTTGCCCTTTGCGCGATCTGCTATAGGCTATGTCACAAGTTTTTTTGAGACTGGTTTAAACACTGGTTTATATTGCAGAGGTTGCCATGAAGTTAGTCGTTGCCGACGATCATCCTTTATTCCGTACCGCATTGGTGCACACGCTAGATAAAGCCAAGCCAGGTTGTGATATTACCGAGGTAGGAACCTTATCAGAGCTGCTTGCTCAGTTGAAGCAAGACGACGACGTTGACCTACTGCTATTGGATCTACATATTCCAGAAGCCTTTGGTTTTACTGGGCTTATTCAAGTGATAGAAAACTACGAACATGTACCTGTATTGGTAGTGTCGGGTAATGAAAACCCTGATGTTATTCATAAAGCCATGCGTTTGGGTGCGAGTGGCTTCTTGATTAAGTCGGCGTCTAACGATGATATCGTTAATGCTGTAGATGCTGTATTAGCTGGCCAAAACTGGTTGCCTGCCAACTTACCTGAGGCTTCCTCTGAAGCTAATGAAGAGCTACCTGCAGAGCGCATTGCAGCCCTGACCCCGCAACAATTGCGGGTGCTGACTATGGTGAGTTCTGGCTTGTACAACAAGCAGATTGCCGATGAGTTGAATGTGACTGATGCCACAGTACGCGCTCATGTGACGGAAATATTCCGTAAACTCGGTGTAACCAATCGCACGCAGGCAGTTATCTTGTTTAACCGCTTCCAAATAGAAAATCCACAAGAGTCTGTTTAACTACTCGCTTTCTTTATGTTCGATGGTACCTAGCTTGATATGCTTGTTAATCATCTTGCGTAACACAGCTGGGCGCAGGGGCTTGTGCATTAAGCCGTAGCCTGCGTCACGCACTTGCTGTTTCATGGCAGCGGTCCGATCAGCAGTGATAACGATGGCGGCAACATCCTGTTGCATAGCCTCGCGAATTTCCCGAATAGCATCTGTACCTAGTAAGTTCTGATCTAGATGATAGTCAGCAAGGATTAGCTGTGGCTGTTGTTCCTGTGGCAGGTTTGCTACTAGGGTAATGGCTTCGCTGGCACTAGCACTGATGTGTACCGTGCAGCCCCATTGTGACAACAAGGCTTGCATGCCTTCCAAAATGCTCTGTTCGTTATCAATAACCAGTAAGTTGGTGCCACTTAAGTCATTTTGCGGCAGCACGTCCTGCTTTGGTTGTAAGCGTGCTACCGCTTGTCTGTTACCCAGTGGGATATAAATAGAGAACACGGAGCCCTTGCCTAAGACCGATTTCACACTGATTTCATGGTCTAGGGCATTGGCCGTACGCTGGGCTATGGCAAGGCCCAAACCAATACCGCTGGTTTTGCTGTGTGCGCCTGTTTCGATGCGCTGAAATTCTTTAAATATGTCTTGTAAACGGTTTTCAGGGATACCAAAGCCCGTATCCCATACCTGTATCTCAATGGTTTCTGCATGGTGGCGGCAGCCAAGTAGAATGCGGCCTTGGCTAGTGTAGCGAATAGCATTGGTGAGGAAGTTCTGCAGTATTCGGCGCAGCATTATTGGGTCCGTATACAGTGTTGCCTGGCTACAAACGCGTTTGAAGTGCAGTTGCTTTTCGGCGCATAGAGCGGCAAATTCCTGGTTCAAGACGTTGAGCAGGTCGGCGGCGCAGAAGTGCTGTTTGCGTGGTTGAAGATTACCTGCATCGAGTTTGGATATTTCTATTAGTGCGCTGATTAATTGCTCGGCGCTGGTCAATGAACTGTCCAGGTTTCTAGCTAGTTGATTTAGTGATTCGTCACTGAGTAGCTCTTGTTGACGTTCGGCCAAGGCGCTGGAGAACAGTTTGGCGGCGTTAAGGGGCTGCATAAGGTCGTGACTAGCAGCCGCGAGAAAGCGTGTTTTACCCTGATGGCTGGCTTCTGCATCGGCTTTGGCAAGAGTCAGTTCTTGGTTGACTCGCTCTAAAGTTTCCGTACGTTCAGCTACGCGCCTTTCCAAGCTTTCGTTGGCTTGCTTGAGCTGCTTTTCTCGTTCTTTCAAGGCACGTTCGGCTAGGTGGTGTTGGGTAATATCTGAATAGGTATTTACATAACCACCGCCAGGCATAACATGACCATGCACTTCGATAACTGTGCCGCCTTTGCGGTAGCGGATGCTACGGTGCTCTTCCCCGCGTTTAATCATTTCTGAGCGTTGGCGAACAATTTTTTCGGCATCTATTTCTCCGTATTCACCCTGTTGAGCACTGATGCGAATAATATCTTTAACCGGAGTGCCCACCGAAATCATGTCAGTGGGGAAATCGAACATTTCTAAATAGCGTTGATTCCACATTTCTAGATTGTGGTCCTTATCAATTACGGTGATGCCTTGGGCCACGTTATCGATGGTAGCTTGCAATAAGTTCCGATTAAAGGAAACAGCGCGCGTGGCCTCATCGACAATGGATACCACATCGCCGAGTCGCACGGATTTGCCGCCTAAACTGGTTTGCACAATGATACGTGCCGAAGACGCACCGATAATACCGGCCAGTGTGCGTTCGGTGTGGCGTTGTAATTCTGGGCTGACCGAAGCTTCGTGACTCAAGTCCAAACCGGGGTAGCGGATAGATAATTGTTTAATGGATTCCATGGTTTGGCGATAACCCAAGAAGCGTTCTAATAAGATTTGTACGTCTGCCACGGTGTGATGAGCTTGGGTGTTGCGGTTGGCCATATGGGTAGGGTTGGCATCAACATTGATAAAACTATCGGCTTGCAGGCGGTCTATGAGGCGTGGTTTGTTGGCCAGTGACACCAGTACATAAAGCAAGATATTAATCGATAGGCTGTATACGGTAGCGTGAGATATAGGGTCTAGGTCTAAGCCGAATAGGGCGGTTGGACGCAGCCACTCGACACCAAAAGGGCCCGCCGTGATTATGTCACCAGAATAATGGAATAGTCCCGTTAAGTTAGGTAGTAGGATGCAGTAGGCCCAAACCAAAAAGCCTGCGGATAAGCCAGCGGTGGCACCACGCACGTGGCCTCGACGCCAATACAAACCGATAAATAAGGGTGGTGCAAATTGCGCTACCGCGACAAAGGCCGCCAGGCCGATGGATACTAGGGTTGTGCCCTGATCGATTAATAAGTAGTAACCATATGCCAGTAGCAAGATAGTAAAAATGGTGAGTCGACGCAGGTTTAGTAGTAGGTGTCCTAACTCACGGCTTTGCGATACTTCAACGGCTCTTACATGCAGAATAAAGGGCATGATGATGTCGTTGGTGACCATGGTGCTGATTGCTACCGTGGAGATAGCTGCCATACTCATGGCAGCGGATATGCCGCCAATGTAAGCAAATACAGCAAGGCCTTCTTGGCCGCTAGCCAAAGGCATCATTAAGGAGTAGATATCAGCATTGATGCCAGTGCCACCTAGTATTCCATGCCCGGCCCAAGCGATAGGGATCATGAATATACAAAATATGGAAATATATAAAGGGAACAGCCAGCGCGCCGTATTGAGGTGCTCTGGGTTGGTGTTTTCTACCACGGTAACGTGAAATTGTCGGGGTAGACAAACGACGGCGGTGAAGCCCAGTAATATTTCTACCAAAAAGCTGGTGCGCCAAGGTGAAAAATCAGTCAAGCCAACGTGACCTGCTAGGCTGATTTGGCCGATGATGTCGAAAAAACCATCGTTAAGCCAATATACGGCAAATAAACCAATGGCAATAAAGGCTGTGACTTTAAGGGTCGATTCCAAGGCTATCGCTAGTACCATGCCAGGGTTGTGGGCCGAAGTATCCACGCGACGTGCGCCAAACAAAACCGCAAATACACCAATCAATAGAGCGATGATAAACACAGATAGGTTGGCTTGGCGTGCCTGAGCAAAGGGGTTGTCACTGAGTACCGCAAAACTCAAATCGATGGCTTTTAGCTGCAAGGCAATATAAGGCAGTAAGCCCAAGGTGGCCATAAGGGTCACTAGTACGGCAAGGCGTCGGCTCTTGCCGTGGCGTGAAGATATGAAATCTGAAATGGTGCTGATGTTTTCGCGCTTGGCGATAACCACGATCTTGTAGAGCACGCGATGGCCAAAAATAAAGAACAATACAGGGCCAATATAGGGGCCTAGAAATTCCCAGCCACTGGTTGCAGCGCGACCAACGGAGCCATAAAAGGTCCAGGATGTGAGAAATATACCTAGTGACAAGCTGTAGATGATGGCTTGAATATGCTGAGATCTAGGGCCTTTGGCTTTGTGTAGGTGGCGATCACCCTGGGTTGCTACTATCAACAGGACGATAAAGTAAAGTAAGGAGATAAGTAGGAGTGACCAGCTGCCAACCATGAATGCGCCCTTATTGTTGTATGAGGATTGTTCTTTAAGGGTACAAGGGTTACATAAAGTTACCGTCATTGCGAGCACAGTTCAATACGTCGTAGCGAAGCAATCTCTTTAATTCTGCACTTTGCCTGGTAGAGATTGCCACGTCGCTGCGCTCCTCGCAATGACTATGGGGCCCGCACTTCGCAATGACGGATAAGACTTAATATCCTTAGACAAAAGTCGTTCCCCCCACATATATCTAATAGCTCAAATTTCGGTAGCCACGTAATCTATTGCCAAGAATAATATATCAACAGGTCTGCTAGGGTGGTTTGTCTGCCCTAAGTTGCATTTGGAGCAAAACATGGCTGCTAGTGAAATAACCCAACCCTATCCAGGGCCAGGGCTAGATACCTTCCCTAAACTATTGCTACATAACGAACGCATGTTTCCTAATAAGGACGCTATGCGTGAGAAAGAGTTTGGTGTTTGGCAATCTTGGACTTGGCAAGAAGTTGCTGACGAGATCGAACGCTTTTCTCTTGGTTTGAAAGAGCGTGGTCTACAGGCTGGCGACAAGGTCCTAATCATCGGTGCTAACCGTCCACGTATGTACTGGACAATGGTTGCTGCTCAGGTACTAGGGGCGATACCTGTTCCAACCTATAAAGATTCCGTGGCCGAAGAAATGCAATACGTTATCGAGCACTCTGAGGCTCGTTTTGTTATTGCAGAAGATCAGGAGCAGGTTGATAAGGTCTTGGAAGTTAAAGATCGCTGCCCAATGGTTGAGTTGGTTATCTATGATGACCCACGCGGCATGAAGTTGTACGACACCAGCATTGCTGTTGATTTTGAAGTTGTGCAGCAGCAAGGTGCTGACTTGCGGGCTAAAGAGCCTAATCTGTTTAAAGAATTGTGTGCTAACGGTAAAGGGGAAGATATTTCTATCATCCTTTATACCTCGGGTACGACGGGTAAGCCTAAGGGTGTTGTGTTGACTTATGACAACGTACTGATCACGGCTTATCAAGCTGCCTTGACAGATGGTTTGGATGAGAACGACGAAATTCTTTGTTACCTACCTATTGCTTGGGTTGGTGACCATATCTTCGTAGCGCAATCCTATTGCATGGGCTTCTGTGTTAACTGCCCAGAAAGTGAAGAAACAGTTATGTCGGATATGCGTGAAATTGGCCCGACTTATTATTTTGCGCCGCCACGTGTATTTGAAACCTTGCTAACTAACGTGCAGATTCGCATGGAAGATGCGGCGCCGTTTAAGCGCAAGATGTACGCTTATTTCATGGAGGTTGCCAAAACTATTGGTATCCAGAAGCTTGAAGGCAAGCCTGTTGGCCTAATGGATCGTATAAA
>Ga0055584_100003763_pt1 | contig 14908 bp, 10 predicted proteins | sample OSDHelmetaG_FD_58716 | JGI IMG/M metagenome (GOLD analysis project Ga0055584, IMG submission 58716) | Pelagic marine sediment microbial communities from the LTER site Helgoland, North Sea, for post-phytoplankton bloom and carbon turnover... | ecosystem: Environmental > Aquatic > Marine >... | reverse complement strand
CGATTTTCGGGAACGAATAAAATAGCGAGGTCAAACTCGCGACAATCTACCGCATCTGAATAAGGTGTGATGCAATCGATTAACGTACCTTCTCGATCGCTCTCAATCTCAATTCCTTTGAAATAATGGCTGAGTTCCATTGGAAGCGGTTATTTCTTGCCTTTTTTTCTTTTACCCTTATTGGTCGGCTCAGAATTCTCAATGATTTCCAAGCAACGCTCTAGGGTGAGCGCCTCAGGATCTTCCGTCTTTGGAAGTTTATAGTTTTCCTTGCCTAAGGTCATATAGGGACCAAAACGCCCCTTCAAGACTTTGATGATCGGATCATGGTCAAACTCGTGGATGATCGCTTTTTGCGCTTCTTCCTTTTTCGTTACAATCACTTCAATTGCCTGCTCCAAAGTCACTTCCAGTGGATCCAATTCTCCAAGATTGTAAAAACCTCCATCAAAACGCACGAACGGACCGAAGCGACCCGCTGAGGCAATCACCTCTTTATCTTCATACTCGCCTAAACTTCTCGGCAGTTTGAACAAGTCTAAGGCATCCGCCAATTCAATGGTTTGAATGCTTTGCCCATCTCGAAGTTTTGCAAACTGTGGTTTCTCTTCATCGCTTACTACGCCTATTTGAACCATCGGCCCGTACCGACCGAGTCGTGCGATTACGGGTTTTCCGGTCTTTGGATCGTCTCCCAACTTTCGTTCTCCTGTTGCGCGTTCGGAATGCTCTAACGTATTCTCAACTGTGGTATGAAAGGGCTTGTAAAACTTAGAGAGCATCGTTGCCCATTCAAGTTCACCTCGAGATATATGGTCAAACTCTTCCTCCACGCTTGCCGTGAAGTGGTAGTCTAAAATGTTGGGGAAATTCTCTTCGAGAAAATCGTTTACAACGACTCCGATGTCTGTTGGAAAGAGCTTATTTCTCTCCGCACCGGTATTCTCCTTGCGTTCTTCTTGAGTGACCTCCGCCCCCTTTTGGGTTATGACGGTATAACTGCGCTCATGGCCATCGCGGTCTTCCTTCACGACGTAGCCCCGCTTTTGAACAGTGCTGATGGTAGGCGCATAGGTAGAAGGTCTGCCGATACCCAATTCTTCTAATTTCTTTACGAGACTAGCTTCCGAATAGCGGGGAGGATGATGGGTAAAGCGTTGCGTCGCTTCGAATGATTCTTGATCCAACTTGTCTCCTGCATTCACATTGGGCAGGTTGGCGTTGTTTTCCTCTTCATTCTCGTCATCCGAACCTTCCAAGTAAACTTTCAAAAAACCATCGAACGTGATGATTTCTCCCTTCACCTCAAACTGCTCCTCCAATCCTTCGGCACCAATGCGAATGGTTGTGCGCAACAACTTCGCGTCGCTCATCTGTGAGGCGATGGCGCGTTTCCAAATCAACTCATACAATCGCTGCTCGCGCTTGTCATCTGACACCTGGAGGCGATTGAAATAAGTTGGTCGAATCGCCTCGTGGGCTTCTTGTGCGTTTGCTGTTTTGGTAGAATATTTTCTCGGATTCATGTAGTCATCACCGTACTGACTCATGATTTCTACCTTGGCGCCTTCAATAGCGGTAGCACTCAAGTTGACTGAATCCGTTCGCATGTAGGTAATCTTACCCGCTTCATAGAGGCTTTGGGCCAAACGCATGGTCTGCGCTACGGAGTTCCCAAGCTTCCTTGCCGCTTCTTGCTGTAAGGTGGAGGTAGTAAACGGCGGCGCAGGAGATTTCTTTGCCGGCTTCTTATCCACTGAGTTCACAATAAATGAGGCATTCTCACATCGTTTCAGAAAATCCTTGACCTCTGCTTCAGACTCCAATCGCTTGGATAAATCCGCAGAAAAGACCTTTCCATCGGAGGAAAAAACAGCTTTGACCTTAAAATATGCTTTGGAAGTAAAGGCATCGATTTCTTTTTCCCGTTGCACGATCAAACGAACCGTAACAGACTGAACCCGCCCTGCCGAAAGAGACGGCTTCACTTTTTTCCAAAGAACTGGACTCAATTCAAATCCGACAATCCTGTCTAGAACTCGACGAGCCTGCTGGGCATCCACCAAATTCTTGTCGATCTGCCTCGGATTTTCGATTGCGCTCATGATCGCCGGCTTGGTAATCTCATGAAACACAATGCGCTTGGTTTTATCCTCTTTTAATCCGAGTGCCTCGAATAAATGCCAACTAATAGCCTCTCCTTCACGGTCCTCATCCGTTGCGAGCCACACCATTTCGGCGTCTTTACTCAGCTTTTTCAATTCGGTAATCACCTTTTTCTTATCAGGCATTACCACATAATCGGGCTTAAAATTATTCTCAAGGTCTACCGAAAGCCCCTTCGTCGGAAGATCCCGAACGTGCCCATAGCTGGACCGTACGACAAAATCCTTTCCTAAATACCCTTCAATTGTCTTTGCTTTCGCAGGAGACTCAACGATCACCAAATTCATATGCATCCTCGCGTTTCGATGAGTGCAAATAAAACGCAAAATAATTTGCTTCGATTCTCTTTATGGTATAGTACCCCCTTCAAAAGCGTTTTTAACACCTGACATTTTTGCAGACAAGTCGATTCCGTACCTTTGCTGACCTTTAAAAAACAGCGAGCGCGATGAGCGAAGAAATGCTAGAAGAACAACGGCAAGGAGAGGCAATAGTGATCGAGACTCAGAGTGAACTTCTGAACGGAAAGAAGGTCTATGTAGAAAGTTATGGCTGTCAGATGAATTTCTCTGATAGCGAAATCGTAGCGTCTATTATGGGGCAAGCCGGATACGAGACCACTGCATCTCCCGAAGACGCCGATGTTGTATTGATTAACACCTGCTCTATTCGTGACAATGCGGAGCAACGTGTGCGCAATCGGTTGAAGCAATTCAATCAAGAAAAAAAGGCGAATCCCGACAAAGTGATTGGAGTTCTCGGCTGCATGGCTGAACGACTCAAGTCTCAATTACTTGAAGAAGAAAAACTCGTCGACTTGGTTGCGGGTCCTGACGCGTACAGAGAACTTCCAGGATTGATACAAGAAGTAGAGTCCGGACAAAAGGCGGTGAACGTATTGCTCTCTAGAGAAGAGACGTATGCTGAAATCAAGCCCGTTCGACTCGATTCAAATGGCATCAGCGCCTTCATTTCCATCATGCGGGGCTGCGACAACATGTGCAGTTTTTGCGTGGTACCGTTTACGAGAGGAAGAGAAAGGAGTCGTGATCCTGAATCTATCGTTGCTGAAGCAGCTGACCTTTTCAGCCGCGGTTATCGAGAAGTCACCCTTCTGGGACAGAACGTAGACAGCTACCGCTGGAACATGAGTAAGAAAGGCGAGGTGATCGACGCTGCAAAAGAGAGCGTCAACTTCGCGCAATTACTTGAAAAAGTTGCCCAGGTGCATGGGGACCTAAGAATACGCTTCAGCACATCCCATCCAAAAGACATGACTGATGAAGTACTGTATGCGATGGCCAAGCACGAAAATATTTGCGAATACATCCACTTGCCTGTTCAGTCAGGAAACAGCGATGTCTTGCATCGCATGAACCGGGGCTATACCCGCGAATGGTATTTCAATAGAATTGACGCTATCCGCAGGATCATGCCGGATTGTGGAATCAGCACTGACGTCATTGCTGGCTTTTGCGGAGAGACAGAAGAGCAGCATGCAGATACATTGAGTTTGATGCAGGAAGTAAAGTATGACTTCGCCTACATGTTCTTTTACAGCGAACGTCCAAAGACCCTTGCCGAACGGAAGTTTGAAGACGATGTGCCCTTAGAAGAAAAGAAACGACGATTGAATGAGATCATTCAATTGCAAATGGAACATTCCTTAGAAAGCAACAAACGGTCGGTCGGAAAGACATTCACAGTATTGGTAGAAGGCTCGTCCAAGCGCAGCGACGCCCAATTTTGTGGCCGAAATACGCAGAATGTAATGTGTGTCTTTCCGAAAGGCAACCATGCGCTTGGGGACTATGTGCAGGTTAAGATTACCGACTGTACCTCAGCTACACTGATCGGCGAAATCGTAGAAGAAGCATGACGATACAACAAGCGAAACAACGTTTTGGAATCATTGGGGTCAGCCCGATATTGGACAGAGCGATAGAGACCGCGCTGCGTGTTTCACCTACTGATCTTTCGGTTCTCATCACAGGAGAGAGCGGCGTTGGAAAGGAGCGGATGCCGCAGATCATTCACCACAACAGCACCCGCAAGCATGCTGGTTACATCGCTGTAAACTGCGGCGCCATTCCTGAAGGAACGATTGACTCCGAACTGTTTGGTCACGAGAAAGGTTCCTTTACAGGCGCTCATGAGGCTCGAAAAGGATATTTCGAAGTTGCAAACGGCGGAACCATATTTTTGGACGAAGTAGCAGAACTACCCGTTTCGACCCAGGTACGCTTGCTTCGTGTGCTGGAAACGGGCGAATTTCTCAAAGTAGGATCGAGCAAGGTTGAAAAGACAGATGTACGCATTGTGACTGCAACCAACGTGAACATTCCTGAGGCGATTAAGAAAGGAAAGTTCAGGGAAGACCTCTATTACCGATTGAACACGGTTCCGATTCACCTCCCGCCTCTTCGAGAACGCAAAGAAGATATTCATCTCTTATTTAGAAAGTTCGCATCGGATTTCGGTGAGAAATACCGCATGCCTCCTGTTCGACTCTCACCAGATGCGGTGACGATGCTAGAGAGTTATCGCTGGCCCGGAAACATTCGTCAATTGAAAAATGTGACAGAGCAGGTCTCGGTCATCGAAAGTGATCGCGAGATCAACGGCCCTACCCTGGCTCGGTACCTTCCCAATGCCAGTGCGAGCAGGCTGCCTATGGTACTCGAAAAGGAAGAGCAGCAGGACATGTCCGAACGCGAGATCCTTTACAAAGTCTTGTTTGAATTGAAGAACGACATGAATGACTTGAAGAAGTTGGTCATGGAAATCATAGAAAACAACGGTTCTGATTTAGACACTGATGCCATCAAGCGTCTCTACCCATTGTTGGAGGGAAGAACATCGGCTTCGAGTGGAACTTCTACCCCAGAAGTAATGGAGTATGAGATCCAACGCTATGACCAAGATTATGCTGCAGATGGCACCATCTACGAATCGGAAGTGGTAGAAGAGTCGCTCAGCATTGAAGAAAAAGAGAAGGAGTTGATCAAGAAGGCCTTAGACAAGCATCGAGGCAGAAGAAAAAACGCCGCTCAGGAATTGGGAATATCGGAAAGGACGTTGTACCGAAAGATCAAAGAATATGGCCTCAATTGACCTCAGGGGAATATGGCTGTGCCTTCCTTTGCTCCTTCTAGGAGGGTGCAAGGTGAATTACTCCTTTACCGGAGCCAGCGTTTCGCCAGATGTCAACACCATCTCTATCGCAACCTTCGATGCCACCCGCACACCCCTCGCTCCACCTAGTTTGAGTCTCAGTTTTACGGAAGCGCTCAAGGATCGTTTTTTACGTCAAACCAGTCTCACCTTGGTCAAGAATAATGGAGACTTGATGATCGACGGTGAAATCACTGGGTACGTGCAGCGCGATGAGGCCGCCACTGGGACAACAGCATCGGTCACAACCTTGAGTCGATTGACGATTTCCGTGAAGGTACGTTTCATAGATACTAAGCATGAGGAGAACAGCTATGAGCAATCTTTCTCGAACATGGAACAGTTTGATGCATCTTCTCAAACTCTGGCCGAAGTCGAAGAACAACTGATCGAAGCGATCAATGAAAAACTCACCCAAGACATCTTCAACCGAACACTCGGAAATTGGTAATGAAGATCACCGAAGAAAATATCGACCGATTAGATGGATTGGATAGTACAGAGCTGACGCTGTTGTCAGAAACCCTGCAAAAACATCCTTATTCATCCACCCTGGCCATCGCGTTGACCAAGGCCTACGAAGCGAAGGGTGATGTGCGCTACGAATCCTTGATTCAACGTGCAGCGCTGCTGAGCAACAGTCGACGGCAGTTGCATTCGTTCTTATTTGAAGAAGAGACAGAAGTACGCCTCACTGACACCATAGACACTTCCGATCCGGCGCTGGCTGAAATACCAGATGACGAACCGATCGAATTGATTTCGCGTGTTGATGAAGACGCGGACGGCACCCAACAACTGCCGATGGAAGCATTAGAGGAAGTGGAATCAACCTCCGATGTTGATGCCCAAGAAGTAGACGACCCCTTTGAGTTGCAGTACCTAGCAGAGGCATTGAACGCAGGGGCCGCCTTAGACTTGATCGATCGGTTAGACGCCTTGGATGAGCGCGATACGCTTATCCAAGAAGACGTTCCTGAAACGAGCAAGACTGCTGAGGAAGTCGCTCCAGAAAAAGACGATGCGCAGCTCGCAAAAAATGAATCCACGCCTATGGTGACGGAGGCAATTGAAGAAGAAGTTGAGTATGCAGTAGACGCCGTGCCGGCCAAACAAAGTTTTTCGCGCTGGATGACCACCTTGTCTGACGTTGTTGACATTCAAAAGGATGTTGAAACTTCCAGTCCTTCAGCAGCCGAGCCAAGCGACCCCTCAAGGGTCATCAATACGCCTCAATCGTTTAAAGAAGCCGCTTCGATCATTGACAATTTCATTGAAAAAGAGGATGACATCGTTCCAAAGCGAGCCGAATTCTTCAATCCTGCCAAGGCAGCGAAGTCTAGTCTACTAGACCGTGAAGACATTGTAACCGAGACCCTTGCTAAAGTTTACGCACAACAAGGCAACATTTCTAAGGCAATTTCGACCTATGAAAAACTTAGCTTGCTGCATCCTGAAAAAAGCAGTTATTTTGCCGCCCTTATTGAAAAATTGAAGACAGATTAAAATATATAGATCATGATCGTCATTTCTATCCTCATCTTTATCGTCAGCCTTCTACTGATGGGTATTGTTCTGATACAAAACTCAAAAGGAGGCGGGTTGGCCTCAGGTTTCTCCTCCAGCAATCAGATTGCCGGTGTGCAGCGAACCACAGACTTCCTTGAAAAAGGCACTTGGATCTTAGCCATCGCGCTTTTATCCCTTTGCCTAGTATCTACCGCTATGATCAGCACTTCATCTACGGAGGAAGCTTCAAGTCAGATTGAAGGCATGATCGGTGATCAGGTCGGTGCTCCAGTGCAAGGAGTTGATGAGAGCTCAGTGCCACTTCCCGAATAGGAAACGTCACCCAAAACATGGATTGAATGTCAGCTTGTCACGGCCAGCTGACATTTTTTTTGTCCAAATGTCAAAATCATGACACAACAGGCCGGTGGCACAGATTGTGACCATTGGCTGCGTGTAACTTAAACCTTCTTAAAAATGGCAGAAGTGAATTTCAAACCGAATGAAGACCGTGTGCTGGTAGAACCAGCTGCGGCAGAGGAAAAAACAGCAGGAGGAATCATCATTCCTGATACAGCAAAAGAAAAACCGCAGCAAGGCTTGATCATAGCTGTGGGTCCTGGCAAAAAGGATGAGCCGATGACGCTCAAAGAAGGGGATACTGTTTATTACGGAAAGTATTCTGGAACAGAGATCCAAATCGGCGCAAAGGAATATTTGATCATGAGAGCAACCGACATCTTGGGTAGCCTGACATAATTCAAAACCAGATAAAAACTACGAACAATGGCAAAAGAAATATTATTTGACGCTGAAGCGCGCGATGGACTGAAGAGAGGAGTAGACGCCTTGGCGAATGCCGTGAAGGTGACGCTCGGACCAAAAGGACGCAACGTTGTAATCGACAAGAAGTTTGGTGCCCCAATCATCACCAAGGACGGTGTGACCGTTGCACGAGAAATAGAATTGAAAGAACCTGTAGAAAACATGGGTGCACAGATGGTGAAAGAAGTCGCTTCCAAGACTGCAGATGTTGCGGGTGACGGAACTACCACTGCAACCGTACTTGCTCAGGCCATCGTTACTGCTGGTCTCAAAAACGTAACTGCAGGTGCCAATCCAATGGATTTGAAGCGCGGAATTGACAAAGCGGTTATCTCTGTGACCAAATTCATGGCTGATGTATCCCAATCGGTTGGTGACGACTTCAGCAAGATAGAGCAGGTCGGAACCATTTCGGCCAACAGCGATTCCAACATTGGCAAGCTCATCGCTCAGGCGATGGAAAAAGTAGGCAAGGAAGGAGTCATCACTGTGGAAGAAGCAAAAGGAACTGAAACTACGGTTGACGTAGTGGAAGGAATGCAGTTCGATCGCGGTTACCTTTCTCCTTACTTCGTTACCGACGCTGAAAAGATGGTAGCCGAATTGGAGAATCCGTACATTCTGATTCACGACAAGAAGATCTCTAACATGCAGGATTTGGTTCCTGTTTTGGAGAAGGTGGCCCAATCTGGCTCTCCCCTTCTGATCATTGCTGAAGACATCGAAGGAACTGCTTTGGCAGGTCTGGTTGTGAATAAGCTGCGCGGTGGATTGAAAGTAGCGGCTGTAAAAGCTCCAGGCTTTGGAGACCGCCGAAAGGCTATGCTTGAAGACATCGCCATCCTTACTGGAGGCGCTGTGATCAGCGAAGAGCGCGGATACAAATTGGATCAGACCGATATGAGTATGCTCGGTCGTGCAGAGAAAATCGACATCGACAAGGACAACACTACCATCATCAATGGTGCTGGCGGAAGCGATGACATCAAAGCGCGCATCGGACAGATCAAAGCCCAAGTTGAAACTACTACGAGCGATTACGATCGTGAGAAGCTGCAAGAACGTCTTGCTAAGTTGAGCGGTGGTGTTGCCGTACTTTATGTAGGCGCATCAACAGAGGTTGAGATGAAAGAGAAAAAAGACCGCGTTGACGATGCCCTACACGCCACTCGCGCAGCTGTAGAGGAAGGTATTGTCCCCGGTGGAGGTGTAGTGTTCATCCGAGCCATTGCGGCCTTAGCCAAGCTTAAAGGCGATAATGAGGATCAGGATACCGGAATCGCGATCGTTCGTCGCGCTTTGGAGGAGCCGCTTCGACAAATCGTATCTAACGCTGGTGGCGAAGGAAGCATCGTAGTGCAGAAAGTGCTCGAAGGAAAAGATGATTTCGGATACAACGCCGCAACTGGAATTTACGAAAACTTCTACGCTGCAGGTGTAATTGACCCTAAGAAGGTATCACGTGTTTCTCTAGAGAATGCGGCATCTATTGCTGGATTGCTGTTGACCACTGAGTGTGTGCTTGCGGACGAGCCCGAAGAGGACGCCCCAGCAATGCCACCCGGTGGAATGGGAGGCATGGGTGGAATGATGTAAATCGTTCACCACAACAAACAGAAAAGCCCCGGAGTACCGGGGCTTTTTTTATGCGTTAATAGTGGGTATTACAGTTTACCAAGCTCCTCTTTCACCAATTGTGAAATCAGCTTACCGTCTGCCTTTCCTTTCAATTGGCCCATGATTGGCCCCATCACTTTACCCATGTCTTGCGGCCCAGAAGCACCGCTGGCAGCGATCTTATCTTGCACCACTTTTCTCACTTCGTCTTCGCCCATCATTTCCGGAAGGTAGGATGAGATCACCTCTGCTTGAAACACCTCCACTTCGGCCATGTCTTTCCTCCCCTGCTCTTCATAGATGGTAGCAGCATCCTTTCGTTGTTTAACGAGTTTTTGCATAGCCGTCATGGCGTCGTCGTCCGATACTTCAGATCCCGCTTTTTCACTCGCTATCAAAAGAATGGCACTTTTAATCGCGCGAAGCGCTTCCAATCTAGCCTTGTCCTTTGCAAGCATGGATTTCTTGATGTCGTCGTTGATCAGTTGTACTATGCTCATTGTTCTGTTTGTTGGTCCACGAATTTAATGCTTATGCTTGTGGACCAAACTAAGTGTATGAAAGTCAATTCGTTTTTAAAAATTTCCGCCCTTTCTGCGGTTCTTCTTGGATGTGGTTTGCTTTGGGAGTATCGAGAGAATCACGAGATCGAAGAATGGACATGGGCAGCGGACGATGTACAAACCTTCGTTTACACCACAGATGAAATCCAGGTCTTAGATGCAACGGTCTTAATCCGGCACCTTCATGGATTTCAATACAGTTCGATTAACTTGAAATGCGAGGTCACGACTCCGGATACCCTGCTCACTACCTCATTTGTAATCCCCATCAAGGATGATCAAGGGGGTTATTTAGGCGAAGGATCCGTGGACCTTTGGGACATCTCTCATCGCTTTATGGTTGGACACACTTTTGTTCCAGGCGAACACACCTTTCGCATCCGTCAAGAAACAGCGAACCCTTTGCCCTTGCTCATGGAGGTTGGACTCCAACTAGAGCAATCGAAGCAATAAGCCATCGGACTTAACGTCCGATGACCAATCTCTTCGTTGAAGTACCTTCTGCGTGATTCACTTGAATGAGGTAGATGCCATTGGCAATCTCGCCTAACTCAATCAACACTTCGTCTTCGTGTCCGTTGGAACTCCAATCTGCCTTTCCAAATGTTCTCACGACCTCACCCATCGCACCGTAAATGCCAACTGAACGCAGGTCATCTGCAGAAGCATTGAGTACTAGGTTGACATTGTCAGCGGCAGGATTAGGATAGAAATCGAACCCAAATACGCCACCTCCCACTTCTTCGATACCTACATAGGTTCCATCGCAATCAATCAGTGACAGGTATAGGGTGTCTGAGTAGCTGCATCCCGCCTCATTGTATCCAAGCGCCCAGAACTGATAGGTCCCTGGCATCTTCATTGTGCCGTCGTGCGCAAGAATGCTCAGCCCAGTTGAGCTATCGCTCCAGAGGAAGTTGTCATACACGTTCGGAACACTGAGGGTAAGCTCTTCGTCCAAGCATATATCCGTGTTGTCTCCAAGGTAGAAGGTTGGCTGCTCAATTACGTCGATCATGAGGGTATCTGACCCAAGGCACCCTTCTGTACTTGCTACTTGCACCCAAATGATTTGATCTTCCGTGAGCGGTTCTTCACCTCCATTCAATAGGATGCTTGAAGAAGTTTCACCTGTAGACCAGAGATATCCTGCATGAGTGCCAGCCGTCAAGGTCATTCCTGTTGCATTGCAAAGCATGGTGTCTGGACCCAAGTCTACCATTGGCAATGGATGTACTAGAAGGGAGAACGTATCCGAATCAACCCCGCAGGCATTCTCGAACACATACCAACCTCCAATTCCACTGTAAACAGTATCCGGAGCTACAAGCATGTCCCCATCACTAAACTGAGATGTATACACCCCACCTGCTGGCGAAGCAAAATTGAGAGCAATCTGCTCTCCAGCACAGAGTTCAACGGGATCTGAAGTGAAGCTGATGATCGCTTGCGGTAGAATATGGATCGAATCCATGATCGTATTGCTGCAACCATTTGAATCGGTAAATGCGTACGTCACGTATTGCGTTCCAATGAGCGTATCGGTGAACAGGGTATCTCCATCCACACCTGCACCAGACCATACACCTCCTGCTGGAGATACGCTGTCAAGCGTGACTTGCACACCAGCACAAGCGGTGTCCTCAAGGATCTCAAAGGAAAGCGCTGGAAGCGGGTTCTCATCAATGGTGATGCTATCCACATCCATACAACCGAATGAATCAGTCACAATTACGTAGAATGTTCCTGCGCCTACGTTGTTGATGGTATCAGCGCTGGACGTATCACCATAAATGTCCCAAAGCTTATCGTACATACCACCTGCTCCACCGGTCACACTGATGGTCAATGTAGCCGAGCTATCATTCGAACATATCGAGGTGACTGAAGCACTGATTGTAGCATCGACTTGCGTCGGTTGTGACAACAACGTGTCCAATTCAATGGTACATCCGTTGGCATCGGTGACCGTCAAAGAATACAGACCCGCTGTAAGGCTTCCGATCGAGTCGGTCGTAGCGCCTGAGTTCCAGACGTAACTGTAGGATGCTGTTCCTCCGGAAACCGAAGATGCAATCCACCCATTGTTTCCACCGAAGCAAGTGATGTCTTGAGCAGTCAACGCACCGTTCATGCCTGCAGGCCCGACGAAGGTGACCGAATCAACGATCTCACATCCACCTGCTGATGTAGCGGTCACGTAATACGTTCCAGAGGCAAGTCCCGTTGCAGAAGCTGTGGTTTGACCATCACTCCATAGGTAAGTATATCCGGCAGTAAAGCCAGTTGCACTTGCCGTAGCGGCACCGTTACTATCTCCTGCGCAAAGGAGGGCTGTATCAACCGTAACGGTCATGTTTGTCAGCGTATCGATCACTGTTACTAGGAAGGTCTCGGTCGATGCATTTCCACTCACATCTGTTGCCGTAAAGATGACGTTGTTGACGCCTAGGTCTGCACAGTCAAAGGTCGACTGATCAATGCTCATGGAAGCAATAGAGCAGTTGTCCGAAGTTCCATTATCCAGCGCATTTGCAGTAACCGTAACCGAGCCAGACACTGGTAGGTATAAAGTAGTATCGTTAACAGCAATAATCGGTGAGTTGGTATCCATCACTGTCACCAGCTGTTGGGCAGAATCAACATTGCCGTAGCCATCTTGGACATAAAGCATCACCGATTGCGGCGCTGCAGTATCAGCGCAGCTGAAGACGTATTGACTCAACCACATGGTATCGACCTCACAGTTATCAAAGCTTGCTACGTTCAAATATGTCGTATCAATGGTAGCCGAGCCAGCAGCGTTCAGGTAGACTGTCGTATCCGTAGCAACGATCACCGGAGCGAACGAGTCAATAACAGTGACGGAGTATGAATTACTGTCAAGGTTACCGCTGATATCTATAGCATGGAGCCAAGTCTCCTGCGGCGCACCTACATCTGCGCAGCTAAAGCTGTATCTCGACAGCCACATGGTGTCTATGGCGCAGTTATCAAAGCTCGACGTGTTGATGAACGTCGTATCGATCGTTGCATTTCCACTAAAGTCGAGATACACAGTAACGTTCTGTCCAATGACTACAGGAACCATCGTATCAAATACTGTGATTGATGTGGAGCTTGAATCCACATTTCCGCTTTCGTCCATTGCGTAAAGCATGACGATGGTCGAACCACTTGTATCGGCGCAGTAAAAGTCTTCCTGACTCAACCATAATGAGTCGATGCTACAATTGTCTGTAGAGCTACTGTCGATCTGAGTAGTGGTGATCGAGGCCGAACCCGCTGAGTCGATGTAAAGCGTAAGTGCACTTATCGACGCTGCTGTTGGTGCCAGTGTGTCCACCACAGTCACGACAGCCATTGCGGAATCAACATTTCCATTGACATCACCTACCGTTAAGACTACCGTGATCGGTGTAAACAGATTAGTGCAATCGAAGAGCGAGTCAGAAAGCATCTTATATGCGATACCGCACTCATCAGACGAGCCGTTGTCCACATCATCCGAACTGATTGTAACGCTGCCCGCAGCGTCGATGTAGGCATTGATGTTTTGAGTGATCACCGTAGGAGCAACAGTATCTTCCACTACAATTGAGATACACGCGGTATCGATACAACCATTCGCATCCGTAACGGTCACACAGTAGGTGCCCGTTCCAAGACCAGTTGCTGTGAAGGAAGTACTACCCGTACTCCAAGCATAGGAGTAAGGTGATGCACCTCCAACCGCAGAAGCGGTAGCCACACCTGTCGCAGTTGATGCACACGTAGTATTACTATCTACCCCAGCCGATGCAACCAAGAGTGTTGGCTCGGTGATGCTCACTGTTTCCGTATCTGTACACCCGTTGGCATCCGTAACGGTTACTGTAAATGTTCCTGCGGATAAACCCGTCTCTGTCGCAGCCGTTCCTCCACTACTCCATGCAAAAGTGTACGGAGATGTTCCTCCTGAGCCACTAGCTGTTGCCGATCCATCGCTTCCACCATTGCAGTTGACATTGTTATCTACTGACGTGGAGGCCGTAAGGACTGTTGGCTCTGTTATGGACTGTGTAGCCGTTTGCGCGCATCCATTGGCATCCGTAACGGTGACGCTGTAGTTTCCTGGAGAAAGATTCGTCACTGTAGCTGAGGTTGCAGCTGTAGACCAGAGATAGGAGTAACCTGGTGTTCCACCTGAGGTAGAAGCCGTGATCGAACCGTCGTTAGCGCCATTACAGGAAACGTTGGTTGCTGATGTACTTATCGTGATCGCTGAAGGCTCGGTCAAGGTGACACTCGCTGTATCAGTACAGCCGTTGGCGTCGGTCACGGTTACCGTGTACGTTCCTGCTGACAAGCCAGAAGCCGTTACAGCGGTTCCACCACCTCCACTCCACGCGTATGCATAAGCAGTAGTTCCACCCGAAACGGAGACGGTCGCAGATCCATCACTGCCTGCGTTACAACTAACATTTGTGGAAGATCCAATGCTCGCACTCAGTACGTTCGGTTCAGTGATCTGTATTGAGTCGATCGCTTCACAACCGTTTGCGTCAGTAACAGTGACGAATGCCGTACCTGCACTTAATGAATCTGCGGAAGTTGAAGTTTCACTTGAACTCCATAGGTAAGTATACGGTGACGTTCCACCACTGACAGAGACACTTGCACCGCCATCGTTTCCACCGTTACAACTGACATTATTATCCAATGAAACGGTTGTGGCAAGTACTATGGGTTGTGTAATGGTAACAGAAGCAACTTGCGTACAACCATTGGCGTCCGTTACGGTCACCGTGAAGGTTCCTGCAGCCAAACCGGAGGCAGTTGCGGTAACTGCACCTGAACTCCAAACATATGTATAAGGAGAGGTACCACCTGATCCAGCAGCTGTGGCTGATCCATCGTTGCTTCCAAAACAGGTGAGGTTCGTAGAAGAAGAAATCGAGGCAGTCGTAGGCGTTGGTTCGGTGATGGTCACCGTCTCGGTATCGCTGCAGCCATTGGCGTCGGTTACCGTTACTGTGTAGGTTCCTGCGGATAGTCCTGTTGCCGTTGCTGAA
>Ga0055584_100003762_pt1 | contig 14908 bp, 10 predicted proteins | sample OSDHelmetaG_FD_58716 | JGI IMG/M metagenome (GOLD analysis project Ga0055584, IMG submission 58716) | Pelagic marine sediment microbial communities from the LTER site Helgoland, North Sea, for post-phytoplankton bloom and carbon turnover... | ecosystem: Environmental > Aquatic > Marine >... | reverse complement strand
ATTGATGATCTCTTTCTCAATGGTTTCGGAGTGAAATTAAACGAACCCAAAACCGTTGGAAATGGATCTTTAATTTATCAAATTGCAACTGGAAACATTACGATCGAAACAGCAACGGTTTCTAACAAAACCGTGATCGCGGAAAGTAAAGACATTCGAATTTCATTTCCCGGTTATTTGCAAATCGAGGGGAGCGTCGATTTTCGTGGCGATGTACATCGTCTCGCAGATTGGTTCGAACTCTCACCAACTAGTGACAGTATTTTTTGGTACGGGGGACTCAACGGTACGGCACTTTTTGGTTCCAACGAAAATGGCATTGGATGTCGAATCAATTCAACCATCAGCGACCTTTCTCTGCATCGACAAGTAGAATTTGCAATCAAACAAGCCCAACCGGGACCCAATGGACAAATACTGCCGGCAGGTCATGTTACAAGACAATGGCAATCGGTCTGGCAAGACTCAAAGGTTGACCTAGTGGGGGACATTTCTTTAGCACCAGATTTTGATGCGCTAGGATTTCAAAACGTCAAACTTGAATCCGCAAGTCTCTATGCAACACTCGATGGTGCGATTCGTGATCTCGGAAATACCATGCAAGCCGATCTCACGGGCACTTGGAAACCGGGTTGGGACAAAATAAATCAAGTCTTCCAATCCAGCTTCGGCGGTCTGTGCGAATTATCTGGGAACCACCTTGATCAGTATGCCATCCAGGGTCCCATTTTCGAACAGGTAAATACAACTTCAGGGCCAACAAGCCAGCTGTCTTCTAATCTTCAAGCAACGGCAAATCTAAACTGGGATACAGGAAAACTCTTAGGGATACCAGTCGGTGCCAGTAAATTAGATTTTGTGCTTCAGCAGAAAATTGCTGACCTGCGAACCGCTGGAATTCCATTTGCCAACGGTTCCATTCAGCTGAATCCAAAGCTGGATCTGCGCGATGAAGAACCGATCATTCGCATGACGCCCACCCGGGTAATTGACTACGTCGCCCTGGATTCTGAAACAGCACATCAATGGCTAAGCTATGTCGCCCCAATGATGGCCGATTCGACTTCAGCTGAAGGGAGTTTTACAGTTGACATCGGTTCGGCTGCGATCCCCGCATTTAACCCTTTGGGAATGGAGCTGTCTGGAACGATTCACCTTTCTGATCTGCAAGTCGGGGCAAGCCCGATGACAAGGCAGCTGATCGGCACAATTAAACAACTGCGAAATGTGATGAAACCAAATTCAACCGAAACCAACATCAACGATTGGATCCGGATGAGCCCTCAGTCGGTTCCGTTCGTCGTCAAAGACGAACGCATTTATCACGAAGCAATGACCATCCAGCACAAAGATCTTGTTTTTCAAACCAAGGGAAGTGTTGGGTTTGATCAAACACTCGACATGATTGCTGAAATCCAAATTGCCGACGACTGGATCGAAGGAAAACCACTCCTGGCCGGACTCCGAGGACGCTCTATTTCGATCCCGGTTCGTGGTACCGTTGCCAAACCCCTGTTCGATAAAAATGTGATCAAACACTTCTCGCAAAACCTTGTAAACAAAGCAACCGGTGGATTACTGAATGACAAAATTAAACGAGAAAGCGACAAGTTGTTTGGCAAAATCGGAGAAGAACTGGGAATTCCCCCTGCCAATCAACCCGGCATTAATAACGAACTGAATTCCCCTAACAACTTTGACCCCAATCAGCTTGAGGAGAAAATTCAGGGCGAGTTGATTAAAGGAATCGGAAATTTGTTTGGCAAGTGATCCTTATTAACAAAACATCAAAATACTTTTTTCTTCACTTGCTCCGAATTCGTGTATCGTTGGATTCGCATCTCTTGTCAATCGTCTAAACTAATTCTGTGATTCCACGACGTTGGCGATCGCTCCGTTCACTCTTTCCCCGAAGAGGCAAATGTGAAATTACACTTCCTTGGCACGACGGGATACCACCCTAACAACCAACGGCAAACTGCGTGCCTGATGCTCCCTGAACTGGGTCTCATATTTGACGCAGGCACCGGGATATTTCGCGCCCGAGATCTGATTCAGACAGACACACTGGATATTTTCTTAACCCATATTCATCTGGATCATTGCGTTGGGCTTACATTCCTCTACGACGTTCTTTATCAAAAAGAAATGCAGCGCGTGACTGTTCATCTCGCCGAAGACAAAATTGAGGCGATTGAAAAACACCTCTTTAGCGAATCACTATTTCCTGTCAAACCAAATTTTGATTTCCAGCCACTTTCCGATCATCCGGTGACACTTAACGATGGGGCTCAGTTGCTCACCATTCCTTTGGATCACCCCGGTGGCGCCCACGGTTTTCGAATCGACTGGCCTGACCGATCTTGCGCCTACATCACTGACACCACCGCATCGGTTGATGCGAATTACGTGGGGGCCATCGGAAATGTAAACACACTGATCCACGAGTGTTACTTTCCCGATGGTTGGGAGTCCAAAGCAAAACTAACAGGGCACAGCTGCCTCACTCCGGTCGCGGAAGTGGCCGCAAAAGCCAATGCAGATCGACTTTTTCTCGTACACGTCAATCCGCTTGATGAGTCTCCTCAGCCCCTCGATCTCGAATCCGTCAGCCAAATCTATACACCAATCACCATCGCACAAGACCATCTGACGATTGACCTCTAATGCCATCGCTATTTTGCTCTTAGAACCCTCCACAGTCGGCTCGAAAAAATCACCCTAACTCGACTGATCTCCTCGGGATCAAGCGTCGCCTACTCAGCGATCAGACGCTCAACGGCCTTGGCTCCACTTTCGATACAAGCCGGGATGCCAACGCCGCGGTAACTATTCCCAGCCAATTCTAAACCTTGATGATTCGTCGTTAATGCTTCAATTCCGTCGACTAAATCTCGATGCCCCAAATGATACTGCGGCATGCAATTTCGCCAGCGAATGACACGAGTCAATTCTGGCTTGCCTTGAAATCCAACGGTCAGCCGTAATTCTTCGATCGCCATTTCTACCAGTTTTTTATCGTCTAAATCCACCAACTCACGCCGCAACGCTCCGCCGATAAAACAGCGGATCAAGACCTTTCCATCAGGGGCGCGGCCTGCAAATTTATTGCTTCCAAAACTAGTCGCGATCACGTCTCGATTGAGTATTGAAGGGACAATAATTCCGTAGCCTGAAAATTCCTGACCAAGTTGCTCACGATCGATACCTAAAATAACGACCGCGGAACTCGCTGCCTCTATTTTTGCAAGATCTTTCGCAAGCTCCCCATCGACCGACTGCAGTAACCGCCCGCTGATTTTCGCTGACGTGGCCAAAACCAATCCTTCAGTCTCTAATTTCTGAACCGCTTTGGAATCCGAACCGACGGTAGTGACCTGCCAACCCGCATCTACTTTAGCCACCGACTCCACGCTCGAGTTGATTTGAAAATCTACTTTTGGCAACGACTCCATAATCCAGCGAATCAATTCACTAATCCCTTGCTCAGGTGCGCGAAACATTCCGTACCTCGCCCCACTCGCCTCCCTTTGGATTGCCTTACCCCTCGCAACTCGGCCCGCTTGAATCAAACTGCCGTGTTGTTTTTCCATCGCAACAAACCTGGCCATTGTCGCTTGCATGCTCAGTTTTTCAGGATCGGCAGTGTAAATCCCACCTACCAGCGGCTGGATCAAAGTCTCATAAACCTCGTGACCAAATCGACGCGTGGCAAAGGAAAGTAAACTCTCATCCTGAATCCAATCATTGGGAGCGATCTGCTCTTCCGCCTGAAATCGATCTTTCGCGGCCTCCGATAGTAACGGAGTTGCTAAGATTGATTCCAAATCGCTGGGCAGCATCAAAGAAAGACCACGGGGGACTGGATGGATGGTGTCCTCGGTTGCGACATAAGCCCGGTCGTCTATCGGAATCGTCTGCAACAGCTCGTCGGTTTTCCCAAGATGTTCACAAATTTGAATCGCCGATTCCGGATCCGTCGTAAACATATCCGCGCTATGTTCGATCAAATAACCTTCGGTCGATTCCGTCTGTAGGACTCCGCCCCAAAGCTCACTTGATTCCAGGACGGTAATTTGAGCGTCGGGCATTGCCCGTTGCGCGAAAAACGCAGCCGACAGTCCTGTAATCCCGCCGCCCACGATCGTGATTGTTTGTGATTTCATATTTATTTAAATCGACTAGCAGCAAAATGAACCGGCGAGATATGAGGGGTTTCACCCAACATCAATTCCTTGATCAGCTGGCCTGTTCCGGTTGCCATACTCAATCCAAGCATGTTGTGGCCAGCCGCGATCCAGACATTATTCATCGCTGGACTTCGGTCAATAATCGGCTTCCCGTCCCAAGTCATCGGCCGCCATCCAAACCACTCTTCTTCGATTGGGTCACAAGAGGGTTCGTGAAGATATTTTGCCGCAGCCGATTTTAACAACTCGATACGTCGCGGCGGAATCGTTGTGTCATATCCCGTAAATTCCATCGTCGATCCAATTCGATATTTCGACTGCATCGGCGTGATCGCGACATGACTATCCTCAAAAATAATAGGGATTTTAGGCATCAATCTTGGTTTCGGCATGGTCAACGAATACCCTTTGCCAGGCTCGATCGGAATCGACATTCCTAAATGGTGATTCAAAAAAGGCGTCATCGCCCCGGTAGCCACAACAAAATGATCCGCTTCCAGTTCACGTCCATTGGATAGAACCGCTTTCGCATTCCCCTGGTCTCTCTCGAACTGCTGAACAGGAAAATCTTCAAGAATTGAAACGCCTAAACCCAGCATTTTTTCGCGCATTTGGGATAACAATTTATCCGGCCGTAAATGACAATCTCCTTCATAATGCCACCCACCTCCAAACCCCGACTTAATAGCCGGCTCTAATGTCGTCAACTGATTGCCATCATAGGGTGTCGCCGCCACCCCGAAATTTTGCCGGATGAGCCCATCCATTTTGCCAAAATCACGAAATGACTCTTCGTCATCAAAAACAAATAGCAGGCCTTTTTCCTGCCACTCACAATCAATATTTTCAGCCGCAATCAATTGCTGATACAACCGCTTGGAGGATTGCAACAATTCATGTCGGCCGCGGCCGGCGGCCATCATGTCCCGATGATTGCACCGCAGTGAAAAATTCCAAAACCACTTCACAAAGTTCATTTCAAACCGTGGCTTGACCGCAAACGGTGAATTTGATTTCAACATCGCTTTGAGCGTTTTTAATATTGCTCCGGGTTGGCAAAGCGGGAACACATGACTTGGGGAAATATAGCCGCAATTACCGTGTGAGCATGCAGCACCAAATTTATCGCGATCCACGATCGTCACTTGGCAACCCGCTTTGATCAGATTCCAAGCACACATCGCGCCAATGACGCCACCGCCGATGACGACAACACGATCACCCTGGCCAGCTTTCATGAGGGTATTCCCATCTTAAATGGATCATCCGAGTCGAGAATTAATTCCGCCTCTCCGCAAATATACGCTTCCCCCTCAATCGTCGGAATAATCCTCTCAGATTCTTCATCGTTTCTAAAGGAACCTGAAAATACCGTCCCAAGAATCCCCTCTTGCCGCCAAATCTCACCTGGAGCCAACAGCCCATCGGCAGCCAAACAGGCGAGCTTAGCGCTGGTGCCCGTGCCACACGGAGACCGGTCGTAAGCTCCCCCCGGGCAAAGAACAAAATTCCGACTGTGGTTAACCGGATTTTGAGGTTGAGTGAATAATTCGACATGGTCGATCGGCCCGTCACTGCCCCCAATCCCCTCGATTTCGAGGGTCTTCATAATTCGCTTGGTGACTTTGGTCAGGTGGTCCGCATTAGAAACACATAATTCTTCCTGTGAGTTTTTGACAAGGAAAAACCAATTTCCACCCCAGGCAATATCACCAATCACTTGGCCATACTCTGGAACCTCAAGGACGACGTCACGATGAAGGCGGTAGCTGGAAACGTTCTCGACTGCGACTCGACGATTGCTTGTAAAACTCGCTGTAACCAACCCAACGGGCGTTCCAATGCGATGCACCCCCCGATCAACAATTCCGAGATGCCTAAGAGTCGCCATCAGCCCAATCGTGCCGTGCCCACACATTCCTAGATAACCCGCGTTATTAAAGAAAATCACATCTGTGGTGCAGGCGGGATCTTGAGCCTGAATCAGGAGCGCACCGACCCAGACGTCTGAACCCCTCGGTTCTTTGACGACCGCACTGCGAATCCCGTCAAATCGTTCCCGAAAAACGGCAACTTGTTCTGCCAGTGGTCCACCACCGAGATCGGGCCCGCCGGCTACGATAATCCGCGTCGGTTCACCACCGGTGTGCGAGTCGATAACTTTAATTCGTTGAATCATAGAAACATCAGATTCTGGACTTGAGCCGGCAGTGACGGTTTCAGTAGCCGACGGAGAATGTTAGCCTATTCTATTCGTGAACATCCGCTGCGGGGAGATGCTCTTTGGTTGGATTCCCAATTACTTGAGAAGTAGCCCTTAAAACCAAACCGCCATCCTTTTCCCGCAGCTTTGGTTTAATTAAAACGTTCTATTATTTTTACTTACTTGAGATATATCATGGCGACACACCAAGTTTTAATTGCCGGAGAGTGGCGAGATTCCGATGCCACACAAACATTTCAAGCAAGCGATCCACGGGCCGCAACTTTAATTCCGGAAGACTACCCCGTCAGCAGCTGGGCCGAATGCGAAGCCGCCCTCGATGCGGCTGGAATTGCCTATGCTCAACTTCGAGAAATGCCCAGTGAGGCAATCGCAGCCTTCCTCGAGGCCTATGCCACTCGGATCGACGCTCGATCCGAGGAAATTCGGACAAGCGCTGCCCGTGAGACAGCCCTACCTGCCGAAACGCGATTGGTTGGAGAACTCGCCCGAACGACTGGCCAACTTCGCGCCGCTGCCTCGGCAACTCGCTCGTCAGCCTGGCAAATGCCAATTATTGATTCCGCAAACAACATTCGCTCCTGCTTCGCACCGCTCGGCCCGGTTGCCGTCTTTGGCCCTAATAATTTCCCACTCGCCTTTGGAAGTATTTCAGGCGGGGATTTTGCTGCCGCTATTGCAGCAGGAAATCCGGTAATCGGAAAAGCAAATTCAATGCATCCCGGCACAACCCGTCTGCTCGCCGAAGAAGCACAGCTCGCGGCCAAAGAAACAGGAATGCCCGCAGGCACCGTCCAGTTAATTTATCGCACCTCGCACGCCGATGGTGAAAAACTAGCTCGAGATCCACGGCTTGCTGCCATCGGTTACACCGGCAGCCGAAATGCTGGATTGGTGTTAAAGAAAGCTGCTGATTCGGTTGGTAAACCGATCTACCTTGAGCTCTCATCAGTCAATCCTATCGTTATCTTACCGGGCGCTCTAAAAGAACGTGGAGAGGAAATCGCAAGCGAATTAACAGGAAGTTGTTTGATGGGATCTGGTCAATTCTGCACCAACCCTGGACTTATTATTGTCCAAAATGACGCCGATGGAAAACAGTTTATCGAATCAGTTGCCACCCAGTTCAGCGACCAACCGGTCGGCACGCTGTTTTCCCTTTCCGGGCAAAACGGGCTTCAATCCGCCGTCGAAACCCTCACGTCCGCAGGTGCAACTCTGGTTTGCGGAGGGACTACAGGAGGTGGCGAAGGCTACTCATTCAGCAATACTGTGCTGAAAGTCGACGGATCTCAATTCCTCTCCCACGCGGAGCAACTCCAAACCGAGGCATTCGGCGGCTCCACACTTATGGTTGTCAGCGATTCGATCGAACAAACCAAAACAATCATCCAAGCGTTGGAAGGCAATCTGACGGGTTGCATCTATTCTGCCAGCGACTCCACCGATGATGGGGCTTACGACCAAATCGTACCAGAACTCCGCCAGCGAGTCGGACGACTTTTAAACGACCAAATGCCTACAGGGGTCGCAGTATCTGCCGCAATGAATCACGGGGGTCCCTTCCCGGCGACTGGACACCCCGGGTTCACCGCCGTTGGTATGCCCGGGTCAATCACGCGATTCGCAATGTTGCAGTGCTTCGATCATGTCCGTTCGCACCGCCTTCCCGCCATCCTTCAGGACTCCAATCCTAACCAAGCTTGGCGGTTAATCGACGGTCAATGGTCTCAAGGCGATGTCGCGGCCACTCCGGCAGACTAATCCCTGCTTCAGACCAACGCGAGTTTGAACAACATCCAACTGAATCGCGCGGGCGGGCAGCCAAACCGGACCGTGGCTGCTCTGGACTTAACCCTGGAATGTCCGCCCCGGCCAATTTCCCCACCAGTTTTTGAACAACCGGTATTGGGTTTCGATAAAATTCTTTTGACTCGGACTCAAAAAATCAGATTCATTAAAGTGATGTTCATATTCCGACTCTCCATTGAGTACCAACAGATACTTATAAAAAAGGACCAAATCTGGACCTTCGTCGTAGGTCGATAGCACAAACAAGGCATCATTGAGTTCTTGAGCCAAACGCCTTGCCTCTACACTCCCTGATGCTGCATGTTCGCAAAGCGAAACAAAATGCAAAACAACTTCAGGGATCGCATTTCCAATTCCTGTAATTGCTCCGACGGCACCACAATTCACATAGCCGTGAAAAACCTGGGTATCGACTCCGACCATCAACTTCAACGCCTCATCAGCGCCTGTGATGTGTTCGGCAGCATAACTTAACGATGGACCTCCACCGAATTCCTTAAATCCAACCAGGTTGCTAAACTCACGGCGCAAGTCGAAAAATAGATCTGCTTTTGTCTCAAAACCATAATAAGGACTGTTGTAGATCACGGCAGGAACTTCAGGCGCTGCGGCAAGAATCGCAGCAAAGTGATTTCGTTGAGCCGTAGGCGAAGTACCCCTTGAGAGGACTCGCGGGATAACCATCAATCCACTCGCGCCAACCGAGGCCGCATGGGCAGTGTGATCGACGGCAGAACGAGTGTTCATGGCACCCGTTCCAACCACCACAGGAACCCCTGCTTCGCAGAGTCGCGCGACGCCCATTTTTCGCTGATCATCCGTCAACAAGGGCCAATCGCCCATGGAACCACAGTAGACTACACCTTGCATGCCGGCAGTCATCATCTGCTGCCCCTTGCTGACTAAAGCATCAAAGTCTGGCTGACGATCCGCTCCACAGGGAGTCATCAACGCCGGAATACAACCGCTAAAAATTTGTGTGTCCATCGAAAAGCGCCGAAAGTAGTTGGGAAAAAAGACAAGGTTGATTGTATCTGAGGAAAACCAAGTCACAAAGGATAGAACCACTGACAAAAATTAGACAATAAAGACCATCGCTCAACCTGTTTGCTGCCAATCAGCTGTCTTTAATTTCAAACTTTAAAGAAGCATTCATAAATGATGATGAAAGCTGCAAGGGCGAGCAGAAACCACGCAAAAATACGTTTCAGTCGCTCCCCGTCAAACTTTTGAGACCACCAGGAACCGATCATGACCCCAGTGATCATCAAAATTGAAAATTGAACCAAAAATAGATAATCCATCTCGCTGCCGATGCGAATCAAATCGCCACCAAAGAATCCAACGAACGATTTGAAAGCTACGATGGACAAACTGGTGCCAACCACCGTTCTCATCGGCAGCCCGAAAAATATTATTAATAAGGGAACGATCAATACACCACCACCCGCCCCCGTAAATCCGGGAACAATACCAATCAGCAGGCCGCCAACAGCCAGTGAGGCGTAATACGCAAAAGACTTTGGGGCTTTAAAATCCGTTTTTTGACTCGCCGGTTTGCCAATGAACCCCAGCAACGTTGCGGATGAGAGAAAAATCAGCCCAGCAAAAATAGACAAGACAAAAATCTTTTTTGACACCACCAGCGAACCGATCGTAAACAAATGGTCTGGCACAACGTCGAATAGCCACAACCGCACGATTAAGTTCCCGGTCGCCACTGGAACTCCCAATGCAATGACGGTCGGAAAATCGATAATTTTTTGTCGGATCCGCGGCACAACACCAACCAAAGCAGTAATACCGACAAGAATCGTCGTGTAAGCCGTGGCAAATTTGAGATCGAAGTGCAGCAGGTAAAGCATCGCCGGCAGCAACAGCGACCCGCCGCCTCCAAACATGCCCATGACAATGCCAACGAGCATCCCCATTAAGTAGCCGAGAATTGTTTCAATCATTACCGTCCTGCCATTTATATTCCGCGCCACCAGCGTTATTCGAGCGAGATCATCTCAATCCCATCGGAATTTAAATCGCTTCTGTTGATTAGATTTTCTCCAGTCTAACCCCTTCGATCGCTTTCGCACAACGTCGCCTAAGCATACCCGCCATCGAAACTCCAGACGTCAGATTGAGTCAACTCAAATCAAAATTGACTGGAAAATCGCGTCCAAGAACGTTAGGCTATCCTTCGGACAAAAGAGACCGAACGACGCTGTCTCCTTCCAACTCGCTTCCCAACTGCCAAGCAGAGAGTCAATCCACGTTACATCAAACACTCGCATTCTAATTTCAAGCGATTGCCCAAAACTCAATCGCCCTGCTCAAAAATCAAAAACCCATGAAATACCACGCTTTAATTGACTTAAACCTCAAAACTGCTTTGGTAGGCATGCTGGCCGTTGCCTTCACCTTCGCTTTGACCACCACGGCGGAATCCCAAACCAAAGAACGCAGGTACTTCCTGGGGAAAGATTCCCAGCGTGTCGCGGGAACGCCTCAGGGAACCGTTACGGAATACCAATGGCTTGATAGTAAAATCTACCCGGGAACCAAGCGGCGATATTACGTATACGTCCCGGCACAATACGATGCGAGTCAGTCGGCAGCGTTAATGGTGTTTCAAGACGGTCATGCCTACATGAACGAAAATGGCGAGTACCGCGCGCCAATTATTTTTGACAACCTGATACACCGCCAAGAGCTACCCGTCATGATTGGTGTATTTATTGATCCCGGTCACTTAAAAGATGAATTGCCGGAAAAGCGAGGCTGGAACCCCAAGCCTGAAAATCGAAGCGTCGAATACGATTCACTAAGTGATACCTATTCAAAATTTGTTCTCGAGGAAATACTTCCCGAGGTTGAAAAAAATTACAATATCACAAAAGATCCCCTGGGACGCGGCATTTCTGGAGCAAGCAGTGGAGGCATTTGTGCGTTTACGGCTGCCTGGGAACGACCTGACCAATTCAGTAAAGTTCTCAGTCACATTGGAAGCTTCACCAACATTCGCGGCGGTGATCGCTATCCGGGACTGATCCGAGCAACCGATACCAAAATGATCCTTCCAGCTCCGGCAACCACCGAATCTACCGAGGACTCTGACTCCGCCGAAGAACCCACCAGTGGGCAAGAAACTGCCCCGCAACCGTTACGTATCTATCTTCAAGATGGCAGCAACGATCTGGACAACGAGTATGGCAACTGGCCACTGGCGAACCAGCAAATGTTTGCAGCACTTAAGTTTAAAAACTATGACGTTAAATTTGACTTCGGAGAAGGTGGCCACAACGGTAAACACGCTGGGTCAATTTTTCCAGACGCACTTCGCTGGCTGTGGCGGGATTACCCGGGCGTCATTCCAAAATTGTCAATTATGCCAGGCCAGCAAACCGCGGCGTGGGCCGTGGAATGGTGGATGCCAAGGCACGAAGCCAAATTAGCTCAACGGAAGGCGATGAAAAAAGTTGACTTACTAATGATTGGTGACTCGATCACTCATGCCTGGGAAGACAAAGGGCTCGAAACATGGAATCAATATTACGCCGACCGGAATGCGCTTAACCTTGGATTCAGCGGAGATCGCACGGAACATGTCATTTGGCGTTTTCAAAATGGCGCCATCGACGACATCTCTCCAAAACTCGCGGTAATTATGATCGGAACCAACAACACTGGACACCGCAAAGAAAATCCGCGACATACCGCATTGGGAATCAAGAGAATCATTGATGAAATCAAATTGCGTCTGCCATCAACCAAAATTCTACTTCTGGATATCTTTCCCCGGGGAGCAGACAAAGAAAACGAATTCCGAATGATCAATTCGGAGATCAATGATCTCATTAAAAATTACGCAAATGATGATTCCGAAATCTTCTTCCTCAGTATCGGCGACAAGTTTCTTCAACAAGATGGAACACTTCCAAAATCAATTATGCCGGACCTGCTTCACCCCAACAGTGAGGGGTATCAAATCTGGGCGGAGGCGATGGAACCGACAATTGAAAAACTACTCAGCACCGATGACAAATAGTATCGCCAGCGGAGAACTGCTGCCGAGCAATGTCGCCCCAACAATGATGATTACGTTCTACCCCACCAATAACAATTTGAACTGATTTAAACGATGACAAACCAAGCTATGAATTACCTATTTATCTTTGCTATGGCGATCGCACTCTGCTGTGGCAAGTCGACAGAAATACAGGCTAAAACACTTGCCGCCGAAGGTGAAAACAAAGCAGACCAGGAATACTACGAACTTCGAATTTATAAAATTTTCGATTATGAAAAACAGCAAATTGCTGAAAACTATCTCAAAACTGCTCTTATCCCAGCACTCAATCGAATGGGAGTTGACCGCGTCGGAGTGTTCAGCAACCTAGCTGACGAGAACGATCATTCGCTGTTCATGCTCATCCCATTTTCTTCCATCGACCAGTTCACCAACATGAACCAAACCCTCGCCAAAGATGCGGATTACAAAGCGAAGGCGGCCTCCTATTTTAAACGCAACAAAAAGACCGCGGTGTACCAGCGAATCGAAAGCAGGTTCATGAAAGCTTTCGAGGGAATTCCTGTTTTGGAGATTCCCAAGTACTCTACCGAGAAGAAAGATCGTCTCTTTGAACTTCGACTCTACGAAAGCCCTACTGAAGACCACGCCCGCCGAAAAGTCAAAATGTTCAACAAAGGGGAAATCGATATTATGCGAGACGTCAAACTCGCACCGATCTTCTTTGGTGAAACACTCATCGGACCCGATGTCCCCAATCTAGTTTACATGCTATCCGGAACGGACGAAGCATCGCATGGACAACACTGGAAGGATTTTCTGGCCCATCCAGAGTGGATTCGGATCAAGGAAATTGAAGAATACAAAGGCACCGTCTCCTCGATTAAGAAATGGATGCTCACTCCAACCTCCTATTCACAGCTTTAAAGTCATTTGTAAATTCAATTGATTTCGCGCAAGCAAATCGTCTTTTACGTTTTCTAATTTACAAACTTCAAAACCGTGTGTCGCAGCGGACCTCAACATGAACAACAACGCCTTTGAAGTCGTCGAATTTTCAGAAGCAGGCGAAACGCTTAATACAAAGTCAGTAGAGCAAACGCAGTTCGAAGGGGCGCATCAGGATTATTTTTTCAACAAATTCCTTCACCTTTCAGGCGACCTCGAACTTCCCTTAGAAGATCGCTTACCCGGGGAGGACGACGCACTGGAGTACCGAATCGGATCGGATCGCAACGGCGCTTATGTGCTCTACTACTTTCACGATGAAGTGATCTTTGCATCTTTGATTCTTAGTGGCACGGACCACGAAACTGAAACTGAATTGATGCAGGTTTTCAAGTTTCTGTTGCTCGATACTGACGATCTCGACGAGCCCACTGAAGAAGAGATTGATGAAGTCCTCTCATCCGAGGAATTTGATTTTTCCCAGACTGAGTCGCGGCCTGCCGTGTTCGAAGTTCAGTTAACCGGCCCAGAAGACGGCGAAACCCCGCTTGATCATGTCAGGCAAATGAATCGCACCTTAGCCGCTGCGTTCTTCAAATTAGATCGCCCTATCCAGCATTCTGGTCAATAAATTCTTTGATTAACGTACGCGGAATAATGTAGGATCGCGTGCGACTGAATCGAGAAATATTCACCCCCAGAAAATTGCCATCAATATCAAACACAGGGCCCCCACATTGCTCTGGCCGTAGATTGGCGTCGTGTGAGACAACTCGACTAAACCCGTCTCTGCGGACACTCTTGCCTCCGATCAAACTATCAGCGATGTGCCGGGACGCTTCATCAGGCCGCTTTCCGAGTATCACCTCTTTCGTAATTTCCTGGCCATCCCGACGGACCGTGACGTCGATTCTACTGTTAACATCTTGATTCGAGAGAAAGCGAAAAACATCGTTTCGCTGACGCACCGTTTTATCGCCAAGTTTTAAAACAACATCTCCTGATTCAAAACCAGCCTTCTTTGCAGCTCCATTTTGAACCCTTTCAAAAATAACTGAATTATCCCGGCTACCAATCACCACTCCTAAATAACCTCCGCTAACTCGGGTACGGGGAACGGCAAAGAAATTAGATCCCCAGGTGCTGATAGTACCGGCACCCTTGGCATCCGGAACCAATAACAATCGCCCGGGCTGCTCTTCCAAATCACCCTTAATGCGACTCAAGTCAATTCCACCAACATCACGAAAATTAACTTGCAGCAAGACCAAATCGTTCTTGGGATCCCGGGCAACCACTTCGGCCGCCAGACTACTGCCATCGCTTAATTGAACTCTCGGTCCAGTTCCCACAAGCGTGCTTTTACTAATGAGATTGCCGCGGCCCTTTCGATAGATCCGCGTCCCCCAGACTGTCTGAGACTTTTCGTTTAATCGACTCTTAATAACGACTTGCGAATTGTCCAACTTCGCTTCCAGCGACTTAAAGACCTTTGAAAAGTCTTTCAATTCGGAATAAGTTTTCGGCTTTTCTAGACCTTCGGATTTCGTGAGATTCAACTGAATCGACTTTCGCTTTTGATCGCGAAGAATGGAGAATTCCACCTGGCTCTCACCTGAAGTTCGCAAAGAAACCAACTTATCATAAATCGATTTCGCTGAGCTTACTCTCTTGCCAGAGATCGCCTGAACAATATCGTTAACTTTTAATCCG
>Ga0055584_100003761_pt1 | contig 14909 bp, 12 predicted proteins | sample OSDHelmetaG_FD_58716 | JGI IMG/M metagenome (GOLD analysis project Ga0055584, IMG submission 58716) | Pelagic marine sediment microbial communities from the LTER site Helgoland, North Sea, for post-phytoplankton bloom and carbon turnover... | ecosystem: Environmental > Aquatic > Marine >... | reverse complement strand
AATCTCCACTAGAGTTCTCTCGGCTAGGCGGACAAATCTACCGGGGGACCTTGGATGGGGATCGAGTTCTACATGATCGCCGTGGGCTTGCTGCTCGCGTTCGCGATCTTCGACCTGATGGTCGGCGTCAGCAACGACGCGGTGAATTTCCTCAACGCTTCGATCGGTTCGCGTGTGGCGCCGCGCCACATCATCCTGATCATCGCCAGCTTTGGCATCCTGACCGGGGTGCTGTTCTCGAGCGGCATGATGGAGGTCGCCCGCAAGGGCATCTTCCATCCTCAACTGTTCACGATGCCGGAACTGGTCACGGTGTTCCTCGGTGTAATGGTCACCGATATCGTGCTGCTTGACTTCTTCAACACGCTCGGCCTGCCGACGTCGACGACGGTGTCGATCGTGTTCGAGCTGTTGGGCGCGGCGGTGGCCGTCTCACTCCTGAAGATCTACGAGGCGGGCGCGGCCTACGGCGACCTGTTGGTGTACATCAACACCAGCAAGGCCCTCATGATCATCCTGGGGATCCTGTTCTCGGTGGTGATCGCGTTCGTGTTCGGCGCTCTGGTGATGTACTTGACGCGTCTGGTGTTCACCTTCGACTACACGCAGAAGATGAAACGCTACGGGGCCATCTGGGCCGGGATCGCGATGGCCACGATCACCTACTTCATCCTGGTCAAGGGCGCCAAGAGCGCTTCGTTCATCACGCCCGAGACCGGTAACTGGATCCGCGACAACGCATGGACGCTGATGGGTGCGATCTTCGTCGTCTCGGCAGTTGTCTTCCACGTGCTGCTGCTCCGCGGGTTCAACATCCTGAAACCGGTCATCCTGGTCGGTACGTTCGCCCTGGCGCTGGCATTCGCCGCCAACGACCTGGTGAACTTCATCGGCGTACCGTTGGCGGGGTTGCATTCCTACCAGGCCGCGCAGGCCACGGCCGAACCGTTGACCGCCACGATGGGCGCCCTCGCGGGTAAGGTCCCATCCGGCTCCGGGATGCTGTTGCTGGCCGGCGGCGTCATGGTGACGACCCTGTGGTTGTCCCGGAAATCCCGCACCGTGAGCGAAACCGAGCTCAGCCTCGGGCGACAGGACGAGGGTGACGAGCGATTCGATTCGACCGCCCTCTCACGCCTGATCGTGCGCATGGGGATCAGCCTCGGGAATGGGGTCAACTTCTTCATGCCGTCGGCGGTGCGAGGCTTCATCGATAGGCGCCGCGACACGTCTCATTACGAGGCGCATACCGACGACGCCAACCGGCCCTCCTTCGACCTGTTGCGGGCGTCCGTCAACCTGATGGTCGCAAGCGCGGTCGTGTCCTACGCCACCTCCCACAAACTGCCGCTCTCCACGACCTACGTGACGTTCATGGTGTCGATGGGGACGTCCTTCTCCGACATGGCCTGGGGCCGTGAGAGCGCCGTCTACCGCGTGACCGGTGTGCTGACGGTCATCAGTGGCTGGTTCATGACCGCCCTGGCGGCGTTCAGCGTCGCCGCGGTCTTCGCCAGCATCGTTCACTTCGGAGGCGCCTTCGGGCTTGCCGGGCTGCTGGTGTTCGCCGGCCTGATCCTGTGGCGCTCCCACCACCGGCACGGCGCGAGGGTCCGGGCGAAGGAAGAACACGAGGGGATCTACAACCTCAGCCACGAGAAGGACACGGGCAAGACCGTCGCGACCAGCTTCGAGCAGGTTACGATCCTGCTCGCCGAGGTTCGAAAGTCGTTGGACCTGACTTTCGAGTCGCTGTTCGTCAACAATATGTACGGCCTGCAGAAAGAACGCGAACGGACCAGGAAGATCCAGCGCTGGACCAACATCGTCTGCGCCAACATCTTCAAGGCGATGCGCCTGCTGCAGAAGACCGACGAACGTCGCTCGCTGCAGTACGCCCAGACCACCCGCCGCCTGCAGAAGCTCGCCGATGGCCAGCGCGACATCGTGAACCGGGCTTCCGTGCACATCCGCAACCACCACAAGGGACTGCTTCCGGACCAGATCGAAGAGTTGGACGAGATCCGCGCTGCGCTGAGCAGCATCCTGGAGGAGGCGGGCAAGCTCCTGAGCCACGGCGCCCCCGGCGACGTGTCCGGGGTGGTGGCCAAGGACAATGACCTGCGGAAGTTGGCCCGGGCGCTCAACAAGCGGCAAACGATGCGGATCCAGGACGACAGCTCCAAGACCCGGCTGAGCATCCTCTACTACGCGATCATCGGCAACGCGATGATGATCTCGAAGCAGAACCTGAGGCTGCTGGAGATCTTCAACGAGTCGTTTGGTGAAGTGACCGGCGAGGGCGCGTTCGACCTCGACTGACGGCCCGCTACGGGCAGTTCACCGCCGAGCGTCCTCCGCCGTTACCCAGGTTGTCGCCGCACGCGTTCTCCACACGGATCAGGTAGTAGTAGACCTCGCCCACGTTCGGAGTCGCGTTGTCCGTCGCGATCGTGTCGGTCCCGTCGGATTCCATGCAACTGGCGCTCAGGAAGTCCGCCGAGGAACCGCTGCGCAACAGGTCGTACGTCACCGTGCTCGCTCCCATGACCGCAGGCTGCGACCACGCCAGGTTGTCGGCTGGAGCCGCGCTGACGGTCAGGCCGTAAACCGCGGACGGCGACGACCAGACGCTCGAGTTCTGCGGTGCGCAGTCGTCTCCGTTGGGGGTCCCGTCGGAATCGTCATCCTGCGCGAGCAGGGCATCGCACCAGGTGAGGAACGCGGACAGCGTTGATTCGACGGCGGCCGACGTGGGTAGGCCCTCCACGCCGAATCCCAGGTAGGCCGTGCGGTAGTCGACTCCGTCCTTGTTGATCGCGATCGACCCGAGGTCGCCCTGGAACGCGCGCTCCGCCGTTGCGTCGGGGAAGACGCCGTCACTGTAGTTAGGGTAGGGCAGCGAGAGGTTGTACGGGCCGATCCCCGTGAACACCGACCCGCTGCCGTCCGCGGTCGTCGACGTGATGTCGCTGGTCGCCGAGCTGACGCCGAGATGCGACGACATGAAGCCGGTCAAACCACGGTCGTAAAAGTAGTCCTGGCTGGAGATCAACAGACAGCCGCCTCCGTCGAGCCAGCTGGCCAGAGCCTGTTCGCCGCCCGCACCGGGGCCGGCCGCCCCGCCGAACTCGTCGCCGCTGAACCAGACCACGGCGTTGTACGGCGCGAGCGCGGCGGCGCTGGGTTCGTCGTCGGTGTTGTTGGTGTCCCAGACGTTGAAATCCCGACCCAGGGCGGTCAGGGCGGCGCTGTACTCGGGCCGTACGTCGGGTCCGTTGTCGTCGTCGTCCACGACGAGCAGGTCCGGGACGTCCAGCGTCGTGAACGCGCTCGTCGCGGAGTAAACGCCGGTCCCGCAGGCGTTGTCCGCCAGGATGCGCCAGAAGTACGTGGTCGTGGTGTCGAGCGTCAGCGCAACGATGTGCGTCGTGGCCGTGGTGGTCGCGCTGTAACTCAGCGAGCTGAATCCGGGGTCCGTGGAGATCTCCACCGTGTACTCCGCGGCCTGGCTCGCGGCGGTCCATTGAAGAAGCGGGACGCGAGGGATGTCGATCGAGCCGTGCGGCGGCGAGACCGCCGTGGCCGTCCCGGGGATCGTGTCGGTCACCGCGAGTTGCACGTCCGTATCGTGGGTCAGCGTCCCGTCGGTGGCCCCGACCGTCAGCGTGTAGTTGCCCGGCGCCGAGCCGGCGACATCGATCGTGAGGGTGCTGTTGCCGGGTACCGCGACCGGGTTGACCGAGAACGTCTCGATCGCTCCGGACGGCAAGCCTGTCACGGAAAGGGACACGTTACCGACGTAGTCGTTGTCGTCGGTCAGCTGGATGTCCACGGTTTCGAGCCCCGGCTCGCATATCGAGACGGTCGCCGGTGTGGCGTCGAGCAGGAAGTCCGGTTGGAAGCGCGGCTGCAGGATGAACAGCCCCTGCTCGATCCCGCTGACGACGACGACCCCGCTGTCGAAGTACGGGTAGACGCTCCAGGCCCCGTTGAAGCTCGGGCTGTTGCTCGACGGGTAGATGTCGAAGTAGCCGACCTCGGTGAGCACCCCGGAGGCGATGTCGTCGAGATCCATGATGCGCAGGCCGGCGCGGTAGTTGGCCATGTAGACGTGGCCGTTGAGCGTGTACAGGTTGTGATCGATCGCCGCGGTCTGGTGGTCGAAGTTTCCGATCAGCAGGGGCTGGTCGAGATCCGTCATGTCGAGGATGCGTGTGCGGGTGTTGTGCCCGAAGTTCTGCTCGTCGAGCTCGTCGCCCTGCATGTAGTAGCGCTGGTCCTCGGTCAGCCAGCCCTGGTGCACGTAACCGGTCCCGGAATAGACGGTGGACGAGATCAGGGACGAGTTCGAGTGGTCCGTCACGTCGATCACGTTGACCCGTGTCTCGTTGGAGTTGAAACAGATCTCACGTCCGGTGTAGTCGGCGTCCGGGCCGTTGTAGACCACGCATTGCGTGTCGTGGGTGTAGAGCGTCTCGGGGTGGCAGCCCGCGAACACCGGGTTGACCGGGTCGGCGAGGTCCACGAAGTGCGGCCCGCCCGCGCAGGACGTCGTCCCGACGGCGTAGGCGAACCCGGTGTCCTCGTTGATCGCGAGGTTGTGGCAACTGCCGAAATTGTTGTAGTGCGCTGTTTCGCTGAACGTGACGGGCGGCGCGGCGACGCTGCGCAGCTGGGTCAGGTCGAAGACCTGCATCCCGTGGCCCGAGGCCTCGCTGACGATATAGGCGTGGTCGGCGTAAACCTTGATGTCGCGCCAGCTGGAGTTCGCGCCGTGCGGCGGAAGGTTGCCCAGGTAGACCGGGTTGACGGGATCGGTGATGTCCACGAACGAGGTCCCGCTGGTGCGGCCCATGATCGCGTACTCGTTGCCGGTCATCGGGTCGGTCCAGCCCCAGACGTCGTTGGCGCTCCCGCCCCCGACGCTGGACAACGGCATGAACTTGACCAGATCGATCTCGCTGCAAGGGTAGCTCCCGGCGAACCCGTCGACGCACGGCGTGGCCGCCATCGCCTGCAGGTTCTCGACCGGCTGCTGGTCCTCGACGAACTTGGCGCGAACCGTCTCACGCCTTTGCCGGGCTGTCTCCTGATCGGGGTCGGCGGCGGCGGGTAGGCCCAAAATCACGAGCAGGACGGGCAAAAACATAGCGATAGAGCGACAAACGGAGGACATCAACAGGGCCCCTTCAAGGTAGGTCGGCGGTTCCAGCCTCTTCCTTAATACTTCAGGAAACCCACCGATGCCAAGAGGATCGGTCCCGAGGGGCGGCCCTGTTGCTAGTTTTCTGCCGGAATGCGAGCCGTCAGGCGGTCGGGCCGTCGACCCGGTCGCCTCTTCCCACGTAGCGGACAAGAAGCACGAAAAGCACCAGGAAGGAAAGCAGGAGCAAGTATTCCAGACCCTTGGTCTCGAAGATGTTGACGTAGGTGTACGTTTCCACGATCTACTCCCTTACACGCCGGGGGCCGTTTCTTGCGGGCGGCTAAAGACCGGCATCCGGTTGACCACCCAGCGGAAGACCCAGATCTGCACGAAGACGATCATCAACGTGACCACGTACTCGTAGATCGACGGGTGGTACGACGTCTCGGCGTTCCAGTTAAACGCGATGATCGAGATGTTGAGCCGGTTCAACACCACCCCGAGCAGTGTCAGGACGGCGGCTGTACGAACCACGCCGACACGGCGGTGACGCGCCCCGTAGGCAAACATCACGCATGGGACCAAGGCCAGCCCGACTACCTCGAACAGGTACCAGATGCCCCACCCGTCGCCGAGCAATTCCCAATGGTGTTCGTGGACGAAGATCAGTGCCTTGAAGAAATAGTAGACGAACAGAGCGATCGCCGCGCCCTTGGACAGCCCGACGACGATCGAATCGAACGAGGCGTGTTTTCGCGGGTCGATGCGGTCCTTGAAGACACGGTGGCTGATCGTGCCCTCGAGGATGATCATCGAAAGACCCGCGGGGATGCTCGAAACGAAGAACAGGATCGGGATGAATTCCGTGTACCACAGTGGGTGGATCTTCGGTTTGGCCATCAAGAAAAGCGCGCCCAGCCCGGACTGGTGCAGCGTGGACAGGGTGATCCCGAGGATCACCGCACCGAGCGTCAGCCGTGTCAGCCAGCGACGCACGCGCTGCAGGCCGAGCCACTCGGCGATCGCCGGTGAGAACTCGATGAACTCCGCGACCATGTAGAGCATGAAGTGCCAGGAGACCAGGAATAGCACCGAGTTGAAGCCGAACGAGTTCCCGATGATCGGATTCATGATTTCCCAGGGTCGTCCGAGATCGAACACCAGGGCTCCGGCGTAGAACATGTAGGCCAGCAGGCCGTTGAGGATCGTGGCCCGAACGATCGGGTGATAGCGCTCCAGCCGCATGACGTAGACCACGAACGTGATCACGTAGGCGCCTCCGGCAAGCGCCACGCCGCTCACGACGTTGAACCCCTTCCACAGTCCCCAGGGGGACTCCTGGGTCAAGTTGCTCACCGAACCCAGGCCATAGATGAAGCGCACGACGAGGATCGCGGCACCGGCGAGGATGACCGGGATCGAGATCACGTTGAACGGCGTGAGCCATTTCCCGCGCGGCTTCAGTTCGCCGAGCATGAACCGCGCGAAGGCCGCGAGTTCACCGCCGATGCCCGGTCTGCGCTCGATTGGAGTCGCTCGTAAAACGCTCACCTCTGCTCCTTCCGATCCGCCAGGAGGTGCAAACCGAGCAGCAGGGCGGGGAGGCCGAACAGCACCACCGGGACCCCATAGAGGAAGTCACGCGTGTATTCGGGGTAGGGCGTCGTGCCCAGGTCGGTGCGGAATCCCAGTTGCTCGAACGGCACCGCGGCGAGGTATAGCCACCCGGTGCCGCCGACCTCGTGCTCCCCGTAGATCTTGTGCACGTAACGGTCGGGGTGCTTGTAGACGCGAGTTCGGGCGACTTCCATCAGGTCGCGCTTCATGCCGAACATCAGGGCATCGGTGGGGCAGGCGGCGACGCAGGCGGGCTTCTCTCCTGCGGCCAGTCGATCGGCGCACATATCGCACTTCTGGATCTTGGGGTTCCACTCGTTGTATTCGAACTTCGGGATGTCGAAGGGACACGAGATCATGCAATACCTGCAGCCCATGCACTTGCTCGAATCCCAGGCCACGGGACCGTTGCGTTGCTTGTGCATTGCATTGGTCAAACACGCGGCCGCGCAAGCGGGTTGCCAGCAGTGCATGCACTGTGTCTTGACGAAGACCTCGCCGCGGTCGGTGTCGTAGCGGTTGACCACGGTTCGCTGCGTGACCGATGTCTTCCGTGCCAGCGCCAGGGAGTCGTCTCCCTCGACGTCGGGCACAGGAAGATCGTGCTCCGTCGCGCAGGCGATCTCACACGAGCGGCAGCCGATACAGCGCGTCGTATCGACGAGGACACCGAAGAACTCGGTGTCCGCTATTTTCTGTTCGGCTCGCGCGGCACCCCCGGTCGCCAGGGAAGCGCCGGCCAGGCCTCCGACCTTGAGAAAGTTGCGTCGTTTCATGGCTCGTCTCCGGCAAGGCTGGGGTGGCACTGGCTGCAAGCCTGGCTTGCCGCCTGACCGGTGCCGATTTCGTGGCACGACCAGCAACTACGGTGGATCACGACCTTGGCGCTGAGCGTTTCGTCGGCGACGTCCGTCGGTGAATCGTGATGGCAGTTGCCGCAGGCCTGCGTTTCGGTGGGCTCCGGCGTGCTCCGATGACAGCGCTCGCAACTGGGCCAGGAATCGGAGAAATGTTCGAAGTCCTGCTCGTGCGGGATCATCAGTTCGGCTGCGTCGGTTTCGTGGTGGCAGGTGACGCAATCGATTTCGAGGTCGTCGAAGTGGAACTCGTGCGGGAACTCCGCTTCGGGTGGGGTTGCGGCAAGGACCGCCAGCGCGGCCGCCAGCAGCAGCGCGGAAAAGATGCCCAGTGTTCTCATCGGTCTCAGGCCCCGAGGAACGACGACGAGAAGGCACTCCACTGTGCGTCGCTCAGTGTCGGGGGACTCGGCGTCGTCGTATCGGAGGGGCTGTCGTCTTCAAGATCGTCGGAGAGATGGCCCAGGCGGTCGATCTCCTTCCGGTACCAGTCCTCCGCGTCGGCTCCGATCCGCATCGATTCCAGGTCGGAGGACAGGCTGGTCGCCTCCATCCTGCAGAGCCAGCCCACGTCATAGGGGTTGATTTCGACATGCTCGGGGTGTGACTCGATCTCATCGTTCAGTGCGCTCACACGCCCATCGACCGGGGAGGGGAACTCCATCATGCGCGAGCCCTGCCTGACCGCGAACAGGACCTCGCCGCGTTTCACGGCGCGACCGATTCGGGGCATCGCGACCCCGTCGATCCGGCCGATCGTCTTCCGTGCGAAGTCGTCGATTCCGGCTCGAACCTCGCCGTTCAATTCGATCCGGACCCACACATGAGCCGGAGAGAAGAACAGCCCCGCCGGGATGTTGAAGACCCTCTCGGAGCGCGACTCGGGGGACGACGCGGTCACGAGGTTGGCCATCGGGGGGCGCTCTTTCTCGAGACGTGCCTGGCGCCGCAACAACGTCTTGTTCGTAAACGCCACCAGTTCGTCCTCGGTGAACGGTTTCTGGACGTAGTCCAGCGCCCCGAACTTCATCGCATCGACGGCGGATTCGACCGAGGCGTAGCCGGTGATGATGACCACGTCGATGTCCGGGCGCAGGTGTTTGACCGCCTTGGTGACTTCCAGGCCATCGAATTCGGGCATCTTCAAATCGGTGAAAACGAAGTCGTATTCGGTCTTCTGGATCAGGCCCAGCGCTTCGGGCCCATTCTCGACGGTGTCGACCGAGTAGCCGGCGAGGACGAGGATCTTGCGGAAGCTGTCGAGGATGATCGACTCGTCGTCGACGGCCAGGATGCGAGCCTTGGGTTCCTTGACCGAAACCGACTTGAGGCTTGGAGCCGTTGGGCTGACGTCGACCCGCAGGCCGATATCCAGGGCCGCCTGGCGCTCCTTGCGTCGTTTTGTCTCATCCAGGCGCCGCAAGACGGTGCGTAGCAACAGATCGACCATGACGAAGACGATGAATGTCACGATGACGATGGCGATGACCATGGCGAGCTCCTCGGCGCTGGATGAGTCAAGTGCGGGTTAGCCGTTCAAGTTCCGTCTCCAGGTTGGTCGGGACGATGCGTAGCAGCGATCGCCCCCAGGTCCATGTCTTCTTTGTCTCGACGATTCTTCCGCTGAGGGGCGACCAGATGCGATGCACCATCCCGTCGCGGCTGGTGACCGTGGCCATGCGCTTGCCCTGGACCAACTCGCCGTTCAGTTCCGGCAATTCCATCCCGGTCAGCCCTTCGAGGATCGGATGGAAACTCGATCCGGCGCCGATTGCCGCGGTGCCCTCCTTCTCCAGCCGAACCCAGGCGTGTCGCCCCAGCGCGAAGACCTCTCCGCGGTCGCGGCTCGCGACCGCCCCGCCCGCGTGGCTGTCGAAGGCCAGCGCCCGTCGCAGGACCCCCACCAGTTCGTTGGCATCGAACGGCTTCGGCAGGATGTCGAAGGCTCCGAAGTGGATGCACTCGATCTTGCGTCTCGGCGTGGCGTAGCCCGTGATCATGACGACGGGTGTCTCGGGGCGGTCTTCTCTTGCGGCGTCCAGGACGCGCATCCCGCCACCGGCCGGCAGCATCAGATCCAGCAAGACGATGCGGTAAATTCCACCGCTTAGCCGTTCGAGGCCAGCGTCAACGGTTTCGGCCTCGTCGACGGTGAGTCCCTCCGCCTGACCAATCTTGCGCACCGCCCCGCGGACGACCTGCTCGTCGTCGACGACGAGGAGATCCGCTCGCGGTTTCATGCGCACTCCCTGGCGCTGGGCGGAGCGGCGGCCGAGTCGGGCAAACGGATCGTGAAGACCGTGCCGCGCCCCGTGTTGCTCGCCACCTCGATCGCTCCGCCATGTTCGTTCACGATGCCCCACACGACGGCCAGACCCAACCCGGTGCCCTCGTGCCCCTTGGTCGAAAAGAACGGGTCGAAGATCTTGTTGAGGTTTTCGGAGTTGATCCCGCAGCCGTTGTCGGCGACCTCGAGGACCACGCCGCCGGCGGCCTTCGCGGAGCGAATCGTGATCGTGCCGCCCGTCTTGCCCAGCGCATCGGCGGCGTTGACGATGAGATTGACCAGCACCTGGACGAGTTGGTCGCGGTCGGCCTTGATCGACGGGAGATCCCGAGCGACATCGACATCGACCGACACGCCCTCGAGTGTTAGACGGTTGCGTAGGATCTCCAGCGCCCGCCGAATCACGCCGTCGAGATCCACATCGCTCTTGTTGGGCCGTGCCTGGCGCGCGAAGTCGAGCAGGTTCTTGACGATTTGACGGCAGCGCTTGGTCTCGCGGACGATGATCTCCAGGTCTTCCCGGGTCTCGGCATCCTCGGCGCGTTTGAGCAGGAAGCTGCTGTAGGTCAATACGCCCGTCAGTGGGTTGTTGATCTCGTGGGCCACGCCGGCGGCGAGCCGGCCGAGTGAGGCCAGCTTGTCCGACTGAATCAGCTGCTGGTGCTGTTCGCGCAGTTTTCCCGTCATATCGTTGAAGGAGTCGGCCAGCCGGCCCAGCTCGTCGCGGCGCTTTACGTCGACCTTGCACGTCAGGTCGCCTCCCGCGACCCGCTGCGTCGCCGTGACGAGGCGGCTAACCGGTTTCCCGACGAGGTTTTCGAAGAACCACCAGATGATCAGGCTCAGGGCCAGCACTGCGGTCGCGGCGAACAGGGCGACCTTGATCCAACTCGACAACAATTGCCGGTCCACGTCCGCCAGCGACATCGTGATGTCGAGCACCCCCAGGACCGTCTGGTCCTCGGTGTGGACGTGGCAGGAGGCCTGCCAGCAACTGGGCTCATTGTAGATCGGGTTGATGATCCCGTACTGCCGCGGGGCGCCCTCGACCTGGAACACGCGGCTGCGCTCGTCGACCGGCAGCCTCTCGATCGGCCGGTCGGCCGCGTGGCAGGCGTAGCAGGCCTCGGCCTGCTTATCGACCATCGTACCGATGTCGGCGCCCTCGGCGGCATAGATGATCGCGCCTTCCTTGTTGAAGATCCGGACCTGCCCGATCCCTTCCTGCTTGCCGAACGTGTCGATCATCCGGTGCAGGCCCTCGCGCCGGTTCAGCAGCATGTCGTGGTACGTGCTGCTCTTGATCGTCTCGCTGATCTGGTGGGCGTTGTGCTCGACCTGGGAGAGCAGTGCGCGGTGCTGGGCGTCGGTCAGCAGATAAGAGAAGATCCCGATCGTAGCGATTGAAACCGCCGCGATGACCAGAATCAACCGAGAGCTGATACCTGTCACCATGACCTTCCGCCAGGGGTTCGGAGGCCGTGAAACTATGTCAACCGAGCAATCTCAGACCGTTCGTGATTCGTGAGCACACCTCTAAGCTCAGGTTACAGACTCTGATGTTGCTCGATCCATCGTGACTTCCCGTATGGTGGAATCGGGATTCCCTTATCACTAAGAATGAACCGATGCCCAGGTCCTGCGCAAGCTCGTCAGCACGGCTTCCGACAGTCGGTCGATCTCGGCTTCCTGCATCGGTGTCGACAGGAATCCCGTCCCCGTCCCGACGATCAAGATCCCCGCGTCGTAGAGACCGCTGATGAACATCTTTTCCGCGCGCTTCTCCTCGGGTGTGGGAAACGACGATCGGTAGTCCGTTGGCGGCTCCGTCTTCATGTGGATGCGAAACGCCGACCCCGTCCCGGTCACGCTCGCGGGAACCCCGGCGATCCCGATCGCCTCGGAGATCCGCTCGCGCGCAAGGTCCCCTAACCGGTTGAGCCGCGCCACCTCTTCGGCGCCGAACAACCGCATGGCCGTGAGTCCGGCGGTCATGGTCACCGGGTTGGCCGAGAACGTCCCGGAGTGCGGGAGCCGTGGAGCGCGGTGGTTTCTCGAGAACACGCCCATGACCTCGTCGGATCCGGCGATGCAGCCGACGGGGAAGCCGCCGCCGATCATCTTGCCCATCGCGGTCAGGTCCGGTTTGACGTCGTGGCGCGCCTGCATGCCGCCGACCTCGATGCGGAACGTGATGACCTCGTCGAACAACAGCAGCGACCCGTCCTCCCGGGTCCAGTCGCGTAGCGCCTCGAGGTACTCCGAGGTCGCGGGGATCAAGCCGCTGCGGTGCGGCATCGGGTCCACGAGCACGCAGGCGATCTCGCCGCGGTGCTGGTCAAGCACCTTGCGGGCCGCCCGCGGGTGGTTGAACGGGAGCACGATGACGTCGCGCAGCACCGCCGCCGGCGTCCCATCGGCGAGCGGCACCGGTGTCGGGTGCTGATGATCCCCCCAGCGATCGGGTCCGGGAGCCTGGCTGACCTCGGCGTAATCGTACGCCCCGTGGTAGGTGCCCTCGACCTTGGCCATGCGCGGTCGTCCCGTGTAGGCCCGGGCCGCCTTCACGCCGGTCATCACCGCCTCGGTGCCCGAGTTGACGAAACGCATCTTGTCGAATGACGGGCAGCGCCCGCACAGGTGCCGGGCGAAGTCGATCTCGACCTCACTCGCCATCGTGTAGGCCGTGCCCAGAGAGAGTTGCCGCGTCACCGCCTCGACGATCGCCGGGTGTGCGTGCCCGTGGATCATCGCCGCCATGTTGTTGGCGAAGTCGATACGCTCGACACCGTCCACGTCCTTGATACGGCACCCGTATCCCGCCTCGGCGTAGAGCGGGTGTGGATCGCGCAGCAGGGTGTTGCGGCTCACGCCGCCGGCCAGGTACTTCTTCGCCTGCAGGAACAGTTCGGCACTCTTTTTCATTGGAATACTCCACCGCGGTGCGGGAGAGATCGCCCCTGGTTGGCAGCGTTCGACATACCTACCTCCCTCGCGTAGCCCGGACGGCGCGCGGCAGACATGCGGGGCGTCAAAACGCTAGTTGCACGTTGATTCTAAGGCCCCGCCGGGTCCACCGGTAGTACGTGTTTTCCGTCCCATCGGTTGCCCGCCGTCGCGCCGTCGAGTACAACAAGGGAATGGAAAAGGAGACGCCCGTGCACCGATTCGGAGTCTGGACGATCGCGCTGCTGGTGCTCGCCGGAGGTGCGGCTTCAGGGGCGGACTGGCCACAGTGGCGCGGGCCTGCGCGCGACGCCCGCTCGGCCGAGACGGGGCTCCTGCAGTCCTGGCCTGAGGGCGGGCCGCCGTTGTTGTGGACGGCCGAGGGCTTTGGCGCCGGCTACTCCAGTGTCGCGGTGACCGCGGGCCGCGTCTTCACGATGGGCGATATCGGGAAAGATCAGTTCCTGATCGCCGCGTCCGACAAGGACGGCCGGATTCTCTGGAAACAGCGTGTCGGGCCGGCCTGGACCGAGGAGATGTTCGGCGGCTCGCGAGGCACCCCGACCGTGGAGGGGGACCGCGTCTATGCGCTGGGCAGCGACGGGGACCTGCTGTGCGCCGATACGAAGTCGGGCGACCCGGTCTGGCGACGCGACCTGACGGAGGATTTCTCCGGCAAGGTGATGTTCGCCGGCGGGCGCTACGATTGGCGTTTCAGCGAGTCGCCGCTGATCGACGGGGACCGCTTGATCGTCACGCCCGGCGTCCCGGGTGCGGCGCTCGTGGCGCTCGAGAAGACCACCGGCGAGGAGATCTGGCGCGCGTCGATCCCCGAGATGGGGCCTCACGGACTCGATGGGGCGGGTTATGCCTCGGCCGTGATCTCCGAGGCCGCGGGTGTCCGGCAGTACGTACAACTTCTCGGCCGCGGCCTGGTCGGGATCGAGGCCGATACGGGCCGCTTCCTGTGGGGCTACAACCGTATCGCCAACAACGTGGCCAACATCCCGACACCGATCGTTTCGAACGACTACGTGTTTGCGTCGTCGGGCTATGGCGCCGGCGCGGTGCTCCTGAGACTGGAGAAGAACGAGCAGGGCGTCAAGGCGCGGGAGATCTTCTTCCTCGAAGGCGCCGTGATGCAGAACCACCACGGGGGGCTCGTGTTGCACGAGGGCCATGTCTACAGCGGCAACGGTCTGAACAAGGGTTTTCCGATGGCCGTCGAGATGACCTCCGGGCTGGTCCAGTGGGGTCCGGTCCGCAACGCCGGTCGAGGCTCGGCCGCCCCGATGTACGCCGACGGACGCCTCTACTACCGCTACCAGAACGGCCTGATGGTCCTCGTCGAGGCCACCTCCGAGGGCTATCGCGAGCACGGCTCCTTCATGATCCCCGGCGTGAAGAAGGAGAGCTGGTCGCACGCGGTGATCTCGGATCGCAAGCTCTTCCTGCGCGAGCAGGATCGTCTGCTCGTGTACGACGTTGCATCGCCCCATACGAAGCGGTGATAGAATTCGAAACATGGATCCGAAAGTTCTAGAGACGTTCGATCGTAGTCTTGGCCGCTGTAACTCCCGGCCCGGATTCCTGGACCGGTTTTACGAGCGCTTTCTCGCCATGTCGCCCAAGGTCGCCGAGAAGTTCGCCAAGACCGATTTCGTGCGCCAGAAGCGAGCCCTGCGCTCATCGTTTCACCTCTTGCTTCTCGCGGCCGGTGACGGAGAGGGCGGGCCCGAGCGACACCTGAAACACCTGGCGGCCAGTCACAGCCGGCACCAGTACGGCATCGGCGCGGAGCTCTACGACTACTGGCTGGATGCGCTGCTTGCTGCGGTGCGCGAATTCGACGACGCCTGGGATCACGATGTCGAGGATGCCTGGGAGCAGGTCATGGGTGTGGGCATCCAGTATCTGCTGTCGCACTTCAACGACCCGCCGGACTGACCCTTCCCTGATACCGGCTGAGTTTTAATAAAGCGGGTGTTTCCGGGTTGTCCGGATCCGGGTTCATCGTTCTGTCCGAATCAATCAAATATTCAGCGTTTCAGGG
>Ga0055584_100003760_pt1 | contig 14909 bp, 14 predicted proteins | sample OSDHelmetaG_FD_58716 | JGI IMG/M metagenome (GOLD analysis project Ga0055584, IMG submission 58716) | Pelagic marine sediment microbial communities from the LTER site Helgoland, North Sea, for post-phytoplankton bloom and carbon turnover... | ecosystem: Environmental > Aquatic > Marine >... | reverse complement strand
GCGAAAAGCCGCCGCCGAAATGGCCGAGATAGATCGCGTCGACATCACCCGGCTCGAAACCGGCGTCAGCGACCGCCTCGGCGGCGACCTTGACGACCATGCTCTCGACATCCTCGCCCTCATGCCGTCCAAACGGCAGATGCGACCATCCAACGATGCAAGCGGTCATGTCTGTTCTCCCAGAAAATGGTGGCCGTGACGACGGCGCTTCGGTCGACGGATCTTATAGCGGAAATCACGGGGCGGAGTCACAGCGCTATCACCATCCGCCGTCCGTCATGCCCTCCAGCGGCGCGATATCGCCAGGGCGATAAGCAGAGGCGCCAAGGAAAAACGGCGGTCTTGAAATCAGACCGCCGTTATCGACTTAAGATGTGAGCGCGAGGCTATTGCAGTTTGGTCGACAGGTCGCCCGTGGCATCGCCGATCAAGCGGCCCTGCACATCGGCGGTCATGCTGTCGCCGATCAACCTGCCGGTGGCGGCGATCGCCAGGTCCACGGCCTGATTGCGCACGTCCTGCAGCGCCTTGGCCTCGGCCTGGGCGATGCGGTCCACCGCCTGTTCCTCGCGGCGTTTCAGGGTCGCCTCCAGGCTCGCGGCCGCGTCAATCTTTAGACGCTCCGCCTCTCCCTTCGCTTGGGAGATGATCTCCTCGGCCTCGGCCAGGGCGTCGCGTTGCTGACGCTGATAACCCGCGAGCGCGGCCTGAGCCTCCTCGCGAAGCTTCTGAGCTTCGTCAAGCTGAGCGCGGATATCGTCGGCGCGTTTGTCCAGGCCGACGGTAATCTTCGCCATGCCTTTCCAGAGCACCAGCACCACGAAGATGACAAAAGCGACGGCTACCGCCTCGGAGGGTCCGAATTGAAACTCGCTCATGACCGGGCCTCCATGGTGGCGTCGATCACCTTGTCGATCTCGGCCTCGGCGACCTGCACACCGATAAGCTTCGACACCGCGTCACCAGCAACATCGCGGGCCACCGAGCGGACATTGCCCACCGCCTCGGCGCGCGCGGCGGCGATCCGGCTCTCGGCGTCCTTCAGCATACCGCTGATCTTGGCGTGGGATTCAGCCTCGAGCTCGGCGCCGCTCTTGGCCGCCGCCTCTTGGGCTTCCCGGGTCGCGGCATGCGCCTTGTCCCGTACCTCGGCAAGAGCCTTCTCATACTCGGCCCGAACCTGCTCGGCTTCCTTGCTCAAGGTCTCGGCCTTGTCCAAGTCGTCGGCGATCCGTTCCTCACGCTCGCTCAAGACCTCGGAGATCCGCGGAACCGCGATCTTCGAGACCAGGAAGTACAGAACGGTAAAGGCGATGATCAGCCAAAAGATCTGCGAGGGGTAGGTCTGGATGTCGAGCTGGGGAAGCTTAGCCTCGCCCGGCTCGGCCGCCATCGCCGATACCGACAATGACGTGCCCAACCCGTAGGCAAGGGTCGCCACGATGCCCCGACGGGCAACGCTCCTCAACGAATCGAAATTCGCGCGCATGTGCTCTCCTCTCGCCAAGAGCCCACGCCGCTTGCCCTCGGGCCAGCGACGCCGGGCGCCGGCAATCAGGTGAACAGGATCAGGAAGGAAATCAGCAGCGCGAACAGCGCGATGGCTTCCGTCAGCGCGAAGCCGAGAATGCCAATACCGAAAACCTCGCCACGAGCCGCCGGATTACGGGCGATCGAGGAAACGAGAGAGGAAAAGATGTTGCCGATGCCGACACCGACACCCGCTAGCGCGATCACGGCGAGGCCGGCTCCAATCATCTTCGCGGCGTCGAGTTCCATGACAGATGTCCTTCCTTACGAGATAGATAAGTTTGGTTAAGAGGTCGTTCCAAGTGACGCGCGGGTCATCCGTGCGTCAGTGAAGGTTGATGGCGTCGTTGAGATACATGCAGGTCAACATGGCGAAAACATAGGCCTGCAACACCGCCACCATGATTTCGAAACCGGTAAGCGCGACGATCAGCACCATCGGCGCGACGCCGAAAATGCCCAGGGCCACGACGAACCCGCCAAAGACCTTCATCATTGTATGGCCGGCCATCATGTTGGCGAAAAGCCGAACCGACAGGCTGACCGGGCGCACGAAATACGAAATCACCTCGATCGGGATCAGCACCGGCGCGAGTGCGATCGGCGTTCCCGATGGGAAAAACAAGGTGAAGAAATGCGTTCCGTGCTTGACCAGACCAAGGATCGTCACACCGACGAAGATCGTGAAGGCCATCGCGAAGGTGACGATGATCTGGCTGGTGAAGGTATAGGCGTAGGGGATCATCCCCATCAGATTGCCGAATAGAATGAACAAGAACAGCGTCAGCACGAGCGGGAAATACTGACGCCCCTCGTTGCCAACTGTCTCGCGAACCATGCCCGCGATGAATTCATAGGACATCTCCGCCATCGACTGCCAGCGGCCCGGGACCAGACGCCCACCGCGCATGCTCAATGTCAGAAACGCCGTGACGCCGATCACGGTGATCGTCATCCACAGCGCGGATGTCGTGTAGGACAGGTCTAGGCCACCGACTTCCAGGGGAAGCAGCGGCTTCAGCTTGAACTGTTCAACGGGTGACGCCACGGACTTTCCCCTCTACTCGTCACCACGCCCGCTACCGGACGCGTTTTCGTCTGTCCCGCGCCGGTAGCCCAGCGCCATTCCCAATCCCGATACCGCGCGATATGCGTTCAGCATTCCAGCGGCGGCACCGACGAGGAAGAACACGATCAGCAACCAGGGCGACGTGTCCAACCACTTATCCAATCCGTATCCAGCCGCCGTGCCGACACCGACACCGGCGACCAGTTCCACCCCCGCCCGCATCGCCATGCCCACCAAGGGGGACGTGGCCGCGGTATCCGACGCGCGCTTTCCGGATTTCCGCTCCGCCCCGTCCCGAGCCGCGCGTACCCGCGCGTCCAGGTCATCGAGTGAAGCCGGAGTATCCTGGTCGTCTTTCGCCATGCGGCACCGTCGACCTTCCGTCCACGCGTCCATCGTGAGATGGAATCCGCGGAGACCCCCGCGAAATCGCGGCAAACATAAGGAACGACAGCCCCTCATGTCAAGGCGGAACCCCGATCAGATTCAGGGTAATTTTTCCTTATTTTTCAATAGCATAGTTTTAGCGCGCTCTGAAGCGGTCTGGAACACCCTTTCCCTAGGCCGACTCGCGTAGCTGTTCGGCCCCATCCAGGTCGACGGATACCAGCTGACTGACCCCCTGTTCGGCCATGGTCACGCCGAACAATCGGTGCATCCGGGCCATGGTCAAACGGTGATGGGTGATGATCAGAAAACGGGTTCCGGTGCTCCGCGAGATCTCCTCCAGGAGATTGCAGAACCGGTCGACATTGCTGTCATCGAGCGGCGCATCGACCTCATCGAGCACGCAGACCGGCGCCGGGTTGGTCAAAAACGCGGCAAAGACCAGCGCCGTCGCGGTCAATGCCTGCTCGCCGCCCGATAGAAGCGAGAGCATTTGCAGCTTCTTGCCCGGCGGGCTGGCCATGATCTCCAGCCCCGCATCCAGCGGGTCGTCGGCCTCGACCATGGTCAGATGCGCCCGACCGCCGCCGAACAGCTTGACGAACAGATCCTGGAAGTGCCGGTTGACCTTCTCGAAGGCGGCTAGGAGACGCTCTCGGCCCTCTCGGTTCAACGACGCGATGGCACGGCGCAGTCGGGAGATCGCGCCGACCAGGTCATCGCGCTCGTTCTCCATGCCCTCGATCTGCTGCTCAAGCTCCTCGACTTCCTGCTCGGCCCTGAGGTTAACCGGGCCAATGCGTTCCCGCTCACGGGACAGCCGCTCCAGCCGCGCCTCGGTGGAATCGATATCCGGCAGATCCTCGTCGGCGCCGATCCCAGCCTTCTCCAGGATCTGATCCGGCAGGCATTCCAGCCGCTCGGAGATCCGCTCGCGCAGCGCGGTGAGCCCCTGATTCACCCGGGCAAGCTCGGACTCGGCCCGGACCCTGGCCTCGCGCGCGGCGGCCACCACCCGGTCGGCTTCCCGCGAGGCGTGGTCGGCCTGGCCCAGGACAACCTCGGCGGAGGCCAGCGCGTCGGCGGCGGTCTTGCGTTTGACTTCCGCTTCCTCGATGGCGCCCACAAGCTTGCCGCGTTGCTCGGCGATTTCGGCGGGACGCGCCGCGAGACGTTGCAACTCCGCCGTTTCGGCGCCCTGGCGTTCCTCCAGTTCGATCATCCGGGTCTTGGCCCGCTCCACCCGGTCGGACCAGGTTGTTTGCTCGGCCTGGATCGCGGCAAGGCGGCTGCCCCGGCCCTGGGCCTCGCGGACCAGACGATCATGCTCGGCCCGGGCGTCGACCAGCGCCGTGCGTCGCTCCGCCAGCACCCGGCGATGGCCGGCGCTCTCGGCCCGCAAGGCCTCGACATCGCCTAGTTCGGTCAGCTCGGCTTCCGCCTGTTGCCGTTGCTCCACGGCTTCGGCCTGATCGGTCGCGATCCTGAGCTTGTTCTCCTGGATCGCCGCGAGTTTGGTCTCCAATTCCGCGAGCCGACCCCGCATGGCGCCCAGTTGCTTGCGCGCGGTGTCCAGCTCGCCCATGGCCGTCCGCTGATCGGCGCGGTGGCGTTTCTCGCGCTCCCCAATCTCGGTTAGCGCCGTCTGCTCGACCTCGACGCGTTTCCGGGAAGCGGTGTGATCGCCGGATTTCCCGGCCAGCGCCGCTTCGATCTCGGCCAGGCGGTTGCGTTGACGCATCCTGACCGCCGCCGCGCTCGGTGCCTCGACGGTGATCACGAAGCCGTCCCAGCGCCACAGACCGCCCTCGCGGGTGGTCAGCCGTTGTCCCTGCGCCAAGCTCGATTGTAGCCGGGCGGCGGTCGCGGGATCGTCGGCAACGCCGATTTGCGACAGTCGGCGGGTCAACTCGGCGGGGCCCTGGACCACCTGGCTCAATGGCACCACGCCATCCGGCAGCGCCGCGGAACCCGCCCCGGGCGCGGCGGCCCGGTCGGTCCAATAGCGCGGCTCTCCGTCGCCGGCGCGGCTATCGACAGGCGCGGTCAGATCCTCGCCCAGCGCGGCGCCCAGCGCGTTCTCGTAGCCGACCTCGACCTTGATCAGGTCCAGCACCGGGGCCAGCCCCGCCGGCGCATCGGCCAACAATATGTCGCGCAGTGCCCCGGCCTCGGCCTCAAGCTTGGCGACAACGCCCTCGATCTCGCGCAGTGCCTCGCGCGCCGCCTCGACCTTCGCCGCGCGCTCGCCTCGCTCTTCCTCGGCGGCTTCCAGCGCCACCCGGGCGTTTTCCATCCGTTCGCCCGAGTCCTCAACGGCCCGCTCCGCCGCAGCCAGATCCTCGGGCGCCACGGTCTTGTCCTTCAACTCCTGGGCCTGACGGTCCAGGCTTTCCAACTGACGGTCCAGCCGCTCATGCCGCTCCACCGCCAGACGGACCTGCCGATCCAGGGCGCCGCGCCGCGCCTCGGTGGTGGCGATAACCTCGGTCAGAGCGGCGATCTTGGCTTCCAACTCATCCGCCAGGCGGTTGGCCTCGGTTAGTCGGCTCGCCGCCTCGGCCTGACGTTCTTGCTCGCCTTCCCGCGCCAACTCGATCGCCGCGCGTTCCTTGGACAGGCGTTCCGCGGTTTCGGTGGCCTCCTCGGCCAGCGCGGTCTCGCGCTCCACATCGTCGCCGATCTGCCGCAGTCGGGATTCAGCCTCCGAGCGCGCGGAGACGATGCGCTCCTGCTCGCGATCCAACTCGGCCCGCGCCAGGGTAAGACGTTGCAGCGACGCCGAGGTCTCGGCCTCGGCCTGGCGCAGATCCGGCATCTTGGCGGTGAGATCGGCCTGACGCGCCGATTCCCGCGCCGCCGTGCTGGTCGCCTCGCCAACCGCCGCCTCGGCGTCCTTCAGCGCGCCGGCGACCACCAGACGTTCTTCCATCGCCATCCGCCAGCGGCCATGCAGTAGCACCGACTCGGCGCGGCGGATCTGCTCGCTCACCGTGCGATAGCGCGCGGCCTGGCGGGCCTGTTGACGCAAACCGTTCAACTGGGTACCGAGCGCGGTGACGACATCCTCCAGCCGTTCGAGATTGGCCTCCGCCGCCTTCAGGCGCAGCTCCGCCTCATGCCGTCTGGTGTGCAGGCCGCGGATATTGGCGGCTTCCTCGAGGATGACCCGACGTTCCGAGGGCTTGGCGTTGATGATCGCACCGATCCGCCCTTGGCTGACGATTCCGGCGGAGCGCGCGCCGGTTCCAGCATCGGCGAACAGCAATTGCACGTCACGGCCGCGAACGTCCTGACCGTTCACCTTATAGTTTGAGCCCTTGGTGCGCTCGATCCGCCGGGTGATGTTGAGTTCCGGCGCGTTGTTGAGCGCCGCCGGCGCCGTGCGATCAGAGTTGTCGACTAGCAAGGACACCTCGGCGACATTGCGCGCCGGACGCGCGGAGGAGCCGCCGAAGATCACGTCATCCATCTCGCCGCCGCGCATCCGCTTGGCCGAGGTCTCGCCCATCACCCAGCGCAACGCTTCGACCAGATTGGATTTGCCGCAGCCGTTCGGACCGACGACGCCGGTCAAACCGCTGGCGATATCCAATTCCGCCGCGTCGACGAAGGATTTAAAGCCGCTGAGTCTCAGACGATTGAATTGCACGCGTTACTGTCCTTTCAGGCGGTGCCGACGTCAGGTGGCCCGGCCCGCCAGAAGTTCCTCGAAATCCTCGAAGGTGAAGGCGTGGACCTTCTCGCCATCGAGCAAGAAAGACGGCGTCGAATCCACATTGTGCTTCTTGCTGCCCTCCAACCGCGAGGCGATGATCCCGTCCAGCAGCTTGCCATTGGTCATGCAGGCTTCGGCCGCCTGACGATTCAGGCCGGCCAACTGGCCGATCCGCAGCAACGCCTCCAACGGATTATCCGAACGCGCCCAGGAAGCCTGCTGCTTCAGCAGAACGTCAATGATTGCCGGGTAGTGCTTCTCCGGTACGCAGCGCGCCAGGGCGGCGGCGCGCAGGGCCCATTGGTCCAGCGGGAAGTCCCGGAACTCCAACCGCACCTTGCCGGTGTCGATATATTTCTCTCGGAGCTTGGGATAGGTCTCGGCGTGAAAGCGCGCGCAATGCGGGCAAGTCAGTGAGAAATATTCGACCAAAGTCACCTTGGCGTCGGGGTCGCCGATGCTTCTGGGACCCAAGGCCTTTTCCAGGTCAATCGCCTCTTGGGCCCGTGCATCGCCGCCGGAAACCGCGATTAGGGCCGGCGCCGCCAACATCGCGCCAATCGCCAAATTTAGTGTTCTACGCCGCACGTCGAACTCCAATCCACTATATGTTGTGTACATTAAGCTGGGGCATTCACCCCCGCAACCGCTTGGCGACTGTGCGATCAAATCATGGCGACTTCTAGGCGCGCGGCGCCTCGCGGGGCTCGCTCGCGGGGTTGTGACCGGATGTTTTCACTTGCGAGAAAGTACGGCGCGACCAAGGGCCTGCAAGGCGTTCTTAAGATCCTGGTCCGCGAAACCGGCGACTTGCGCGGCCACCCAATCTTCTTCGCGCCGATCAAGCGGCCTGGGCTCGGGGCGCGGTTTGTGGCGCGGTTCCGGCAGCGGGCCCTGGCGAATCGCGATCCGCTCGACCGCGTCATAGCCGAAGACGGTGTTGATCCGCTCCAGCAGCACCGGCTCCAGATGCTGGAGCTCCAAGGCCCGCGCGCCGGGCACCACCAGATGCAGGGTCGCGCCGGCCCGCTTGTCACGCGGAAACGCCACCCGATCCGGCGCGCACCAGCCGGCGACGGCCTCGCCGACGATGCTGGACCAGCGATGCACGATCGCCGATTCGAGAAAGCCCCGCTTGCGCAGCGCCTTGTCGGTGAGCTTGGGAACCGTCGCGCCCAGCATCCGCAGGCCAGGCTTGCGGTTGCCGAGATCCCGGTATTTCTTTTGATCTTCCGCCATGTCTCGTGGGCCCGTTGCGTGTCGGGGTCATCCTATCAGTCCCGAGGCCGAAGCGTCCTGATTTTGATCTTCTTGGCCCGCCGGTCTCCGCGTTAGTCTCGCGCCATGGTAACCCCACTCAAAACCGCCAGCGCCCGACGTCTGCCAGGCGCGTTGCTCGACTGGTACGACCGCAACCGCCGGCATCTGCCGTGGCGCGCCGCGCCGGGGGAGCGAGCGGATCCCTATAGAGTCTGGCTCAGCGAGATCATGTTGCAGCAGACCACGGTGGTGACCGTCGGCCCCTATTTCGAGCGGTTCCTCACGCTCTGGCCAACGGTCACGGACCTCGCCGAAGCCAGATTGGAAGACGTCTTGGTGGAATGGGCCGGGCTCGGCTACTACGCGCGGGCCCGCAATCTGCACAAATGCGCCGTCGTGGTCGCGGAAAGCCATGGCGGACGGTTTCCCGAGACCGAAGCCGGCTTGCGGGAACTGCCCGGCATCGGCGTCTATACCGCCGCCGCGATCGGTGCGATCGCCTTCGACCAACCAGCCACCCCCGTCGACGGGAATTTTGAGCGGGTGATGGCGCGCCTGCACGCGGTCGAGGCGCCGATGCCCGGCGCCAAGCCACTGCTGCGCGAGCTTGCCGAGCGGCTGACGCCGAACCACAGACCCGGCGACTATGCCCAGGCGGTGATGGATCTCGGCGCCACGGTCTGCACCCCGCGCAAGCCGAAATGCATGATCTGTCCCTGGTCCGAGGTTTGCGCCGCGCGGATCGCCGGGATCGCCGAGAGCCTGCCGGCCAAATCGCCAAAGAAAGCCAAGCCGACGCGCCGTGGCACCGCGTTTTGGTGCCTCAACGAGGACAGCGATGTGTTCCTGCGCCGTCGTCCGTCCAGCGGCCTGCTGGGCGGCATGATGGAAATCCCGTCAACCGAGTGGCGAGAGGACGCGGATCTCGGAGCGTTCGAGACCGGTGATCCGCCACTACCCGCGCGATGGCGGGAACTGCCGGGCATGGTCCGACACACCTTCACGCATTTTCATCTGGAACTGCGGGTCATGGCCGCGAGGATAGAGAAGGACGGAGCCGAAGCGGGCGGTGTCTGGCACCCGATCGCCAATTTGGGCCGCGCGGGCCTGCCGACGGTGATGACCAAGATCGCCCGCCACGCTTTAAAACACGGCTAGCCGGGCCAGCAGTCGGGGACCCGCGTTGCCAGCCAGCGGACGAGCGCGGCGTTGACCTCGATTGGTTTCTCTTGCGCCATCCAATGGCCCGAGTCGATCGGGACGACACTCAGGTCGCGGCAAGTATCCCGCATGGACGCGCCGAGCCTCGAATTGATCGACTCGCAGGTGAGGTCATAGCGTCCGGCCAGAAACAACGCGGGCATTTCCAGCACTCCGTCCTTCACCGCGGCCGCGGCATACTCGGCATTGCTTGCGTGGTTCCTGTACCAGGAATTGGGACCGAAAAAGCCGTTTCGCTTGAGCGACGCGGCATAAACCGCATGGTCCTCGGCACTCAGCACCCGCTCGTCCAGGGGCACGTCGGTTGGCCGCGCCGTTCCCCGGAACCAGCCGCCGGCCCGCCGAACCGTGGCGGTCGGAGACGGTTTTCCCAGGGTCTTGGGATTGCCGGCGCGGAACAGCGCTCGCACGGTTGCCGCCGTGTCCGCTTCCATCTCGGCTTGGGCGTCGGCGAAATTCTCCTCGTAGAACTTCATATATTCCCATTGCCCGGCGGGATATTCCGCCTCGGGATAGATATCGCGGTCGACCAGGGAGATCAGATGATCGAGCCCCAGCTCGACCGAGCGATAAGGCACGCACAGCCCGGCGACCGCCGCGCAGTGTTCGGGATGGTGGCTGGCGATATTCCAGACCACCGGCGCGCCCCAATCATGGCCGACCCAGACCGCGCGCTCGCGGCCCAGCGCGCGAAGCAGACCGATCATGTCGGCGACGATAAGCTCCTGGGTGTAATCCTCGTGCCGATCATAAACCGAGGACCGCCCGTATCCGCGCATATCCGGCGCGATCGCCCGAAAGCCAAGCGCGCCCAGACAAGGCAATTGGTGCCGCCAGCTCAAGGACAGCTCCGGCCAGCCATGAACCAAGATCACCAGCGGACCATCCTCGGGACCAGCGGCGAGGTAGAAGCTATCATGGCCGTCGGTGGTAATCCGGTTTTCCGTGATGGCGGCCTTGTCCATGATCGGCTATCCCTGGTTGACGTGTTTCGCCATCATCCAACAAGGGTATGATCTTTGAAACCCCTCCGACCCGCGCTTCTCCGCCGCATGGTCCGCGCCCTCGCGCGCCGCGTATAGTGGTCTCAAAGGACAAAGCGTGCTGACACTCACAAAACCGGCGCAGGGCCCGTTCACCACGGCCGAGCGGATCATGATCACCGTGCCGGTGCTGGCGGCGTCGCTACTGCATTCCCTTAATATGAGCACCGCCTATGTGGCGCTGCCGAATATTCAGGGAAATCTCTCCGCCGCGCCGGATCAGGTCGGCTGGGTGATCACCGCCTTTGTCGTCGCCACCGCCGTCGGCACCATCCTGACCAATGTGTTCAGCCAACGATTTGGCCGGCGCCAGGTGTTCATGGCGGCGATCCTGGGTTTCACGGTCACGTCGCTGCTCAGCGCCAGCTCGACCACCCTGACAGAATTGGTGCTCTACAGGATCCTGCAGGGCTTCGTGTCGGCGCCGCTGCTGCCGATATCGCAAGCCATCATGTTGGATACCTATCCACGCGAAAAACACGGCTTCGCGATGAGCATCTGGTCGATGGGGATGATCCTCGGCCCGGTGGCCGGCCCCACCGTCGGCGCGTTGCTGACCGAGTATTACAACTGGCGCTATGTCTTCTTCATGAACATCCCGTTCGGGGTGATCGCCTTCTTCGCCATTCTGGTCACCTTGCCGAGCGCCGAGTCGAGTCGCCAGAAGGTGGACTGGATTGGCGTGGTCTCGCTTATCGCGGCGGTGGTGTTGCTACAGATGGTGCTCGACCGGGGCGAGCGGCTCGGCTGGTTCGAATCCTATGAGATCATGATCAACGCATCTCTGTCAGCGCTAGCGTTTTACATTTTCGTGGTCCACTGCCTGACCACCGACAATCCCTATATAAGTCTCGCGATCTTCAAGGATCGAAACTACGTGATCGGCCTGTTGCTGATCTTCGTGTTCGGCATCGCGGTCTTCTCCAGCCTCTTTATCCTTCCGGTGTTCCTGCAGAACATGCAGGGCTATCCGGTGCTCTCGGCCGGCTGGGTGGTCTCGGCACGCGGGCTCGGCACCATGGCGGCGATGATGTCGGCGGGCTATCTGGCGGACCGGGTCGAGGGCCGCTATCTGATCCTCGCGGGTTTGCTGTGCGTCGGCGTCAGCAATGTCTGGATGACCGCCTGGAACGCAGAGGTCGGAATGCCCGAGATCATCTGGGTCACCCTGGTCAACGGCTATGGCATGGGGATGATGTGGGTCTCGCTTACCACCGTGACCTTCTCCACCATGTCGCCGCAATTCCGGGTCGAGGCGGCATCGCTGTTCTCACTGACCCGCGCCATCGGCGCCAGCATGGGCACCTCGGTGGTGGTTTCGATCCTGGTCCGCTCCAGCCAGACCAATTATATCGAAATGCGCGATCGGATTAATGAGTTTGGCCAGTCCCTGAGATTCAACGGCGCGGCGTCGATGTGGAACCTGGATTCCGCCGCCGGCATCCAGGCGCTGCAAAGCATGGTCTTCAACCAAGCCCAGATGGTCGCCTTCCTGAACGACTTCGTGTTTCTGGTCTTCGTTGCGTTTCTGGCGATGCCGCTCTGTTTTCTGCTGCGCCGGGTCAAGAAGTCGCCGGGATAATCGTCGCGCCGCGCGAGAACCCGCGCTAAGCTGAGGCATCGTTTTGACGAAAGGAATGGCCATGGCCTTGGCGAACCAACGGATTGTCTATCTCAACGGCGAGTTTATTCCCGAGAGCGAGGCGAAAATCCCGATCAAGGATCAGGGCTTTAAATTCGGCGACGCGGTGTTCGACACCACCCGCACCTTCGGCCACGAGATCTTCAAACTGCGTGAGCATCTGGACCGCTTTGAGCGCTCCATGCGTTATCTCAAGCTGGATGCCGGTCATTCGGTCGACGATTTCATCTCCATTACCGAGGAAGTGGTGCGCCGCAACCTGCCGCTGATCGCCAATGACGACGATTATTGGGTAACCCAGCGGGTGAGCCGCGGCCTCGCCGAGGGCGATCGCGAGGCCTGGCCCGACTGGCCGGACGCCACGGTGCTGGTCGAGTGCACGCCCCTACCGCTGGCCGCGCGGGCCAAGAGCTATCGCGACGGCATCCAGGTCATCACCCCCTCGGTGCGCCGGGTCGCGCCGGAAATGGCGAGCCCTCGGGCCAAGACCCATAACTACTTGAACCTGATCCTCGGCGATCTCGAGGTCGCGGCGCAAAACCCGGACGCGCTATCGGTACTGCTGGATCGCGACGGCAACCTCGCCGAGGGCAAGGGCAGCAACATCTTCCTCGTCACCGAGGGCCGCTTGAAGACCCCGCGCGAGCGCTTTGTCCTGCCTGGTGTCAGCCGTCAGGTGACCAAGGAGTTGGCCGACAAGCTCGGCCTGGTGGTCGAGGAGACCGATATCGATCTGTTCGACGCCTATAACGCCGACGAAGCCTTCATCACCTCGACCAGCTTCTGCATCTGTCCGATCCAGTCGATCAACGGCCGCGCCTTCTCCGAGACCGCGATCCCCGGGCCTGTTACCAAGAAACTGATCCAGGCCTATGTCGACATGGTCGGGTTTGATTGGTACGCGCAATATCTGTCTCGGTTGGCTTGACGCCCTATCGTCGTCATCGCGAAAAACACGTCGTCATCCCGCCCTACGGCGGGATGACGACTAATTTTGCGATGAAAGCGGCCCCTACCGCCCCAGTTTCTTCTGGAAACCCGCCCGGTTGACGACCTCGGGATTGACCAGATTATCCGGTGCCTGTCCTGATTTGACCGCGAGGATGGCGCGGGTGTTGACCTCACCCATGGTCTGGAACATCTGATCCGAGAAGCCGATCGCGTGCGGCGCCACGATGACGTTGGAGAGCTTGAGGATCGGATCGTCGAAGGGCGAGGGCTCGGGGTCGAAAACATCGATCGCCGCGCCGGCCAGCCGGCCCTCGACCAAGGCCGCGTAGAGCGCCTTTTGATCGACTACCGGTCCGCGCGCGGTGTTCACGATATAGGCCGTCGGCTTCATCTTCGCGAAACCCTCCGCCGATCCGATACCCTGGGTCTCTTCGTTAAGCGGGCAGTTGAAGGACAGGAAATCGGCCTCGCGAAAGGCGGTATCGAGATCAACCAGGGTGACCCCCAGTTCTTCGGCGACCTTGGGATCGAGATAGGGATCATGGGCGATGATCCGCATGTCGAACGCTCGAATCAACCGGACCACCTCTTGGCCGATATTGCCGAGACCGATGATCGACAGGGTGCGTCCGGTGAGCCCGGTGCCGAAGAAATCAAGCCGCGCCGGCCAGCCGAGCGGTCCGGTACGGGTCACCCGATCCTTCTCCAGCAAGCGATGCGCCAGCGCCAGGATGAACAGCACCACCGAGCTCGCCATCGGGCGGCGCACACCGTCCGGCGTGATGGTCAGCGCGACGTCGTTCTCGGTACAGGCCGGCACGTCGATCCGGTCGAAGCCGACGCCCATTCGGGCAAAGAGTTTTAGACGCCCGTCATCGCGGAACGTGTCGGCGGTGACCTTCTCGCCCATCAGCACCAGCGCGTCATAACCTTCGACCAGCTCCGGCGTCAGCGTATTGCCCGGCGCCATCTTCACCAGCTCGATATCGGCGTCGTTCTCCAGGGTCGACCAATCGCAACTCGGAAAGGTCGGTTTGCGATCGGCGCGGGTGAAGGCGGCGCTGAGGCCTACGCGAAACTTGCTCATCTCGGCTACTCCTTGTCTTGCATCGCTCGAAGTGTAGATCGACGAACCCACCAAGGCGATAGGTTCAGGGCGTCAATCCAACCTTTTGTAGAACATCCCCCGGCGCGTGGCCGGCCTCGCGCAGCGCCCGCAAGGTGAGCGCCTTGTCCCGCTTGGCGTATCGCCGGCCGGTCTCGTCCACCAACAGGCCGTGGTGGCGATAGTCCGGGACCGGCAGGTCGAGCAGGGCTTGGAGCAGGCGGTGCAGGTGGCTTGCCTGGAACAGGTCCTCGCCCCTTGTCACCAATCCCACGTCCTGGATCGCGTCATCCACCGTCACCGCGAGATGATAACTGGTCGGGATATCCTTGCGGGCCAGGACCACGTCGCCAAAGATCGATGGCGTCGCGCTCTGGACACCGCGATCAAGATCCCGCCATTCCAGCTCCCCGGCGATCTCCGTCGCGCGGGCCATGCGAAGGCGCAACACATGCGGCTCTCCCGCTTCAAGGCGTCGGGCGCGCTCATCCTCCGGCATCAAGCGGTCGGTATCGGTCACCGCCGGGCCGTCCGGCCCCATCTCGACACCAAAGCCCGGCGACAGATGCGGCGCCGACAAGGCCTCGTTCAGTTCTTTGCGCGAGAGGAAACACGGATACAGCAGATCCATCGCGTCGAGCCGGTCCAACGCCGCGCGGTAATCCGCGAAATGATCGGATTGCCGGCGCACCGGTTCCGGCCATTCGAGGCCCAACCAGGCGAGATCCTCCAGGATCGCCGTCTCGAATTCCGACCGGCACCGGGCGATGTCGATATCCTCGATCCGAAGCAGCATCTCGCCACCCCGGCCGCGCGCCTCGGCGGCGGCGAAACAGGCGGAATAGGCATGGCCCAGATGCAGCAGCCCGGAGGGGCTGGGGGCGAAACGGGTGGTCGCGCTGTTCACGGGCGATCGGTATCCCGGCTTGACGTGGATCATCGGTTCTCGGCAGTGTTGCCGCCAATCAAACGCCGGACCGCGC
>Ga0055584_100003759_pt1 | contig 14911 bp, 12 predicted proteins | sample OSDHelmetaG_FD_58716 | JGI IMG/M metagenome (GOLD analysis project Ga0055584, IMG submission 58716) | Pelagic marine sediment microbial communities from the LTER site Helgoland, North Sea, for post-phytoplankton bloom and carbon turnover... | ecosystem: Environmental > Aquatic > Marine >... | reverse complement strand
AGATCGCCTACTTGAGACTTGAGACTTTCTCAATACTGCGTAATTTCCAGTTGTTCTGTTTCCAGCATTACCCGGATGACAGAATAACCAGATAGTACAATTTCCCCTTTATGACGATCCTGGCCATCGCGGCAAAAATCAAAACTATAAATCCTGCTAAACACCTTCTGGCCTGATGAGTTCTTGCTCAAGGCAATCTTCTGAAAAACAAGCGTTTGGTCCAGAAGTTGAATGTCGCGCTCTTTACAGTATTTTCTGGCAAAGTTAAGTGCTGATGTATGTTGTTCCCGGGTTCGCCACCAGTACATCACTAGCAAAACAAGTAGAAAGAAAATACAAAGGTCATAAATAGAATACATTATATTAGTATAGCTTTCTGTTTGACGATTCTCCTAGTCATTAAGGAATTATCAGGTTGAAAATTATTTAGTCCTTATCAAGTTAAGTACACATGGAAAGAATTACTTGTTATTGCTGGCATCTTAAAGTAACTGGTTGAGAAGGGGATAGCATCGAACACCTTGGTTGTCAGGTGTGGCGGATCATGAAATTACTGTATCTGCGCTTTGACACAAAAGGTAATCTTCGCCAGGTGAAATATGGATTGGCGATATTAGTTGAATAAGGAAAGTAATTTCCGTGTAAATCTAACTATGGGTAGTAATGGTGTGCGCAACCAGGAGCGGCAATTGATCATTCTTTTTAACTTTCCAAAGTTTAACCAAAAATGGTAAATGTTAAGTTGCCATATATCTTTCCAAAAACGTCGTGAATTCACTTCATAAGCCATTGCTTCCATATAAGATTGCATATGTGGGAAATCACTATATTTCCTTTCGCCATTTTTAGCATTTAGTGTGGCTTGAAGAAATGCATGCCCATGCCGTTGGTCTGGTTCCAAATGACAACCTTCAGCCCATTCATTCCAGGCATTGATAAAGATTGGAGAATCAGATTGTTGCTTGCTCTGTACAAGGTCAATTGTTGAACTCAGCCAATATTCATAATTTTCAGGAGTACTATTAAACATAAAGACTGCGCGTTCTTTGGTTCTTGCAGTGTTATCCCATGAAGGAAAAACTGTTTTAAAAACCTGATCACCTTTATAACTTTTATTTAAAAAAGAGCGAGCAACTTTTGCATATTGAAGAGCTGTTCCTTTAAAGGTATCAAAAAACTGAATTTCGTGATTCATAAAGCCTTCACCAGCATTATGTGGTGGGAATTCAACGCCGCTATCGAGGCCAAATTTTTCATAATCATCATTACCATGGGTCAGTGCGCCACAAATATGGATTTCACCAAGCCCTTTTTCCCGACAATACTCTCTCCATACTTCGAAAGTTTTACAAGCATCCGGTATGTGTTGAGGGCAATATACAATCAGGAAGGGTTTGTTATCGATCTTTATATAGCGGCTATCCTGAAGCGTAGGAATTAAATCCTTGATGAAATTAAGATTATCTTCTGGAAGATACTTTTGCTCAAGTATGAGCTCATGATCAGAAGCATCCCAGCGCCTGGTCCAGTTTTCATTGGCCCAACAAACACAAAAAGGCATGTCGCTTTCAGGGTCAGCAAGCATGTCATCCAGAGGTTTGTGCAACACTCTTTTCCCGGAAAACCAATAATAGTGATAGCAGAAACCATCAATACCAAACTGTTGTGCAAGTTTGATTTGATCATGCCGGGTTTGTTTGACACGTAGATCGTAAAAACCTAAATCAGCAGGTAAATGTGGCTGGTAATGCCCTTCATAAAGAGGGGAGGCTTTGGTGACATTTGTCCATTCGGTAAATCCCTTGCCCCAGTTTTTATCATTTTCAGGAATGGGGTGAAACTGTGGCAAATAAAACGCAATGAGTTTAGGCATATTCTTCTATTTTTCTAAGGATAAGTTATATATCAACTCTATCTACATAATATCATTTACAAGCTTGCTGAATCTTTCCAGGCCACTTGAAAAGGAATATTTTTTTTCAAATAATTCAAGCCCGTTTTCGGACAGAGAGTTCCAGAGCTTTTCATTTTGATATGCTTCTATAAGACTGTTGGCGAAAGACTGTGGATCATCTCCCACCATGATGTTTACCTTATGTTGAACCCCCATCCCTTCCGCAGCGACCGGGGTTGCTATGCATGGAACGCCATGGGTCAGGCTTGTCCCAATTTTACCTTTGATTCCTGCTCCGAATCGGAGGGGAGCTATTGATAACCGGCAACGATTTAGAATTGGTGTAAGGTTTTCGACAAAACCGAGTGGATCTACCCCAGGGATGCTAGCCAACTTTTTGATCTTTTCCGGCATGTTGCTACCAATTATCAAAAATCGTACTTCTGGTAAATTTTTATGAATTAAAGGCCAGGTGTTCTCCAAAAAATAGAGCACAGCGTCAACATTGGGTTCAAATAAAAAACCGCCTAAAAACACTATATCCTGTCTTTCTCTGTATGAAGGGACACTACTAAGCACTTCACGGATATAGGGTATTGTGTAGAGATGTATATCCGGTACTTCCTCTTTTAACAAAAAGTGCTCAACTTCATTTATAACAATAGTTGCATGGCACTTTTTCATAAGACCAATTTCTAATGATTTCGTTTCTTCTGCTTGTGCAGATAAAAGAGATGACTGTTCTATTTCTGCTTGTCGCTGTTCTCGTAAATAATGCAGGTCTACCGTGTTAAATACCAGTTTGGCCTTGTTGCACATCAATTTCACATCGGAAATATTCTCGGCAGTCTGATGCGCACGCTGGAGTAGAACAAGATCATAGTAGTTTCCATATTCCTGCAAATGGTGTTGCAAGGATTCGATATAAGGCTGGTATAAACATTCAACTCCGAGCTTTTGGAGGGATTCGGTATAGTGACTGTCGTGATTCATATCATGAGGACAGAAGACCACTTTGAAATTCAGGGCCTGAAGCATTTTGATATATTGCAATGTATCGATTGAGCCGGAATCCCTGTCAGGTCGTGGAGTATTAACATCCAGTACGAGAGCTCGACGTTGAGCAAACCGGTCTTTTTGGAGCCAGTTTGTGTCTTCCGAGTTATACTCTTTTTTTAGTTTTTTCCATTTATTAAATAGTTTTTTCCTTGTTCCAGATCGCAGAGGTTCTAAATTTTTATTTACTTGCATACAAGAAATGAAACTCTGCAAAAGAACTACCACTGAAAATGGCTGATAGAGGACCGCGTAACCCGCTTCTTTTACTGAAAAGGCAAGATCAATACACTCATATCCATTTGGAATGAATTGCGTGTCAAATCCACCAATTTTCTCGAATAATTCTTTGGTAATCATGAAACAATCTGTAGAACAATAATCTACATTTCGTAAATAGCAATACTCAGGCAATTCGGGATTATCATCACAGCCATACTGAAAAAGTGTGACATTATGACCGATGATTCCTCCAGCCTCTTTCAAATGTCCATCTAAAAATAAAAGCTTGGATCCTATTAGTCCGGCATCTGGACGTTTTTGGAAAGTGTTGAATAAAGCGTCCACAAAGCCATCTTTGACTTGTGTGTTGTTATGTAAAAAAAGTAAATACTTTCCCTTGGCGTGAAGAGTAGCTTGATTGCAAATATTGGAGAAATTGGCTTTCTTCATACTGTTGATTAACTTGATTCCCTCTATCTGCATAAGTGATTCAGCAATGTTTTCATCAGAAAAAGCACCAATTACTATAATTTCGTAAGGAGTAATGTCATTACATTTTTTTATAGATTGAAGACATGTGAGGGTATATTCGATTTCAGCAGTGATGGGAATAACGATAGTAACCTGTGGATCGCCATTCGTTTGAAATGCTAGTTTTGAGAAAAATTCCTTGTTTTGATCTTGAGTCAAATTTTTCAATTTAATATCAAAGTCACTAGAGTCTGGTTGGTTTCTGCTTGTCAGCCAATTCTGATAGGCCCCGGTATTTTGAAAAAAATAGGGAATAGATTTAAAAAGCCAATGAAAAGTCAAAATTTTGAGTGATTTAAATGAGAAAGGGAGCCTGTATATTCCACTGCTCTCTTTTTCGTCATCTTGGCTGAGACCAAATTGATTTGGCAGGGCTTTGGCTTTGGGTTTCGTTTTCATAAATTACTTTTATTGCGGTAAGCGTCTAGAAAGCACGTTTGGAAGTTTATTCGATCTCTCAGAGAATGCCATCAGTTGAGTGCTTCTTCTTTCAAGAACTTATAAAAATTGAATGCTTCATTCAAGGTTTCGTGATTGGCAGAGCCAACAAATGTTGTTTGAATTTCATCTGTCGGGAAGCGGGGGAAATCAATACCATTTAATACAGGTTTTTCAATACTTTCTATCAACATTTCCAACCATTTTTCGTCCTCAATACTTCTCAAATCTTCCGGCAGGTTTTGACCCATATTTAAAACTCCAATATTTTAAAGAATTACTGTTGTCCCAAAAATGGATACTTGTGCTGTTGCAGACAATAAATAGGAGAACTTTGGATACATTCATTATATTAGCATTATTTTAGTTTGTGGTGGGGGAGGCTGTGTGCAAATTTATGATCAAAACTCTTTACTACGCAGCTATCAAAAGCATGAAAAATAAATTATAGAAAATAGTGAGGCACTTAAATAAATCAGGCCTGGAAAGATACACCCTTTTTCATAAGAAATAGGCTAAACCTTTATTTCTCTATTCTTGTAAAGATGAATCTAAGTGATATTAAAATATGCATAGACAGCCAGTAATGAGTTGCTAGTTCGAGACCTTACCTGCCGTTGTTACAGTAAACATCTCCGGATCATGATCAATATTTTTCAGTCCTGCCATATAAATATCAAGAAGGTCTAAAGCCAGTTTCTTGGAGGGTTCAGTACTGACCATTTCCAGTTTATGTGACATGGCAAGTACGCAGATTCCATGAATACTTGGCCACATCGCGCGGGCGGCAATTTCAGCTTCTTTTCGGTCCTGGGTAATGGGCTCGAAAGCATCTATAACCAATGAAAAAAGATTTTCAACTTTTTCTATATACCAGTCAGGTGCACTCTCCTTACTGCCGCTTGGCATGGCAAATACGAATGCCCAAAGGAATCGTTGCTGCTCCGACAATTCGATATAGGTACTCACCAGAAATTTGGCTTTGTCTTGCTGGCCTACCATGCCCATACCGGATGCCAGTTCCTCATACCAGTTGTCCAGAATTCTACCTTTGACGTGATAACGCAGAACTTCCAAATTACCATAAAGATGATAAATGGTTCCGAATGAATACCCAATTTCCTTGGCAATAGCCCTGGTACCGAAAGCGCTGGGGCCAATTTCTGTAATCAGCTTGATGCTACCAGTGATAATCAGATTTTTTAATTGCTCTTGTGTATGGTCGGACCTTCGTGCCACGGCGGATAATCTCCTTAACCTTATGTTCAAGAATTAACAAAAAAAGTATAAAAACCAACTGAGCAGTTTATAGTATTTTTTTGAACCTTGTTTAATTAATGTCATAACTTGCTAAAAAATCTTAATAACACATTGATTTAACTATAAACATTAAGAAACAGCTATTGCTCAACGAATTTTAGCTGTTAATGAACCGGTAAAAAATAACGCTGTATGAGCCAACTATTCCGTTTACCGATTCGTACTTCTGGGGGTTTGTTCCGGAAAAAAAATGTTATTGGCAAAGTGAATCGTTTGTTGCTTTCGACGTCTCAGGAACGTTGATTTTTTGCCAGTCTGGGACAAACACTTCACTGGTCCTGTTAGTTGACTAATCAGATTTTCTCTTATTCATTCCCTCGATTTAACTTTTTCAATGCATTGTTTTATGCGCTCTTATGTTTGCACTTAAGAAGTGCGTTGCTATACTCGACCGCCTGAATATGGGGAAAAGTATGGCAATTACGCAAAAAATTAAATTCTTCTTGATCTCACTTTCCATGACATTTTCCGGCGTTTGTGCATTCGCCCAGGAGCCATTACCCAGACTGCTGCCTGATGACCTTTTTCGACGTAACATTGGTAGTGAAGGGCAATTGGATATGCAGTTTCCTCCCCATAAAATAGTAGACAATATTTACTATGTGGGTACCGAGTCCCTGGGATCATTTCTTATTACTACCGATGAAGGTCACATTCTGGTCAATTCTGATTTTGAGCGCACAGTCCCAACTATCAAGGACTCTGTTGAACAACTTGGTTTTGCTTTTGAAGATATTGAAATCATCATAGGCAGTCATGAGCATGGTGATCACATGGAGGGTGATGCTTTGGCAAAAGAACTAAGTGGCGCGCAGGTAATAGCTGTCGCCGAACAGGTTCCCGGTCTTGCCCATATGCGCCCGGGAGGTAAACCCCATCCTATTGATCAGGTCATTATTGACGGTGAACAGATCAGCCTTGGTAATGAAGTTCTCACCGCGCATTTAACGCCAGGTCATAGTAATGGCTGTACCTCCTGGGAGTTGACAGTATCCGAAGGCGGACGAGATTATCAGGTTGTTATTATCTGTAGCGTCGGAGTTAATCCCTACTACCAACTCTGGAATAATCCTGAGCGGCCGAACATTGTTGCTTTATATGAAAGTAGTTATGCAAAATTGCGCGGATTGGATGTAGACATTCCACTTGGCTCTCATCCTTCAATGTACAAACTGGCAGAAAAATATCCCCTCATCGGGCAGGGCGAAAACCCTTTCATTGATCCTGAGGGTTATTTTTATGAAATCGATATTAATGAACAAGCAATGCGCCTGAGACTGGAAGAACAGCGTTTGGCTGCTGAACAAGCTCAATAAAACAAGATCAATATTTCCGGGGGAAAGAAAATGAAAAAATTATTCCTGTTACTGACAGCTGTTTTTTTTACTAACATATTTGCATTCGCAGAAACCGTAAACCCTGAATCTGTAGGTCTTTCTTCAGAAAGACTTGAGCGGATCAATGTGCTTATGCAAAAAAATATTGATGCCGGTAATATTTCAGGTGCGGTAACCCTTGTAGCAAGACATGGCAAAATTGCCCATTTGCAGGCGCAGGGCGTTATGGATCTTGCTTCCGCAAAACCCATGGAAACTGATAGTGTTTTTCGCCTGGCATCCATGTCGAAACCAGTTGGCGGCCTGGCGATTATGATGCTTGTAGAAGAGGGTAAGGTAAGACTGAATGATCCTGTGTCTGACTACTTGCCAAGTTTCAGGAATCAGATGGTTGCCATGCCACGCAGCAATGATCCGGATGCAGACTACTATGTGGTGCCATCAGAAAGGGAAGTCACTATTAAGGATTTGCTTACCCATACTTCCGGTGTGATGAGTGGTCGTTTCAGTAATTCAGTAGGCAGATCCTTAAGTGCCACGAGACATGATGCAGGACTTACCTGGGTAGATGAGCTTGGCAACGCGCCACTGGAATTTCAGCCTGGTAGTCGTTGGGCTTACAGTGCCCTGGCAGGGTTTGATGTCCTGAGTCGTGTAGTTGAAATTGCATCAGGTCAAAATTTTAATGACTTTCTCAAGCAACGTGTATTTGGACCGCTTGATATGCAGGAAACATTTTTCTGGCCAAACAGTGATCAGCGTCAAAAGTTGGTGAGTTCATATAACCTTACCGATGATGGCCTGCAGTTACGTAATAATCCTGATTCAATGTCCGGGGAAAGATACTTTTCTGCTGCAGGCGGTTTAATGTCATCCGTGGAATCCTATGCCCGTTTTGCCATGCTGCTGGCTGGAGAAGGGCAGCTGGACGAAACCAGATTGCTGGGTACTCGTACAATGGAAGTCATGCGTTCTGAATGGATTCCCGACACCTTGCCAGGGCGCAACCCTGGCGAAGGATATGGACTAAGTGTCAGAGTAGTTACTGATCCAATTGCAATGGGCAGCATGTTGAATGAAGATACTTTTGGCTGGTCTGGCGCCTATGGAACACATCTAATAGTAGATCCGCAGGAAGATTTAATTGCTCTGATGTTTATTCAGACTCCTATTCGATCTATGCGTCCTGAATTTGAAAGCGCAGTCATGCAGGCTATAATTGACTGAAGATTGTTAAAGTTATTTTTCGAGCAAGTTTCTGGCGGGGATAGATGAAATCACAAGTAGTAATTATTGGTGCTGGTCCTTCAGGCCTATTGCTGGGTCAACTTCTACATAAAGCGGGTATAGACAACATTGTTCTTGAGCGCGCAACTCCTGAATATGTACTGGGCAGAATTCGTGCAGGTGTTCTTGAAGAGGGTTTTGTCGGTCTGGTGAGAGAAGCTGGTGTTGCACAGCGCATGGACAGGGAAGGCCTGCCCCATGGTGGAGTAAAAGTTGCGTTCAACGGAGAAATTCGCCGTATTGATTTGCATAAATATGCTCAAGGCAAACAGGTTGTTGTTTATGGACAAACTGAAATTACGGCTGACCTCATGGAAGCTCGTGTTGCCAGTGGTGCACCATCAGTATATGAAGTAGAGAATGTAGAAATACATGACCTCATGGAGGATGCCCCCTATGTGTTATTCGAAAAAGATGGGAAACAACAGAGAATTGATTGTGATTATGTAGCCGGCTGCGATGGTTTTCATGGCGTAAGTCGCAAAACAATTCCAGAAACTGTCAGAAAAGAATATGAAAAAGTGTATCCCGTTGGCTGGCTGGGAGTTTTATCCGACACACCTCCAATTTCAGATGAGTTGATATATGGGGTTAGTGACAGGGGCTTCTTCCTTTGTAGTATGCGCTCCAATACTCGCAGTCGCCACTATGTCGATGTCAGTCTGGAAGAAAAGGTGGAAGACTGGTCTGATGAACGCTTCTGGGATGAATTAAAAAATCGCCTCCCGGATGAGGTCAGGAATGATCTGGTAACGGGGCCTTCCATAGAAAAGAGCATTGCACCACTACGCAGCTTTGTCTGTGAACCAATGCAATATGGACGCCTGTTCCTGGTCGGGGATGCGGCTCATATAGTCCCGCCAACCGGAGCAAAAGGACTGAACCTTGCCAGCAGTGACGTAAATTATCTGTATCGTGTAATGCTCAAAGTGTTCAAGGAAAATAAACCCGAAGCCATTGACCAGTATTCATCGCTTTGCTTGCGCAGGGTCTGGCATGCTGAACGCTTTTCCTGGTGGATGACAAATATGCTGCACAATTTTGGCGATGAAATTGATCGCAAAATCATGAATTCACAACTGGATTTTTATACCGGGACTGAAGCAGGATTACGAGTAATTTCAGAACAATATGTGGGTTTGCCTTACGAAGAAGTGACCTGATCTCCGGCCAGGTTCTCGCTCTTCTGTACGTAAGAAAAATAATAGCGCAAAGTAATTCGTTCTGATGTTACAGAACCGTCATTTCCTATCCTGGGCCTGAATGGTGAGTTGCGCAGGTAGCGTTTCAGTCGCCGTTCTATTGCTCTGGATGCAGTTTCCGACATACCAAGGGTTTCAAATTTGCTTGCTCGGCCAAAGCGTGAAATCGTGAAGGCAATATCTATGTAGCCTGCATGCTCCAGGCTTTCCTCTGCAGAAATACCGAATTTATCCCTGCTGTTGGGTTTTGCCGTAATGAGTGGCAAGTGCACCGGAATGGCGGGTCTGAAAAAATTTTCAAGCTCTTCTGTTTGGAGGTTCAACGTTTGCAGAAGTTGGTAAACCTCACTGTATTTTTCGATAGCTGATCTGGTGCGCCCGAATAACATATGCCAATCACCGTATTTTACCAAGGTATTGATTAACTGGTTCGCATCAGCTCGAGGGTTGTTGCTGATATAAATAAGTAAACGTTGAAAGGCATTATTGCCAAATTTGTAACCAGATGAATAACGTCTGTTTAAATTAGTCCTGATACGGGAGCCTGTTGAGTAGCGCTTTTCGCTAAAATAATAATCCGGCTCCATCAGAATGGATGAGCGGAAAGACTGTAATAGAAGTGTTTCGAGGTATTGATATTCCAGTTTTATAAGCAGTGGGTCGAAAAACTGTTTGTTATCCAGCAAGGTTGCAATAGCACGAAAGTAATTCTGTTGTGCCTGATAAAGGCTGCCAAAAGCCATTTGTCTTTGGCTTGGTTGAGAAGAACGTTGCATTCCCTGGCCCATTGATGCGCTGAAGCTGATAGTGGGCATCACCGGTGACTCCATTACGTGCTTGTAAGCATCCATGTTTTGTTCGGCAAGATTAATAATGGAAGGCAAGACGTTTAGATTATGTGGCCCAAAATATTGTTCACTCAGATAAATCAGATATCTTTGCTTTTCATTGGCATTGACGACATCGCCAGTGGCAAGATAACTTTTGATCAGTCCTTCAATGCTGGAAAATTGTTCCGGATGGAATAACCCATGATTTATGCGGCTGACATATTCTGCACGCTCAAAGGTTTCTATCGCTTGCTTATGATCTCCCAATTGCTGGTATTGCCTGGCAAGGTCGAGCAAAGTTTCATATAGGTCATCGGCAAAGGGCCCACTATCGGTTTCAATTCTTTCCAGTTGATCACTATATTGTTGGATATTGTTGCTTATAGCCTGTGATGGGAGAGAACTTATCTCACCTTCGATTTCAATTGTGCTTTGTAATTGAGTAATTAGATTATTTTTTTCAAGCCCCATTACGTTATTTATGTTTATTTCTTCGTCAGAATTTTGCTCCAGCGATACAGGATCAAATATCAGCTGTCTAAGCTGGTTTTTGCTTTGAGAGTGAGCGACTGCTGGGAATAGCAAAGTGGGAAGGAGCAAAAATAGCGTGAACATATACGCAGTTAATTGTATGCGCTTTTTGTTTAATGCTGATTTTACAGGGCAAATGATCATTTCATGAACTCATGCAATAATTTTCTGCAGCGGAATATACATAGAGCTGGTATTCACAGCGGCAAAACAAGATTTACTGCCAGGGTGTATAGCTTTTGATACGTATTGGACCAGGACCTGGATTGCCAGAATATCATTCAGTATCCGGGCAATTGTATCAATTCATTGCCGAGCAGCAGCACGCATAAAACTCAATAAAGCAGTATAAACAGCATAAAAGCTGGCAGGACTAATGACTTTCCTGGCGATGCTGCATGAGTAAATCTTCACCGAAATCACCTTCCTTGCTGCGCCATACTGCATGAACATGGTTACCATTGCCCTGGACCAGATCATATTCAAAAAAGAAATCAGGACCGTCAAGCCGCCAATAATGCGCTTCGCCATCACTGGTGCTGCCCATCCAGGTGAAATTCAGGTCGTTGATGTCTACCTGACTCAAATATGACTGAGAAATTTCCGGGCGGTATACGGTGATCACTTCATCGATGATGTGCTGGGCCAGTTGTTTTTGTTGTGGATCAAGACTGCTGATCGCTATACCGGTGTTTCCAAGCGACTTCCAGTCTTCCCAGTTTTCCCTTGGGCGATTTAGGTTGCCGGAAAGGATGTCGAAAGGTGGATTGCCATCTTCTATAGCCCGTAACTTCTGATTGTCTGTAAATGAATTCATTAAATTAAAGCCGGCATTATGGATATAGTGCTGACTTCTGAAGCCTGCCATAGACCCTGTACGTATTTCTGCAGGTGATGCACCAAAGAATGTTGGTGTTACGCTGATCTCGCCAGCAGCAACAGAGAAATTTAGCGACAAATGATGTCCTTCAAAACGCCAGCCCCATCGGTTATCAAGCGCAGGGGAGCCGAAAATGGCCAAGGTGTAGTTTTCAGGCCCTCTTGGAAAACCGATCACTTCATTGTCGGAAAGAATTTTTTCCAGTTGCATGACCTGAATAACGCTTAAATACCCTTTGGAACTTAATGCAGTATTGAGTAGTTTGTGAGTCAGGATTTTTTGCTGTGCTGACATGAAGTCCAGAGGAAGGCCTTTGCGCAGATAGGGCCAGTATACATAATTTGAGCGGGCTTCATCCTGGGCATTCAGGTGCAATAATTCCTGGCGGTTATAACCGACTGCATTTTCAATGCCACCTGGCCCTTCTGCAACAGTGCCAAGAATCGCATTGGCCGCTATTACCATTTCGTTAACAACATTACCCAGGTCGCTGTCGGCAAGCCCTTCGCCTGCATGTTCTGCATTTGCAGTGGAGTACAGCATTACCAGAAATACCGCCGTACCCAAGCTAACTGAAATAAAGAATTGCTTGCTCAAGTGCTTTACTCCCGGTTTTTATTTTCTGAAATTTAATGACAATATTGTGATTTACGGAATGCTGACAGCCAGATCGATGAATATCTTGACGATCTCTCCATTATTTTTTTCTGCCATCATGAAATGACCGTTGCCGTTAAAACCCAGATCAGGCAGATAGGTGTATGAGACTGAAACGCTTGCCTGCTCAAATACTTTAACTGCGCAGGGTAGCCCGGCAATGAGCCCGAGTTCAGAGCCCACAAGGTGAACCGGTATATCGGCATAGCTTGTAAGTTGCGATGGTGCATCTGCAGACTGCATTTCACAGCCATCAGCATCTACTGTTGGCTCAAAATCTGCAGCCAGAGGAGGTTGAAAAGTAAGTCCTTTTCTAATGTCGTGGATCAAATTACTGGCGCCGGGTTCAAAGGCAATAATACCAGCGACTTTAGCAGGATTCATGTTTGCAGCGAGCCATCCGCTGGCAGCCCCGGCGGAATGCGTGATAAGGATTGCCGGACCTATTTTTTCCAGTAATTTGCTGATATCAGCAGCCGCAATATCATCTCCTGCGTAGGGACCTGGAGGAGAACTGGATAGCCATTCCACGATCGCCGGGTCAGTCGGGTCTTGTGAGTCGCCAGGCCAGTGTTCGGAGCGTGCCAGAAAATTGATGATGCTGGAGTTTGCGCTTTCAGCAAGCTCACCATAATTGACGTTGGTAGGTGAGCGGCCGTAACCAGGACGATCTACCCAGTAAACATCAAAACCTGCGGCTACAAAGTAATCTCTCCAGCCATCACGACCATCCGGGGTGCCAAACCAGTCAGTTGCCTGTCCGCCGCCGCCATGGACAAGTACCAGGGGATAGCTGTGTTGTTTTTCAGCAGGTAGCTGGTATCCCACAAACATCTGGTTTGATACCTGTACTGATCCATTTTCTGCCGGTGCTGACATTTCGCCACCGACATAGAAGTGTCCCTGGTCCCGCACGCTGATAATGCCGGCTTCACCGCCAGCAAAGGCAAAAACTGAATTTAGTAGACCTGTAGTTAAGAGGAAAAGCCCTGATATAAGTCTTACTAATGATGTTTGGAAAGGTTTCATTCATGCTCCCGGGTGATCTAGACAAAGCTATCGTAAGTGTACTATTCCCAAAGAAAAATGATAGGCTAATCCGGCAAAAAGCAGAGGCTTGTCTGGCATCCCAGAATACTATTTCGTCTGCCAAACATCGTTATTATGAGGGTGCGAATATGACTCAATCTAAAGCGCAGCCCGAAAATCCCGAATTAGAAACAGCGAATTTCCTGAGTGCTTTGAGGCAAAAGGGCAGCTCTCCAGTTATTTAGCTGATATTCCAGTGTGGGTTGTTGCCCGACACTATCCTGGCTTGTTCGGGGCAGCCAATAAGTTCACCATTGCAGGTTATTGAGCTGACATACTTTAATGGCACCTGACATGGATATTGCTAGTGTGCATGTTTATTGCTATTTTTTTATTACTTATTTTTGTCAGCGTTATTTAAGGGGACGGGGGAAATGAAGATCATCAAATTATCAGCATTATTTGCAGTGCTAGTATTCACGGGTTCGGTAAATGCTCAGATTGGCTGTGACAGGGCCTGTTTAAATGGTCATCTGGATACCTACTTTAATGCACTCATTAGTAATAATCCGAATATCGTACCTTTGGCGAGTGGAGCAAAGATCAGTGATAACAATGTTCTGGTCAGCCTGAATCAGGCATTTTGGGATCAAGCCCAGGAAACTGTGTATCGCTGGGATATTGCGAATCCACGTTTGGGCGATACCGCCACTGAAGCGGTGATCAGAAACAGTGACGACAGTTACACGATGATTATGGTGCGCTTAAAGGTGGCACAAAATGCAATTACGGAAGTAGAAATAGTTCGTGCTAACGAAGGCGATGCTGACAGACTGTGGGGGCCAGAACGGCTGGTGGATTATCCTCTTTCCCTTAATCTGACCAATTCTATTCGTGTAGCAGACCGGGATTCCTACTATGGTCTTATTGCTGGTGCGGAAAGTTACTGGCGCGCTTTTCAGACCAACGGTACCGATGAATACCATCCCGCGGATCTGCTGTATGACACCCACCGCTTTGAAAATGGTTTGCAGACCACCGGAAAGTTCCCGGACGGTGGTTTCCGTTCAGCGCCAGATGGTTTCGATACGGGCCGGTTTATTGGTCGTAACCTGTGGGATCGACGTTATTCCGTAGTAGATGAGGAAAGGGGGATAGTTCTGTCCATGGTACGCTTTGGTTTGAAAGATGGCATGGAAAGTCAAAGTGTTGCTACATCCAACGATCGCCTGGTGGCTGAATTTTTTCAGATGAAAAACGGGATGATCCAGGAAGTACATGCGGTACTTTTCAATTTACCTGATCAAAACCCAAGTGTATGGCCAGCAGATTACGGACCTGGTCGCGGCGGCTGGTAAATATCAATAGAAGGAAATGTCCCGATGAAATTATTACTAAAAATTCTTGCGCTGATAAGCCTGTCTTCATTAGTCCCGGTTCAGGCTCATCATTCTTTCAGCTTGCATTTCGATATGTCCAGACAAATAGAGATCCGCGGAACTGTTGTGGATTTCAAGTTACGCAGTCCCCATGCGTCCATGGTGGTGGATGGCATAAGTTATATCGATGGCGAGCCACAAGAAGCGACAGCACAACGTTGGGAAATTGAATCTTCGGCTGCTGCCGGTTTACGGCGCATGGGTATTAGTCAGGACAGCTTTCAATCAGGTGATGAAATAACCATCATGGCCAATCCC
>Ga0055584_100003758_pt1 | contig 14912 bp, 16 predicted proteins | sample OSDHelmetaG_FD_58716 | JGI IMG/M metagenome (GOLD analysis project Ga0055584, IMG submission 58716) | Pelagic marine sediment microbial communities from the LTER site Helgoland, North Sea, for post-phytoplankton bloom and carbon turnover... | ecosystem: Environmental > Aquatic > Marine >... | reverse complement strand
GGTGGAAACTTTCGCTTAGATCCTATCCATGCTGCTGTTTTATCAGTTAAATTACCTTACCTTGATGAGCAACACGAAGGCCGACGAAAAAATGCAGCTTTCTATAACCAGAATCTAAAAGGATCCATTACGACACCTATCGTCACGGACGACAACTACATGATTTATAACCAATACACACTTCGCGTCGTTAACCGCGATGCATTAATGAATATGTTGCAAGATAAAAATATTGGGCACATGATTTATTATCCAATTCCAATGCACCTGCAAGCCTGCTTCAGTGACCTCGGTCATAAAGAAGGTGATTTCCCAGAATCAGAAAAAGCCGCAAATGAGGTTGTTTCGATTCCAGTCTTTCCCGAACTCACACAAGACGAGCTTGATTATGTCGTCTCCTCAATCAATGCGCATACGGCTGTTACCGGGTAATGGAAAAAGAAACCCAAGTCCGCGATAACTCCGTCTTAATCGACTTCATTCGATTTTGCCTGCATTATCGATCTTGGATTACAAAAGCAGTATTAATATCGATCTTTTTTGCTGTTGCCTATTCATTTTTGGCAGAAAAGCAGTATCGCGCACATGTTACATTTTATATTAACGAAGAGACTAGCTCTGAAAACTTAGGATCGTATGCAAAACTTCTAGGGATTAATAATTCAGACCCTATTTCTGGAAAACTATCCAGCCTTATGTCTAGTCACCGGTTACAGCTAGCCGTCTCCCAGAACATGTATGATGTTGTCTCAGAAAAGTACCAAATTAAACTAGAGAACGACACCGACCTAGCCGCTCGTCATGCTGTGGTAATGGGCAAACTTAAGATTAAAAAAAGATTCTCTTACATCTTGAAAGATACTAATTTCTATCAAATTAGTATGCTCCATCCAGATCCTCAAATTGCCAAACTTACAGTAGAGGCTTACCTGAAGGCCCTGACTCAGCTTAATATTGAGCTTGAACTCAGCCCAAAGAAAGAACTCTACACGATACTAGACCATCCACAGTTACCCATCAATCATTCCTCCCCGATTCTAAAAAATGTTGTTTTACTCGGAATCTGTCTGGGTCTATTTTTTGGATCCAGTGTGTCGTTTATTCATTATAAACGGCATGAACTTCACGCTATATTTAACCTTGATTAAGAGAGTCTAAACCTTACTGCTGTAAAATTTTCACCGTCGCAACTGCCGTCGCCGTTTTACCAAGAATATCTGCTATATTGCCCACAAACTGCAACCAGTTCACCTTAATCTTAACTTCTTCTGTCACATAAATAGTATCACCTGCCTCAATACGGCGCAGTCCTTTTTGAACGCTCCCATTGGGTTTAAATACAAAGATATTATTCTTATCCGCATATGGGGAATACCCACCGACTTGCTCAATATAGAAGTTGCCAGACTCCCCTTTTTTATAAACTACAGAGCTTGGATTCTTCAATCCGCCAACTAAATGAATTGACTCTGGAAACTCTGGAATGTAAATATTGTCGCCATCTTCAATTTCAAGGTCACTTAGTGTCCCTTTAAATTCATTTAGCGGCTTTAAATTAATAATAATACGCCCTTTTTTACTCTGAACCTGCTCTTCAAGAACAACCAAGGCTTTTTCACGAGAGGCCAAAACAGCTTGATAGGCTTGTGCCGCATCCGTCGTCACCGAACTCAAATGATTTTGATCATAAATAAAGCGCTTCTTCTCATCCTCTAGGACTGTAATTTGCCCAGACATTTGGCTTTCTCTAGTAGATGTTCTCGTAAACACAGCTCCTGGTAAAAATGCATTGTTCGTAAACCCACCTGCACGCTCCAAAATAGAACTTAAAGACTCCCCTTCCCGAGCAATATACTTGCCAGGATATAAAACCTCACCACGAACATCGATATATCTATTTTTAAGAGCAACCGCATCTAGCTTGATATTCAACTGATCTTTATTCAGTAACTCTATATTCTGCTTATTACTTGGGTTCTTAATAATCTCGCGTAACGGAATAGTAATTAAATTGGGCTTTTCACCAACTTGTCGTCGATAAACCTCTACCAGCCCTTGATCTGCAAACATGTCTAACTTCGCCAGAAAGACCAAGTCCAAAACTCGCATACCTTGTAGTAATTTATACTCACCAGGCTCTCTAACGGCACCAGAAATATTAACCTTAGACTCACCATACGCATCCAAATTTGAATAAATACGAACCACATCCTGATCTTTGATTGGGGTATTTAATCCCTCTTTGTCTCGTAGATGGGTTGTTACAATACGCCGCCTATTTTTAGATACAAACCGATAAATATCAACTCTATCCAAAAACGTATCTTCATCGACTCCTGCCGCTTTTACAATCACATCCTTTAACGTCATATCCTTTACGTATTCATATCGGCCAGGTCTTAAAACATTTCCGTCCACCTGCACATAGTTTTGAATTTTTTCAACCACAGAGAAAATACTAACAACATCTCCATTTCTAATTTTGGTGTTTAGTAATTTCTGCTTAAAACTCACATCGTCACTATTAATATCAATTACATTTTGACGCCCTAATTTATCAAATCGAAGAATTTGTATTTGCTGCCTTGACGAATTTAATGAAAAGCCACCCGCTAAGTCAATTAACGATTTAGCGCTAAGGGGCTTCGAAAATTCATAAATCCCAGTTCTATTAACGGCACCATCAATTAAGACTGTGTTTTTTATTGAAGGAACAAAAATCGTATCGTTATTCTGAATACTAACGGTTTGTTTATTATTCCCAGAAATAAGATAATTATAAAAATCAACTGTTTGTAACACTTTTCCATTTCTTAGTAATTTAACATCTCTTAAACTCCCCCCTTTACTAGGTCCGCCGGCAGCATGTAAAAGCTGAAAAATAGAGGCCGTTGAAGGAATCGTCACCTTTCCAGGACGTTCGACATCCCCTAGCACAAAAATACTGATCGACTTCAGTTTTTTCATACTGACACTTAATTCAAAATTTACAAATTCCTTTTCCAGCTCTTTTTTTAACACTTTAGTCGCATCACTAAACCGGACACCCATTAAAGAGACATGCCCAATTCGCGAAAGATACACTCTTCCGTTTCGATCAAGTTCTAATTCTAGAGTTTGTTCAATTTTTCCCCATAAATATAAAGTTAACTGGTCTCCTGGCCCTAAAATATAATCTGGAGGGACCCCTTCAAACGTATACTTTTCCTCAATACCACGTCTAAATGATTCATAACCAAATTGTCGTATCGCATCTTTCCGTCTTTGAATTTCTAATTGATCTCTTTTTTGTAATAACTCATCTTTTTCATTATTATAGGCTTCAATTTCGCTCGCTTCTTTCCCCAACAAAGATACAAACTGTAACTCTCTTAGCCTATTCGAAATCTTTTGTAATGAATCCAAGCGTTCTGATTCAACCCTGATTTTGTATGTATATGATTTTTTAAGAATGTTCTCATATATTTTCTCAATTTCTGATAATGGTGAAAACAAATACTGCTCTTTATCAAACGCATCTATAAAACTATCATAGCGACCATTTACAAAGCCAGTTTGCCCAATAAGTCTCTGTGAATCCATTTTACTCGTATCTTGTAGTGTTTTTACTTGAGAGGCATCTTCCTTTTCAGGTGTGTTTTTTACTGCCTGTAACAATGCTTCCGAGTTTAATAGATCCGTAGGAATCTGCGCAAAAACGCCAGCACTTACCACAAATAAACAAACCCCAATTAAAAATCGCTTTAGAAACATAGACTCATCATATCGAACATTAACGTTTAGTTCCAGCCTTTAAACAGTTCGTTATAAAGGTCTTCAAATACGTCATCAGAAATCGGAATATCTTCAACATTTAAGGTCTGCAAATCAGCCTGATACTGTTCTGGTAGATGCGCTAACAAGCTCGTGCGCTTATCTTCAGCCAATTTATTTAAGAAGAACGTCACTAATTGAGGCGTTTGCTGCTCTAACATATCGGCAACTGATTTATAATCATCTCCAGAAGATACAGAAGCGTCATCCAAGCCATCTAATCCCATGTCGTCAAATCCAGAGGCTTCATCTAAGTCCGTATCATTTTCGCTAAACAGGGCCTCTTCTTCTTCACTCCCCTCTATAGTTGGTTCAAGCTCCCCATCGCCAAACAAGGCCTCTTCCTCCGCATCTAACGTAAGCGGTTCATTCGCCAGCGATTCTGAGGTCTCGCTTGTGTCGGGGGTTTCTGATTCTAAAATAGCTTGTACAAGATCTTCAATTTCTAAAGGGTTCACAGCCTCTGCTTTAACAGGATTTTGTCTTAAAAAATCGGCCTGCTGTTCAGATAATAAAGATAAAACAGACTCTTTACGGTCGCCTAATAGGGCAATAAGGTGCTGCGCCTTCTCTCTAGTCATTTAATACAGTCTCCTCAACCATCCACTTAGCAATTTGATCTGCCAATATTTGTGGATCTGATAACGCAAGCTCTCTAAGTTGCTCAACTTGCTCTTCTTGAACATTTAATTCCTCTTCAACGACAAGCTCTTCTGCTGTATCTTGAGCAGGCCTCACACCGATACCCATTTCTGCATTAATCGTTTCTTTAGGACCCACCACTTTGTAGTAGGCAAATCGAACCCCTGCAATTAAGAATAACGCGAAACTCAAGATACTTGCGCCCATCATAAAGATTGGCCAGTACTTAATAAATCGTATTGGTGACGGTTTTTTCTGAGAGACTTCTTTTAGATCTTTTTCTTCTAGGGGGGCCACGCCTGTATCTTCAAGGGACGCGCCTGCAGTAGGATCAGACTCAACAAAAGACGCCCTACTTAGGACTAACTCATCTCGCCCCTCAACGAACCCAATAGCTCCGGCGATTGCATTCCTAATTTGATTCCGTGTAAACTCATCTAAAACGATATCTTCTCGGGCGCTATCTACGACGATACTCGCTACAATACGGCGAATTTCGGGAGCGGCATTTTTCTTTAGGCTCTTCATATCAATCGTTACCGCGATTTTATAACTACCTTCCGGTAACACACCCACTAACTGGCCGTTTGCCTTTGTTTCTAAAAGTCGCTCGTATCCGTTTTTAACTTCAAACCAATCCACAATATCGTCTACCGTTGGCACAACAACCTGCCCGGCGCCCGGAGTTGTCATCATATTACCTTGAGCGTCGTATCTTACCGACATCTGCTCTTGACGTCGCTGCTCGGCCATCCTCTCTATAACACCACTTGATAAAAGACGCCCATCCGTATCTACCACCGAAATATTTTCAGGCTGTAAATTCTCTACTGAGTTTGAGGCCAGCTGAATAATTGAAAACACGATATCATCCGAAATCATAGCATCTACTTTCTTTCGTAATAAGACCGATGCGGTCACTGGCGGTTGCGTTACAGCAAAAAGCCGTGGCTCTGGAATTACAATTTCAACTTGCGCCGTATCAATCGCGTCTAGCTCCGTAATGGCACGCTCTAGCTCCCCTGATAACGCCCGAATAAGACGGATTCTCTTATCAAACTCTGTTACCCCTAAGTTTGAGGCTTCATCAAAAATTTCAAACCCTTTCGCGGCTTCAGAAGGCAACCCTTTAATAGCTAACAGTCGCTTCGCCACCTCAAAGTCATCTGAATCTATTAGTATTTCAAATTGCTTACCCGTTTGCTCAACTTTAAACATAATATCGTTGTAGCTTAACTCTCGTAAAACTTCAGATAATTGTTTTCTTGTTAATTGTTTATATAAAGAAGTGTATTTGATTTTTTTACGTTTGTTTTTTTTCTGACTTTTCTTTTTGGCGATATCTTTTGCAAGCCGCTCTTGGTTTAAGGTTGCCTCAAGCGCAGATCTATTTGCCAAACCAGGCTTAGGTTTTTCTGTAAAAAAGATCATCCAAACACTAACGATTAAGATAATACCACCCACAACTGCGCCAAGCGCAATCTGAATTCGGCGATCTTTAAGTAACGTTAATATCCGTACAATTGCAGGTACTTTCAAATCATCATCAAGGTCATCATCCAGACCTTCTTCAAGGTCTGCATCTATATCCTCACCAAGATCTGCATCTAAGTCGTCATCTAGAGATTCTAAGTTGTCTTGTTCAGCCATATATATATGAGATTGTTACAACATCACAATTATAAATCATAAGCCTTTAAACTGCAATTTGTAGAATCTCTTTAAAGCTTTGTACGGCCGACTGAACGATCGTTGTTACCATTTGCATCGATAAATTCAGCTTTGCTGTTTCGACAATAACCTCATCTTCACTAACGCGTCCTTCTACAAATCCCTCTATCAAATCGTTCATTCTAAACTCTTGTCGACTTAATTTATCTAAAGCGTCAATCGTTTTATCCAGAAACATTTGCAATGGCACACGGTTTAAAACCTCAAGCTCGGCTGTTGCGGCTGCCCCTTGGACCCCTGGCTGAACCCCTTGGACCTGTGCGGTGACATCCATTTCACCATTAATCCCCAACGCTTCATCTGAAGATACGACTTTACTAGGTTCGGCAACTCTTTTTTTACGCTCCGCATCAATTTGCGTACCCGCCAAGACCCCATTAGACCCCGCCATAATCTCTGAAAATACATGATTAAAATCAAGCGTCTTTGTTAACTGACTAAGATTAATGGGCGCCTTTTGCATCATAGATTGAGACCCAGTTGTCCCTTTAAGCGCGGCGTTAAGTTGTGGACCAGCAGCATTCATAACAGACTCCTACTTCAACAGTTCAAGCGTGTTAATATACATTTGTCTAGAAGATTTAAACACCGTAGTATTCGCTTCGTACGCCAAGTTAGTATACGACAAATTCACAATTTCATCTGTTGCTTCAAAGTTAGGAATCAATAAATATCCATCTTTCGAATAAATATGAGACCCATCATACACTTTACCAAACGGCGCGTTACTTTCGACAACCCCTTGCACATGCACCCCTTTTTCATCTTTAACGACCATAGGTATCTTTTTTCGGTAAGGCAATCCGGTGTCCGTCATGTGCGTACTAACGTTTGCTAGATTTTCAGCGATAATACGTAAGCGATATTTTTGAACCAACATGCCATTACCACTATAGGTCATTGCATCCGTGTAATCTTGTGCCTGGGCAATAACTTGTGGTGTGCCTAAACTTATCACCCCTAGAACCAATGCCAGTATATACTTATTCATGATCTACCCTCCTTTTCCTAATGTCACAACTCGTTTAGTGATGGCCATTTTTGTCGACAATAATCGGATATAGGCCTGATGTTTCAATCTAATCTTCGTCGTCTTGACCATCTCATCATCAATATTTACTTCCTCTAAGATTGACGCGTCCCCATAAATGCGAAGTGCTTCTTCAATTTCATCTTCAAATCGAACCGGCTTAAACCCTGGCGTCGTCACATTTGCGATATTATACGCGGTTGCGGCTTTACGCGTATTCATCTCACGGATCCCATTAATCAAAACCTGTTCAGTTCGTCCCATAATAATAGAGTCGTCAGTTCCTATATACTCCTGCGCCATGCTAAAACATGAACTTACTAGTAAGACGATTAGTGCTATCTTGATTTTCATAGTGAACCTCCATCTTGATAATACTCTTTTTCTAGTTTCTTTTTAAGCTTTTCTAAAGATTTACTGTGTAAGCGACACACTTTACTTCTAGACAATTGTAGTTCTGTTGCGATATCTTTCTGAGATTTCCCATCTTTATAAAACATCGTTACAATGTCTTTTTCGTCCGGTTCCAGGTCGTCAAGTGCGTCCCAAATGGTTTTATACTCTTCTTCTTGCAGCAAATCTTTACTATGATTTTGACTAGAATCCTCAACATGCAAACCCTGTCCATCTTCATAATAATCATCCAGAGATAACATATAGACTAACATTGAATTTGATAGAAGCTTATCGACAGACACATCGCCTTTTGAGTTCCCCGATATTACATCCTCAACGTATTCCGCAATTTTTTCGGCGACTTGTCTTCGGTGTTTCTGGTGTTTTTCAGGGGCTTTGTGCCCCCACTCTTTCCGAATATTATCTAAGATTTCGCCTCTAATTCTAAATTGGGCGTAGGTTTTAAACTGAGCCCCTTTTTCGGGATTGTACTTCTTTTTAGCTTTCAAAATCCCCTCTAGGCCCCAGCTCACTAAGTCTCCAAAATCGATTCCTGGTGGTAGCTTTGTTCCGCCCATCACATTTGCCGCAACCATGTTAATGATATTAATATGGGCCTCTATAAAAGCCTTATTTTCTTCTGTATCATTCTCTTTAGATTTTGACTGTTGATAAGAATCAATCCTGAGCATTTCAGAAATATCAACTGCCTTTTCTGGATCGCTTGTATTACTCAGAGGTCATTCCTTTATTTAAAATTTCGTTTAAATTCAACATGTCTTTTTTTGCCATATCTTGTGCAAGATAATGCATCAACATCTCATTGGCATAATCAGATTGAATCGACATACCCGAATCATCTTCATCTTTAAACATCGACATTTGTTCACCAAAAGCAGGCTGAAGAAACATCTTTTTAATCATTTGCGCCTGGAAATTTCGGGCGATAGACTCGTTATCATTTCGATCTACCTGAGACTCTGGAAGATAATTCGTCATCATCGCAGGGTCAATCAAGTTACTGCTGAAATTAGCGTGTGCGGGAACAACGGTACTTAGCGTCACCACCCCAATAATAAGTAAGATAAGTTTCATTAGATGACCTCAATATCTGCGATAAGCGCGTTTGCTTCCTTAAGGGCTTGAATGATCGAAATCATTTCTTTAGTCGTTACGCCAATTACATTTAAGGATTCTACTAAACTCGACAAACTAGCATCTGGCTCTAACATAACCACTCGCGCTCGTTCTTCATTTACTGTAATCGCTTCACTACTATCAATCGTCGATATCTCGCCTTCTGTAGAGTACTGACTACTCAAGTTGCCAGACTGACGAACTTTAATAGAGACACTGCCATGTGTCACACCGACTGGAAATAAACGAACCATTTCTCCAATAATAACGGTTCCAGTCCTAGAATTAATAATCACTTTTGCCGAAGCATCTGGTATAACCAATGTATTTTCAATTTTCGCAACCAAATCAACATACGGTAAATTATCAATCGCCGATACCGGCACCTTAATCGTTGACGGATCGATCGCTTTTGCGCCCTCAAATTCGTTTTCAATCAAGGCATCCACGACACGTGATGCTGTAATAAAGTTATTATCTTTCAAAACTAATGTAATATTTTGTTGATCTTCTCTTGTAACCGGCACCTCAACCTCAACAATCGCACCATCTGGGATGCGCCCTACAGTTGTTTTATTTTTAACATAACTGATCTTCTCAGATTGCCCCGAGATACCACCTACGATTAACGACCCTTGCGCAACTGCATAAGTTTTATAATCGGCCCCCTGTAATGGCGTCATTAATAAAACCCCACCATCTAAACTACTGGCATCTCCTAACGAAGAAACCGAAACCGAAATCTTTTGTCCTCTTTTGGCATAAGGAGGTAGGCTTGCAGTTACCATTACCGATGCTACGTTTCTAGATTTAAAATCCTTATCCGTTCCTGTAAGCCCCATTTTCTTCAAGATATTTGCAAGTGCTTTATTGGTAAATGCCGTACTTCTAGAGTCGCCCGAGCCACGAAGACCCACGACTAATCCATACCCAATTAACTGGTTATCCCTTAGTTCAATGACACTGGCCAAATCTTTGACCCGGACACTAACCTCTTGCGCATTCAATACACCGCTACCCGAAAGTAATAATGCCCAACATAATACCTGTACTACTTGCTTTTTAATACTCATTAGAAAATCCATCCAAACATTTTTGATAACATACCAGGCTCTTGCTTACTGCCAACAACGCCTTCACCTTTAATCGAAATTTTAGCATTCGCAATCTGATGCGATAGCACTTCGTTTTCTGGTGTAATGTCATCCTGTCGAACAACACCAGAAATTTGAATGATTTCTTTTTCGTTATTCACATTAACCGTGTGCTCCCCCACAATATAGAGGTTTCCATTCTCTAAAATCTGAACAATGACGGCAGACATCGTCGTCTCTACCTTACTTTTTCGAGATGTCCGACCTACTCCAGAGTAAGTATCTTCACCACCTAAGTTATAATCCGTTCTATTCCGTTTTAAATCGTTTGCACCAGACGCATTTTTGTAATTATCTTGATTGCCATAATAATCTAGACCCATTTTTGTTCGTTTACTCGTATTTGTACCTGCTTCATGAGTAGCTGCAGATTGGTTGACGATTTTAATCGTAATAATATCCCCAATCTGTGGATTTCGAGTCCTCTTATAAATAGAGTTCGTTTGTGGCGTCCAAAGACTATCTGCCAATGTGGAAACACTTAACAAAATGATAATACTAGCTATCTGATAAAATTTCGACATGTTCTTTCCCTTTTACAACGGCGTATACTACTTTATTATTAGGCTTCACCTTTACTTTTACTTTTTCACCAATATTGGCGCTTTCTAACAATTCAACTCTTACCTCGACCTCTAAAGACCCATTGGTGTAAACACCCGTAATAATACGGCCTTTATCGATATCATAATTCTTTTGTACAGACCATTCGTAAACAGGCGCTCCCTCTCTATTGTTATGGGCTACTTTTTTACCAACGACAGTAGCCATATCCGTTTGAAGGTACTTCGCACGCTTATTTCTAATTTTAACCAACTGAACATCAAGATCCTCTTCAGTGATAATTTTACCGTGGCTGATATTATTCTTAAACACTAACGCCTCGCGGTAGGCATCTACAGTTAGAAATAAAGAGAAATAAGTACTAAACTTCCCCTCGCTATTATACAAAGACACTCGCGCAACACGACGACCAACTACGGCGTCATTTTTTAGAAGTGACACTGAAACAGAACTAGCACTTCGCACTCTAGAATCAATCGCATCTAAATTACTTATTTTAACATGAACATTAGAAGATGAAATCGTTGGAAATGAGCGTAAGACCTCTGTCGTTGCTGTTTCAACCACTGTTTGTGTTACTGTATTTTTCTCAACGGCCAAAACCGCTGATGATAACAGAATTAAACTACTTGCAACTACGCTTCTAAACACTCAATCTTTTCCTTGTTTTTTTAAGCTTTATTACTTGACGATACTCATACCAGCCTCTAACATCTTCGTACCAGAATCCATCGCTTTACTTAAGAGCTGCAGACCTCGAGAACACATCACCATTTCCATAAGCTCTCTCATAATCTCTACATTGGACATTTCTCTAAATCCTTGGATGGTTTGGGCTGCACCGTAAGTACCCGGCGTTACGATTTCTGGCTCTCCAGACTCAATTGTTTCTTGAAACATGTTTTGACCTATTTCCTGCAGGCCTTCTTGATTTTTAAAGTTTGCCAATAAAATTTGCCCTACTTCAGTTGGGTTTTCATCATCAAGTGCCGTTGCAGAGACAACCCCTTGTGTTGAAACAGAGAAACTGCGTGTATTTTCAGGTAATCTAATCGGTGGCTCTAAATGAAACCCAGCATGACTCATCAAGTTACCATCTACATCTTTAATAAAGTTTCCGGTTCGACTGTAAACGACACTACCGTCAGGTCGCTGAAACTGGAAGAAGCCGCGCCCTTCCAAGGCGAGATCCATTTCGTTATTAGAAACTTCAAGTCGTCCATTTTGAAAATCTTGGGTGATGGCTTGGATTTGAACACCGGTACCCAGTTCAATACCACGTTTTTTCTTTTTAAGATACGTTTCGCCATCTTTTAACTCTTCAGAGGCTTCTTGTAGAATTGTTGGGAATAAGGTTGCTAATTCAACACGCTTTGATTTAAATCCAGGGGTGTTGGCATTGGCAATATTATTGGTAATATTGAACATCCACTTTTGATATGCACCAAATCCAGTTCTTGAAATATTAAATTGTTGAAACATTCACTTACTCCTTATTCTTCACCTATTTTTTATATCTTATCGATTTGTACGTTTAAAAACTCAAGCTCCTTTTTTTATTTTAAAACATTACGGGTTCGCGCTTTGGATCGCTTGGGTCATACTATTAATATAGGCTTTTGAGGCTTTCACATTAGATTGTAAACCATTACTCCATTCAGGGACAAGTCCGATATACGCCTTTGTAATCGTTGAATCTTCAATATAGCCTTGCATGATATAAAAATCGGGGTTACTAACGAACGCACCTTCTTGGTCTTCTTTGAACATATAAAAAATTGATTGATTGAATGATTTAAAGTCGCCAGTCTTCTTCGGATAGATAACCTTGAGGATATCCACGACCTGCTCTTCATAGATAATGGCCCCCTCCCTTGTAATTTCTACACCTTCAGAAGATAAATAGATATGCCCTTTTTCTCCAAGAACAGGGAAGCCATTTGCAAGCATCACCAAGCGACCCTCTCGATCTATCTCAAACCGACCATCGTGTGTGTAGGCCTCAGATCCATCCGGTAACTCAAGCACAAAAAAACCTTTTCCCATAATCTTTACATCCAATGGACGGTCTGTTCGCCGGGGGTATCCTGTTCCAACACGGTAGAATAGATTTCGCTTCATCCGTTTGGTTTTATTGTCATAATAATACCCAACACCAGACTCTTTTGTTCCCGGCACATTCTGAGCCGCAGTATATATAATAAAAGACTTCATCGCATCCTGAAATCCACCAATCGATTCCCCTGCCAGTTTTAACAATGGATGCACGCCTTCATCAATATGCTGTGGGTTGAACTCGGCGCTCATCCCTAAGGAACTTATTAAAGAAAGACATACGATAATGTACTTGAATCGGATCATGATCGCCCCTTTCTAAATTTCGCAAACCGATCTCGAACCTTAGAACGCTTTGTGGCCATTTGCTCTAAGTGATACACAAACGCCAAAATTTCCGCGAAGATACTAAATAACTCTTTAGGTATTTCTGATTCTAAATCCAATTTTGACAGAATATTTGCCAATGCCTCATCCTCGTAAAATGGTATATCGTTTTTTTCAGCGATGTCCAAAATAGATTCAGCGATTTTACCCTTACCCGTTGCAATGATTTGAGGAGCTTTCCCCTTATCCTCATCGTACTTGATCGCAATCGCTTTTAATTTGGACTTATCTTTAATATCGAGATCATCAATGTTTTTCTTGAGCTTTTGTTTAAACTCTCTTTTCTTTTCTTGTAATTTTTTCCGTTTACTTTGACTCACTTGATCTAAACCTCGGCATCTATTCGCTTGATCGTATCTAACTCAAACGTAGGCAACATATATTTCTTAATATCAATCTTCTTTTTAATCGCCTGAAACCCCGCCATCTCGTAATTCTTAGCCGCCATTCTGCCCCGCAAATCGGACTGGAGCTCTGCAACCTGTTTGACGGTAGATTCTTTTTCGGCATTAAAAACGTACCACACCTTATTTTCAAAAACGGTTAAGATCATGGTTAGCAACCCTAATTCGGGGGTCTCTAAGTTGATGATTAATTTGGTTTTTTGACTATTACTTTCTTGACCTTTTTTCTTACTTTCTTTTTTGATTAATAAATCTATCTTTGCCTCTTCAGGTTTTTTCGAAAGCAGATTCGGAATTTGCCAGTACGAAAACGTCTCCATTACATCTGCTAATTGCTGCTCTGAAGACTTTGAAATAATACCCTGAGCCATCAAATTATTTAAAAGGCGATTCGCGGCATCTTTCATTTTAGGGAAGGCACTTAACAGTTGTTTATAGTCGGCATTTTTAGCATGCTTTTCCTCGATACCTCTTAATAATTGAATAAATGAGAAAACATCCTTAATAAGTCCATTTCGTCGAAAATCAGGAATTTTATCTTTACTGTCTTTTTTCAAGAGCTTTTTTATTTCATCAGAAAAGTTAGTCATTAACGCATTTAGCCCTGTAACCAGTCCTGAATCTAACCGTTGAAATGCAGACAACGACTTTTGAAACGATTCCGATGCCTGCTGAAACGACGCCAACTGCTTTGCAATATGCTGATTTTCAAACAAAAACCCCTTCAGACCATCTAATGCCCCAGAATCCAATACCCCTTTTGACTTCGCAATAATGGCAGACTCCATCGTTGCGCTATCTTTTTTACCACGAGTCAATCGATTAAGCTCTTCAAAATTTTCTCTAGACAGCTCTACACCATACCGCATCATCAACGACGCCATTTCTTTTGCATCACCTGTGGGCTGAATGCCATTTTGAAGTAAGGTTCGACTTAAATCTTCGCTAGACAGCTTTCTCGTCTTTGGGCGCTCCGCAATCTGAACCGCCTCAACAGCAGCCTCAGAATTACCCGCCGCCTGACTGGCCTTCTGGGCATTATTAACATTTTCACCACCCCGACTTGGAGGAACAACGGGTTGATCCACATTCTGGGATGGCCTTGTAAAGTTTGATTGCTGCTGAGATCCAAGACCCGCACCTAAATTTGAACCAACTCCACCTGCCATAAGCTACCTATAAAAATTGCTCGAAAACTTAGCTTATTATAGCACGACACGCGCTATACGTCATCTAAAGACTCCGAACCCAAAAGTCGACTACGATTAAGACAAACCATGCTGGAAGGTAGATAATACTAGCAAAAAATAGCTTCCTAGCCTGTGGGATCACCCAATTCTGAGAAAGCTTCACAGCAAAATAAAACATCATCACCCCAAGCAGTGTGATTCCGCCCAAATAAATATAACCTAGTAGGTTAAACATCACCGGCAAAATAGAGGCCACAATCATGATAATTGTATATACAAATATTTCTCTAATCGTTTTTTGTCCTGTCGGATCGAGTACGGGCAACATCTTCATACCCGCAGATTCATAGTCTTCCTTATACATAATTGCCAAGGCGTAAAAATGAGGGTGCTGCCACGCAAATAAGAC
>Ga0055584_100003757_pt1 | contig 14913 bp, 12 predicted proteins | sample OSDHelmetaG_FD_58716 | JGI IMG/M metagenome (GOLD analysis project Ga0055584, IMG submission 58716) | Pelagic marine sediment microbial communities from the LTER site Helgoland, North Sea, for post-phytoplankton bloom and carbon turnover... | ecosystem: Environmental > Aquatic > Marine >... | reverse complement strand
CCCCGTTGGCAACCGGCACCCCAGAGTGCCAACACCGGATCGATCGACGGGTCATCCGTCGCTGACGAGTGCTCCGACCGGGATCAGCTGCCGACGACCACGACGCCACAGGCGCGCAGCACACCGATCGTCTCCGCGAGCGGCAGGCCGATCACGTTCGACGGGCTGCCGTCGATCCGCTGGACCAGCGCCGCACCGGCACCCTGCATGGCGTACGCACCCGCTTTGTCGCCGTGCTCGCCCATCGACAGGTACCAGTCGATCCCGGCGTCGCTGAGCGTCGCGAACGTCACGTCCGTCGTGACCGTCGCCGAGCTCTCCGAGTCGGCGGTCCACCCGTACACCGACGTGTGGACCTGATGGGTCCGCCCCGACAGCAGACGCAGCATGCGCACCGCGTCGTCGTCGTCGGTGGGCTTGGCCAGGATCGAACCGTCGACGTCGACGGTCGTGTCTGCCGCGAGGACGGCCGAGCGGGACGAACTGCCGAGCCGTTCGGCGACGACACGCGCCTTGACGGACGCGATTCGTTCGACGTACGCGACGGGCGCCTCGTCCGGCAGTTCGGTCTCGTCGGCGTCGGCCGGCATCACCTCGAACTCGAGTCCGATCGAGCGCAGCAACTGATGTCGCCGCGGCGACGCGGACGCGAGGATCAGGTCCGCGCCCACGTCGGCGTGCGGTGGTCGGGGGTCAGCCGGCGGACTGGATCGCTGCCCACACCCGCTCGGACGTGCAGGGCATGTCGATGTGCTTCACGCCGAGATGCGAGACGGCGTCGATCACGGCGTTCTGGATCGCCGGGGTGGAGCCGATCGTGCCCGACTCACCGATGCCTTTGGCGCCCAACGGATTCCGCGGGCTGTCGGTCTCGGTGTTGGAGGTCTCGAAGCTGCAGAGCTCGGCTGCAGACGGGATCGCGTAGTCCATCAGGTTCGACGTGATCGGGTTGCCGTCGTCGTCGTACAGCACCTCCTCGTACAGGGCCTGGGCGGCGCCTTGCGCGATGCCACCGTGCTGCTGCCCACGCACGAGGAGCGGGTTCAGGATGCGACCGCAGTCGTCGACCGCGACGTGGCGGAGCATCTCGACGCGACCGGTGTCGGTGTCGACCTCGACGACCGAGACGTGGGCGCCGAACGGGAACGTCGAGTTCTCACCGTCGAAATCCAGCTCATGCTTCAGTGCCTCCGGATCGAGACCGTCGGGAAGCTTGGAGGCGTCCTTCGACGCCGCGGCCAGGTCGACCCAGGACACACTCTTGGCCGGCACCCCGGCGACCTGGAGGCCACCGTCGCCGGTCTCGATGTCGTCGGGCGAGGCCTCGAGCATGTGCGCCGCGATCTGCTTGGCGCGATCGAGCACGCCCTCCGACGCCAGGTGGATCGCGCTACCGGCGGTCTGGAGCGAACGTGAGCCCAACGTGCCGGCGCCGCGGGGCACCTTGGCCGTGTCGGAGTTGACGAGGGCGATCTTGTCCATCGGAATCCCCAGCACGTCGCTGGCGAGCATCGCGAAGGCGGTGTGATGACCCTGCCCGTGCACGCTCGTGCCGGCGTAGACGGTGGCCGAGCCGTCGTCGTTGATCTCGCAGGCGCCGTACTCGACGTGGAGCCCGACCGGAGCGGTCACCTCGACGTAGGCCGAGACACCGATGCCGAGTTGCTTGGTGTCGCCCGACGCGCGCCGTGCGGCCTGCGCCTCGCGGAGCCCGCCGTAGCCCGACGCTTCGAGCACGGCATCGAGTGCCTTTTCGTACTCACCCGAGTCGTACGCGCCACCCGTGATGGTCGTGCGCGGGAACGTGTTCGGCTGCATGAAGTTGATGCGCCGGATCTCGGCCGGGTCCATCCCGATCTCGTCCGCCGCCGCATCGACCACCCGCTCGATCAACTGGGTCGCCTCGGGGCGACCGGCACCTCGGTACGCGCCGACGGTCGTGTTGTTCGTGAGGACGGTCTTCGCGTCGAAGCGCACCTTGGGGATCTCGTACACACCGACGGACATCATCTGGGTCAGCATCGGCAGGATCGCGCCGATCGCCGGATACGCACCGGCCGCAGCGACGACCTCGGCATCGAGGCCGACGATCTTGCCGTCACCGTCGACACCGAGACGCGCCTTCATCACGTAGTCGCGACCGTGCACCAGGGAGACCATGTCCTCCGACCGGGCCTCGACCCACTTGACCGGCTTCTGGAGTTTGAGGGCGAGCGCGCCCGCAGCGATGTGCTCGACGTAGGCCGCGGCCTTCGGACCGAACCCGCCGCCGACCCACGGGCACAGGACGCGAAGTTGTTCGGGCTCCAGACCCAACGCCGGCGCGTACCCCGCGTGCACCGAGTGCGGCGCCTGGTGCGAGATCCACATCGTGAGGCCGTCACCCTCGGGTGCCGCGACCACGCCGTTGTTCTCCATCGGGACGCCGGCCAGACGCTGGCTGACCATCTCGACCTCACCAACCGCCGCGGCGCCCTCACAGGGATCCTCATCGGTACCACCCTCGGGGAACTGGCTCGCGAAGCAGATGTTCGATCCCGTGTCGGGGAACAGGAGCGGAGCGTCTTCCTTCATGCCGTCCGGGGCATGGATGATCGCAGGGAGCGCTTCGTAGTCGACGAGCACGGCTTCGGCGGCATCGTTGGCCTCCGCCTGCGACTCGGCGACGACGACGGCGACGATGTCGCCGACGAACCGCACCTTGTCGTTGGCGAACACGGGACGGTTGTACGCCTCCGGCATCATCGCGAAACCCTGCACGGGAGCGAGCCCGAGGTCGTCGCCGCGGGCGTGGTAGACGCCGACGACACCCGGCATCGACTCGGCGTCGCTCGTGTCGATCGACTCGATCGTGCCGTGTGCGACCGGGGAACGTACGAAAGCCATGTACAGCATCCCGGTCTCGACCAGGTCGTCGACGTATTTGCCGTCGCCGGTCAGCAACGTCGGATCTTCCAGACGATGTACGGCGTTCCCCAGAATTGAGCCAGCACTGGCCATGTTGCAACTCCCTGTCGATCGATCGGCGATGTTCCCCACGACGCCGCGCCGGTCGTGACCGAGCGATGTCGTACCACGATCCTTGCCGCTGCGGCGGCACGAGTCAATTTGGGAGTCGGTCGGCGTGACCTGGGGGTTTCAGCCGCCCGACAGCGCCATCACCGCCGCGTCGTCGGGCACGGTGGCATCGTCGAGATCGTCCAGGTAGCGGTCGGGCAGTGAGACCTTCCGCGGGCCGTTGGTGTGCCCCCGCTTGATCCGCTCGCCGCCCTCGACGATCGCCAACGACCGATCGAGCGGACCGAGCACGGCATCCAGTTCCCCGAGCGAGGACACCATCGACAAACGGCGTCGCACCTCGGGCCCGACCGGGTACCCGGACACGTACCAGCCGGTGTGTTTGCGGAAGTCACGCATCGCGAACGTCTCCTGGGGCCCGCCACCGTGATGAGCGACCAGGCGCCGGGCGTGCTCCGTCATCGTGTCGACGACGTCTCCGAGCCGGCGTGTGGGCGGAACCACGCCGCCGGAGAGTGCCGTCACCAGATCACCGAACAGCCACGGCCGTCCCAGGCAACCGCGACCGATCACCACACCGTCACACCCGGTGTGGGCCATCATCGCCAACGCGTCGGACGCTTCCCAGATGTCGCCGTTGCCGAGCACCGGGATGTCGTCGACGGCGTGCTTGAGCTCGCCGATCGCGTCCCACCGGGCCTCCCCTGCATAGTGCTGCTCGACCGTGCGGGCATGGAGCGCGATCCACGCGACGCCTTCGTCGGCGGCGATCAAGCCGGTCGTGATGTCGGTGCGGAAGTCGTCCCACAGGCCCATCCGGAACTTCGCGGTGACCGGCACGCCGTACGGGCGGGCGGCGCCGACCGCAGCGCGCAGGATCTGACGGAGCAGCGCGGGCTTGGCGGGAACGGCGGCACCGCCTCCCTTGCGGGTGACCTTGGCCGCGGGGCAACCGAAGTTCAGGTCGACATGATCGACCAGACCCTCGTCGCAGACCATGTGGACGGCCCGACCGAGCATGTCGGGATCGCTGCCGTACAGCTGCAGGCTGCGCGGCGACTCGTCAGGGCCGAACTTCATCATCTGGCGGGTCTTGTCGTTGCGGTGCACGACCGCAGTGGACATGACCATCTCGTTGACGTAGACGAGATCCGGTCCGAAGTCGCGGCACATCGACCGGAACGCGGCGTTGGTGACGCCGGCCATCGGCGCCAGGACGACCGGTGCCGCCGGTGAGAAGTCTCCGATCCGCAGGTCCGACATGACCGGTGACGGTATCGGGAGTCGCCGGGCACAGCTCCGCGCCTACGCTGGGCCACGATGACGACCACCGCCGACGTCGCTGTGCGACGTGCCGACGACCTGCGGACGAAACGCGAGATCGTCCGTGTGTATCTCGGCCGCAGCTCGGCGCGGGTGCTCGTCGTGGCCGCGGTCCTCCTCGCGACGGCCCGGATCACCATCGGCCAATTCGGGCGTGGCGACGTGATCGTCGTCGCCGTGACGTTCGCGATCACCGGCACCGTCGAATGGATCATCCACAAGTTCCTGCTCCACGCCCCCGACGACGCCTGGACCAGCCGCACGCTGGGCACCGGTGTAGGGCACCGTCGGCACCACCTCGATCCGCCCGACATCGACTGGTTGATGCTGCGCGGCGCCGACGCCGCCGTGTTCATCACCGCCTTCGGCGCGGTGACGGCCGCGTGGACGCTCCCGCTGATGTGGCTCACCAGCTCGGTGCTGCTCGGCCCGTTCCTCACCGCGTGGATGCTGGCCGCGATCGGTCTCGCGCACTACGAGTGGGTGCATCTGCTGGTGCACACCCGGTACCGGCCTCGCACCCGGTACTACCGGGGTCTGGCGCGCAACCACCGCCTGCACCACTTCCGCAACGAGGGCTACTGGTTGGGCGTCACGTCGAACAGCGGCGATCGCCTCCTGCGCACGTACCCGAAGCACAAGACCGACGTACCGCTCAGCGACACCGCCCGGACGCTCGCGCCACAGAGCTGAGTGCGCGGCGTAGCGGTGACCCGGCCCGAGTGCTGAACCGTCGCGGCGTCAGGTGACGAGCGGCAGCTTCAGGTTCGGGGTGGCCCCGGTGTCGAGCGCGGTCGGACCATCGCTTCGGAGTCGATACCACCCCGCCGCCGCGATCATCGCCGCGTTGTCGGTGCACATCGCCCTGCTCGGCAGGAAGCCGCGGATCCCGTCGTCGGCGCAGGCGCCGAGGATCTCCTCGCGCAGCAGCGAATTCGCGGCGACTCCCCCTCCGAGCACGATGCCCGTCGCACCGACCTGCCGTGCCGCGCGGCGCGCCTTGCGGACGAGGACGTCGACGACGGCGAGCTGGAACGAGGCGGCGACGTCCGCCGAACCGACATCGGGGTGCTTGCGAACGTAGTTCGTGACCGCGGTCTTGAGCCCGCTGAAACTGAAGTCGAGGTTGTCGGGGTCGTCGGTGAGCGCCCGCGGGAAACGGATCGCATCCGGGTCGCCGTTCAACGCTGCCTCGTCGATCGCCGGGCCGCCCGGGTACCCCAGGTCGAGGAACCTCGCGACCTTGTCGAACGCCTCGCCGGCAGCATCGTCGATCGTCTGGCCCAGCAGCCGGTAGCGCCCGTGATCCTGCATCTCCACGAGCATCGTGTGGCCACCCGACACCAGCAGGACGACCATCGGGAACTCCAATGTGGGGTCTTCCAGAAATGCCGAGTACAGGTGCGCCTCGAGATGATTGACCCCGACGTAGGGGACGTCCCACGCCAGGGCGAGCGCCTTCGCGGCCGACACGCCCACCAGCAGGGCCCCGATGAGCCCGGGTCCGTTCGTGCACGCGACGGCATCGATGCGGCCCTCGTCGACCCCCGCCTCGACGATCGCCCGCGCCACGACGGGGTTGAGCGCCTCGACATGCGCTCGGCTCGCGATCTCGGGCACGACCCCTCCGAAATCGGCGTGGATCTCCACCTGGCTCGCGACGACGCTCGACACCACGTCGTTACCGCCCATCACCAGTGCCGCGGCGGTCTCGTCGCAGCTCGTCTCGATGCCGAGGACCAGTGTCGACTCGTCGGGGACGACCGACCGGCTCACGATCCGAGCTCCCTGAGTCGTTCGGCGTATTCCGGGGTGTCGATGTCGTGGCACCACATCACGATGGCGTCCTCACTGTGGTCGTAGTAGCGCTTGCGGATCCCGGCCGGCGCGAACCCGATGCGACGGTACAGCGCTTGGGCACCTTCACTGGACGCACGCACCTCGAGCGTCCATGCGACGCAACCGCGTTCGATGATCTCCCCGGCGAGGGCCACCAGGAGCCGGCGGGCGATCCCCCGGCGACGTTGATCGGGCGTCACGACCACGTTGGTCACATGGGCCTGGTCGCCGTCGGGGTCCGGCACGATCCACACGCCGGCGTACCCGACCACCCGTCGGCCGACGCGGGCGACGAGATATCGGCGTGACCCGTTCCGGGTCTGGTCGAGCTCGCTCTCGAACACCGCGCGCGACCACGACGTCGGGTACGCGTCGTCCTCCATCGGCATGGCTTGCCGGAGGTGACGACGGCGCATGGGTTCGATCACGATTTCGTCGTCGAGCGCGACGTCGGAGCGGCTCAGCAACCTGGAGACCACGCTCACGGTCGGCTCTCCCTGACCGCCCAGTTGATCTGTGCGTCCGGCGCCCGGAGATAGATCGGTTCGATCTCGTCCGCACGCACCCACTCCTCGCGGAGTGCTCGGGCGTGTGCCAGCTGGACCAGCGCCCCCACCGACGGGTGGACCGGGGCCGAGATCTCGCATCGGTAGCCCTCCACGATCTCCTCGCCGTAGCGCGCAGCACCGTCGCCGACGCACAGCGCCTCCTGGCTCCTCGCGAGCAGATCGGCGACCAACTCGTCGACGGGTCCGACGGTCGGAGGCGTCACCTGCTGCACGCCGCCGGGCACCTGTCGGTACATCGCCCAGAACACCTCACCCTTGCGGGCGTCGATCACCGGCACGATGACGCGGTCGGTGTGCCGGCACGGGAACGCCAGCAGGTCGAGCGAACTGATGCCGATCACCGGGATCCGCAGCGCGAGCGCGAGCGCCTTCGCTGCGGCGATACCGACGCGCATGCCCGTGAACAGGCCCGGTCCGACATCGATCGCCACACAGCCGATCTCGTCGATGTCGAGGTCGGCCTGGGCACAGACGAAGTCGATCGCGGGCGTCAGGATCTCGGCGTGCCGTCGTCCGCGTGCGACCTCGAACGTCGCGATCACGCCCTCGTGCCCGCCGATCGCCACACCGACCTGCTGCGTCGCGGTCTCGATCCCGAGGATCAACACGGCAGCCTCAGCACCGGTACTCCGTCAGGTCGTGCGTCAGCCGGTCCCAGCGGCCCGCCCAACTGCCTCCGCTCGCCTCGATCTCGACGATGCGGCTGCCGTCGAGACCGAAATCGTCCGCCGTTCCGGCGGGTTCGGCACCGTCCGCCGCCTCCACGGTGTCGAGAGCGAGATCCGGGAGATCATCGGTGTCCAGCCGGATCTCGAGGTGGTCACCGATCGCTGCGCCGGCGACGTCACCCCATTCGATCAGGACGATCCCGTCGAACTCCGCGAGCTCGTGCAGGGCGAGGTCCTCGATGTCGCCGGTTCGCTCGAGCCGGTAGAGGTCGGCGTGGTGGAGGGCGAGCCGCCGACCCGGCACCGGGTAGCTGTGGACCAGGGTGAAGGTCGGGGAGGTGATCGCTTCGGTGATGCCGAGCGCTCGACCGAAGCCCTGGGCGAACGCCGTCTTGCCGGCTCCCATGTCGCCGGCGAGCACGATGATGTCACCCGGGCGCGCGAGCGCCGCCAGCACCGCCGCGATGGCGTGGGTGTCAGCGAGTGACTCGGCGCGGAGCAACATGACGTGGTCGATGCTACGACGGATCGACATCGGTGACAGCGACCCGGGGGACGCGACCGGAGATGCCGCACACGATCTCGTAGCCGATCGTGCCGAGGCGTTGCGCCCACTCCTCGGCACGGATCCGTGCGTCTCCCTGGGCACCGATGAGCACGACCTCGTCGCCGGCGCGCACGGGCAGGTCACCCACGTCGACCATGAATTGGTCCATGGTGACGACGCCGACGATCCGGCACCGGCGGCCGCCGACGAGCACGTCTGCGCCCGGCCGAGGAGCCTCGTCGCCACCGAGCGTGCCGAGACGGCGCGGGACGCCGTCGGCGTAGCCGATCGGCACGGTCGCGACCGTCGTGTCGCGGTCGAACCGGTGCCGCCACCCGTACGAGATGCTCGTGCCGCCCACGACGCGTTTGACGAACGAGACGCGCGCCCTGAGCGAGAGGGCCGGCCGGAGCCCGCCGCACAGATGGTCGACACCCGGACCGGGCGAGATCCCGTAGATCGCGATGCCGGCGCGTACGAACGACAGCCGTGCGGCCGGGATCGCCAGTGCGGCCGCCGAGTTCGCGGCGTGTCGTCGCGCCGGTGAGATCCCGGCAGCGTCCAGTTCGGCGAGCGCTGCGTCGAAGCGTCCCAGTTGCTGCGCGTTGGCAGGATGGTCGGGCTCGTCGGCACATGCGAGGTGGGTGTAGACGGCGTCGACGGTGACGCTCGGGGCTGCGGCACGCAACGCCTCGATCAGCGGCGCCAGTTCCGCGGGGCGCACGCCGACCCGCTGCATGCCGCTGTCGACGTTGACGTGCACACCGACCCGCCCGACGGCACGATCGGCGAGCGCCCGGACGAACGCCGGCGTGTAGACGGCCGGGATCAGCCGATGCCGGAGCACGGCGTCGATCTGGTCGGGTGGCTGCTCACTCAACAGGAGCACGGGTGCGGTCACGCCGACCGACCTCAGATGCATGCCTTCGGACACGAGTGCCACGCAGAGGCCGCTCGCGCCGCCACGAAGCGCAGCGTCGGCAGCGAGCGCCGCGCCGTGGCCGTAGCCGTCGGCTTTGACCACCGCCCAGACCTCGGCCGGCTCGGACCTGCGGAGCAGGAGGCGCACGTTGTGTTCGATCGCGTCGGCGTCGATCGTCGCTCGCGCCCATCGACCGGTCGCGTCATCGGCCGGGCTCGGTGCACCGGTCACGTCCGGACACCACCTGTGCCGGACCGGGCTGCGTGCGACCTCCGGGGCCCCCACGGGGACAGCTCGCGACGTGCGAGGTTCGCTCGGCCCTTTCGGGGTCCGACGTTCACTCGACCCGGCTCCGTTCGATCACCGACGGGATCGCCGTCAGCAGATCGCCGGCGATCATCCCGGTTGCGCACCCCGACGCTGCCTCGGCGTGCACCCAGGCGGCTGCCGCAGCAGCCTCGGGAGCCGGTGTGCCGGCAGCCAGGAAGGCGCCGATCAGGCCGGAGAGCACGTCCCCGGTCCCCGCGGTCGCGAGCCGATCGGATCCGTTCGCGATCAGATGGGTCCGGCCGTCGGGTGCCGCCACGACGGTCGTCGGGCCCTTGAGCAGCACGGTGGCCCCCGTCATCTCGGCGAGCAGATGGGCGTCGCCGATGCGATCGGCGCCCGGACGTCGCCCGGTCAGGAGGCCGTACTCGCCGTCGTGCGGGGTCAGCACGGTCGCGACCTCACGCTCGGCCAGGAAGCTCGGGTCGCCGTCCTCGTTCCAGGAGAGTGCGAAGAGGCCGTCACCGTCCACGACGATCGGGACCACCGACTCCAACACGGTCCGCACCATGGACGGCACGGTGTACTCCTCGCGCCCGAGGCCGGGGCCGACGACGAGCGACTGGAAGCGATGGAGATCGGAGAGCACGATCTCGGCCCAGTCGAACGGTGGGACGCGGCGTTCGACGACCTCGGTCGGGACCGATGCCTCGACACCGGGACTCGACACCGCGACCATGCCCGACCCGCCACGCAGGGCGGCGGCCGCCGCCAGGCTCGCCGCACCTGTCATCCCGACGCTCCCGGCAACGATGCGGACGGCCTGGACCCACTTGTGGGCGTCCCGGCGCCGCGTCGGCACCCATGCGGCGACGTCCGTGGCTTCGACGAGGTGCGTCGACGTGGCGCCAGCATCCAGACCGATGTCCGCGACCGTCAGTTCGCCGACCAATCCGGGGCCGTCGTTGAGGACGTGGCCCGGGTACGGCGCGCAGAACGTCACGGTCGCCTGCGCGAGTCGGGTCGCCGACTCGGCCTCGCCGAGCGTGCCGTCGAGCCCCGTCGGTACGTCGACCGCCAGGATCGGCGCATCTCCGATGTCCGGCATCCGCCACCTCCCCCGGAACCCGCTGCCGAAGGCGGCGTCGATCACGAGGTCGGCCGAGGGCAGCTCGGCCGGGCAGTCGAGTGCGTCGAAGACCCGGACACGGACGCCCCGGGCCTGCAGTCGTTCACCAGCGACCCTCCCGTCGGCGCCGTTGTTGCCGGGTCCGGCCACGACGTTGACCTTGCGGCCGTAGCCGCCGCCGAGCAGCCGGAGCGCGACCTGGGCGACCGCCCAGCCGGCGCGGTCGATCAGGACGTCGACCGGTACGTCCGAGTCCGCGTCGACGGCCCGCATCTGCTCCGGGGTGAGGACGGGGATCATCGGACGCTCATTCGGCCACGACGTAGGCGACGGCGACCAGATCGGAATGCGTCAGACTGACGTGCCAACGCGTCACCCCGGCATCGTTCGCCAGCTCCGCGGCACGGCCGGCCACGGCCAGCGATGGCTGCCCGGTCTCGGCACGCTCGATCCACACGTCGTGGAAGCCGAATGCGCCGAGCCCGAGGCCGAGCGACTTCATGACCGCCTCCCTGGCGGCGAACCGCACCGCCAGCGACGGCACCGGGTCGGCGTGTGCGGCAACGTAGTCGAGCTCGACACCCGTGAAGATGCGCTCGCGCATCGACGGCGTGCGCTCGAGCGAGCGACGGAAGCGTTCGATCTCGACGACGTCGACGCCGATGCCGATCACGGGACCTCAGCTCCGCCAGAGGTCGGCCGTCTCGGAGATCGGCGCGATCAACAGGTCGGCGACCGGCAGCTCGGCGAGCTTGCCCAGATCGAATTCTCCCTCGGTCTCGGTGACCCAGTCGACGAGCCGGTCGAAGCGGTTGTCGTACCCTTGGAGCACGCCCCGCATCGTCTCGGCCGGCAACCGGTCGTGCAACCGGACGTGCAGCAACGTGATGCCGGTGCAGGTATCGGCCTTCACCTCGGGGACGAACAGCACGATCCGGTCGTCGCGCCGCCCCCTGGCGACGAGGAGCTCCCGGGCCGCCACCACGCGGTGCTTCGTACCGACCAGGCGCGAATCGCCGTCGACACGGCTGCGCAACTCACGTGAGATCCCGCCCCGGTCGACGATCGAGATCGTCCCGCCGTCGATGCGATAGCGCGTGAAGCCGGTGACCTCCCCGACCGCCGGGTCCAGGTCGGCGAGGATCTTGAGCGTCCGGTAGCTCAGAACGTCGCGGCCCGCGCCGGCGCCGAGCGTCGCTTGCACCAGCGCCCGGTCGAGGACGCCCTCGTCGCTGCGGGAGATGCCGACGGTGACGGTCTTGGCCTGGTGCTTGATCGCGTCGACGGGTCGGGTCAGCTCTTCGATCGCCTGGGTCAGCGAGGCGACGAGGTCGTCGATGAGGGCGCTCGGTGTGCCGACCTTTCCGGACGAGGCCGCGTACGTCTCGACGGGGTTGACCGACAGTGCGTCGCGGAACAGACCGGAGAGGCGCACGGCCGTGCTCGCCTCGAGGTGCCCGTCGTAGACGTGGTCCCGCAGGCCGTCGGAGAACCTCCGGGACACCGGCGGGAGATCGGCACGGATCGAGGCGAGCACCGCGTCACCGCCTTCCCGGTCGGCGACGGCGCGCTCGATCAGTTCCCGACCCTCGCGGAGCGGGCGAGCGGTCGCGTCGATGGCGAGCGCCGCTTCGTATCCGAACAGGTGGCCGACCATCGCCGAGAGGATGAAGCCGAGCGCCGGATCGACGGCCGGCACGAAGATCGTCGCAGCTGCGCTGAAGCGGGCCTCGCCCTCGTCGGCCACGACGATCGGAGTCGCCTTGTGCGCCTGGAAGATCGCCGTCTCCTTGGCGACGTCGTCCGCGGTGCTGCCCTGCAGGCCTGCTGCGCACACGAGGATCAGCGGTTCGCTCGACAGGTCGATGTGCTTCTTGTCCTCGGTGACATCAGCCGCGATCGACTTGTAGCAGAGCTCGCTGAGCTTGATCCTGACCTCCTCGGCGGCCACCTTGTTCGGGCCGTTTCCGACCACCGCCCAGTAGCGCTTCGGCGGGGCGAGTCGCCGCGCCGCGTCCGCGATCGCCTCCCGCCCGGCGAGCACCCGGCGCATGGCGTCCGGGATGGTCTGCAGGCCGACGAGCAGATCGTGCCGGCGATCGGCCGAACCCACGCCCGCTGCCTCGCTGACGGCACAGGCGAGCAGTGCCCCGGCCGCGACCTGGGCGTAGAACGCCTTCGTCGAAGCGACGCTCATCTCCACGTCCCGGCCGTCGGAGGTGTAGAGCACGCCGTCGGCCTTGTCGACGAGATCGCTGGCGCGGCGATTGACGATCCCGATCACCGCGGCGCCGCGGTTGCGCAGCAGATCGACCGTGCGGTTGGTGTCGGTGGTCGTGCCGCTCTGGCTCACCGCGATGGCGAGGGTGTCACTCATGTCGAGTCGCAGGTGGAAACCGGACAGCTCGGTCGCGGCGATCGCGTCGACGTCGAGCACACCACCGCAGAGCTCATCGAGCAGTTCGGCGCAGCTCTGCCCCGCCACCGCCGCCGTCCCCTGTCCGATGACACGGATCCGGGTGATGTCCCCCGCCGCCAGGCGCTCGGCGATCGGGGCGGGGAGCGCCCGCTCCCCCACCGACGCCGCGAGTCGGCCCTCACGTTCGACGATCTTCGACCGCAGGGTCTTCTGGAAGCTGCGCGGCGCTTCACCGATCTCCTTGAGCAGGAAGTGCGGCGCATCACCGCGGTCGATGTCGCGTGTCGTGACCTCGGCCGTCACGATGTCGGTGTCGGTCACGGGGAGATCGTCCCCACCGTAGGCGGTCCGGCTGATACCGGCGGGATCGCCGGCCCGGGAGGCATCGAGCACGATGATCTCCCCGCCGGCCTCGCCGTCCATGCGGACGTAGCGGTTCGTCTCCTCGACGACGCCGTAGGGCTCGCTGGCGGCGATGAAGCAGTCGTCGGCGAGCCCGATGTAGAGGCCCTGGCCGCTGCCCCGGAGGGCGAGCAGCATGCTGTCGGGCCGCGTCGCGCTCATCGCTGCCACGGCGACCGAGCCCTCGAACGCTGACACGGTGCGCCGGAAGGCCTCGTCGACCGGGATGCCCGCGGCCGCATGTCGCGACACGAGCGTCGGGATCACCTTCGCGTCGGTGGTGATCTGTGTGTGGATCCGGAGTTCGTGGCCCACCCGCAGGTCGGCGTGGTTGTCGACGTCGCCGTTCAGCGCAGCGATCACGTAGGGGCCGCTGTCGGTCGACGGCGACTCCTCCATCTCGTCGCTGTTGAGCGGGTGGGTGTTCGGTTCGGAGATGATCCCCACGCTCGCCCAACGGGTGTGGCCGAGCACGGCCGTCCGGGCATCGGGGCCGGCGAGAGCCCGACGCAGCAGGTCGTCGCCGGCGACCGCCGCGCGCAGCACCCGGGTGTTGTCACCGAGTTCGCCGATCTCGGCTGCCGCCTTGTAGACGAACGAGAGCACGTCACCGGCGAGACGGACCGAACCCGACGGGTAGGTCGGATCCTGGGCGCGATCGGCGAGCGCCGCCAGGACGGTGGGCTCGTCGGGGTCGAGACCGTGATCGCTCACGAACACGTGGATCCCGGCGGAGTCGCGGCCCCGGACCTCGAGACGGTCCAGCGCCGACAACGACTGCTGAATCGCGAGATAACCGGACAACGAGCCCAGCCCGGCATCGCGGCCGGCCAGAGCTCCGACCTCGCGCGCGGTGCGGAGGCGATCGTTCCGGATCGCCCAGAGCACGTCGCGCAGCGCCAACGATCGGGCGCTCAGCACCTCGACCGTCTCCGGGTCGTGACCACCGGCCTCGAGCGAGGCGTCCAGATCGTCCGCGACCGCGTCGAGCTGGTCGAGCCGGGCCAGGATCGACGTGACGGTCTCGTGCTGGTCGGCCAGCGCGGCGACCCCGGGCGCACCGCGCAGGAGGGAGTCGATCTCGCGGAGTGCATCGGCTGCGGTGTCGACGTCGTCACGCGACTCCAGTGCCGCATCGAGTCGAGCGATGAGATCCCCGCGCGCCGGCACCGGGCGCGTCGGCGGACGACTGAGCACTCCGATGATGCCGCACATGACCGTCAGGTTACCGATCGCATGCCGACCCTCGGGGCCGGGCCGTCGGATCGCTCACGCGCCGATTCGACGCAACAACGAGTCACGCAAGGACGCCGCGACCCGCCCGGCGAGCTCGGACGTCGGTGCCTCGACCATGATCCGCACCAGCGGTTCGGTCCCGCTGGGGCGCACCAGCACACGCCCGGTGTGACCCAACTCGTGGCGCCACGTCTCGATGTCGTCGGCCAGGACTTCCGAGATGTCCGGACGACGCTCGGCGACGGGGACGTTGAGAAGGACTTGTGGGAGCTGGGTCATGGCCGCCGAAGCGAGCTCGGACAGCGGCGTACCCGACCGCTGGACGATGTCCAGCAACACCAGTGCCGTGAGCAGTCCGTCGCCGGTGGTGGCGTGCCGGGTGAAGATGACGTGACCCGATTGTTCACCGCCGAGGGAGTATGCACCACGGCCGAGGGCCTCGAGCACGTACCGGTCGCCGACGGGGGTCTCGATCACGTCGATGTCGGCCGCTTCCATCGCCAGTCGGAAACCGAGGTTGGTCATCACCGTGACCACGACGGTGTCGTCGTGCAGGAGACCGCGGTCGCGGAGG
>Ga0055584_100003756_pt1 | contig 14914 bp, 14 predicted proteins | sample OSDHelmetaG_FD_58716 | JGI IMG/M metagenome (GOLD analysis project Ga0055584, IMG submission 58716) | Pelagic marine sediment microbial communities from the LTER site Helgoland, North Sea, for post-phytoplankton bloom and carbon turnover... | ecosystem: Environmental > Aquatic > Marine >... | reverse complement strand
GACATCTAAATCATGCGCACAATCGCGAAGTTTCTCGTTGGCATTCTGGCCAGTCTTGGGTTCTCTGTCCTCGCTCTAAGCGGCATTTTTATCTACTTCCTATCCAGTATGGACGGAGTACCCAATCAGGCAGCAGAAGCACCCGAGAACATCATCCTATCTTTGAATCTTGATGCAGGATTCTCCGAAGGCCAAAGCGGACCGGATTTCTCGTCCCTTGGTGTCTCGTCAAAGCGCACAACGTTACAAGATGCGATTATTGCACTGCGCCGCGCGGGCAATGACGACCGCGTTAAAGCCATTGTTGCCAACATCAGCGGGCCAAGCTTAGGTTTAGCGCAGGTTCAGGAAATTCGCGACGCTGTCGCTAAGTTCCGAACCAGCGGCAAACCAGCCCTTCTCTATACCGACACATTGGGCGAGCTGGGCAATGCGACAACGGCCTATTATTTGGCAACGGCCTTCGAGGAAATTTGGCTACAGCCCTCTGGTGGCATCGGACTAACCGGTTTGGCCATCGAGCAACCTTATCTCAAGGGGTTTCTAGACAAGGTGGGCGTTCGCGCAAACGCTCTACAGCGATATGAATATAAGTCTGCGGCAGAGAACCTAACCAACACGGAAATGTCAGAACCTAACAAAGAAGCGCTCGACGCCTTGTTTGGGTCCATTTTTGACCAACTCGTTGAAGGCATCGCCGACGCGCGCAACATAAGCGAAGACAACGTAAAGGCGCTGATGGCTGAGGGCCCCTTGCTCGCGAAAGAAGCTATGGATGGCGGTTTAGTTGACCGCCTCGCCTATCGTGACGAGTTCAATCAAAACCTAGACGATATGATCGATGACGGCAAACGCGTATCCGTGCGTCGCTATCTTGGTTTCGGCTTGCCTGAGGAAATTCCTGAGGCCGAACGTAGCGTCGCAGTCATCAATGCGGTCGGCGCAATTGCCCGTGGAACATCTGACGATAGCCCCTTTGGCGGACAATCCGGCATCGGTGCTGACACGCTTGCCAAAGCCGTGCGCGATGCTGCGGAAGACGAAGACATCGACGCCATCCTTCTTCGCGTGGACAGCCCTGGAGGGTCTTACGTCGCCTCTGACACGATATGGCGTGAGATCATTCGTGCGAAAGAAGCAGATAAGCCCTTCATAGTTTCCATGGGCAACACTGCTGCATCGGGCGGATATTTCATTGCGATGAATGCTGACACCATTTTTGCACAACCCGGAACCATAACCGGCTCGATTGGTGTCATCGTTAACAAACTCGTGTTCGAGGACGCCTTAGATAAGTTAGACATCAACTGGTCCACCCTTAAGTACGGGGAGAACGGTGACATCTTCACGCCATCGCGTGACTTCAATGAGGCTGAACTGGACCGCATGAACCGCACCCTCGACACCATTTACGACGACTTCACAACAAAAGCTGCGGAGGGCCGTGACATGCCCGTTGCGGAGATGCGTGAACTTGCCAAAGGTCGAGTCTGGAGTGGTGCTGACGCCAAGCGCATTGGGCTGGTTGATGAGCTTGGCGGCCTAAGCGATGCCATTGACCACACCAAGATTGCCATAGGCCTTACGCCCGACGATTTAGTCAAATTGGTCAGTTATCCCAAACAAAAAGATCCGTTTCAGAGTGTGCTGGATGCACTTGAAGACGGCAGCCTGCCGTTCGGCCTAAAGAGCGCCATCGAAAGTCTCGTGGCGATCACCCAGTCCATCAACACGTGGATCGCACCTTACGCGCGTGGACCAGAAGCTGGCGTGTTGTACGCGCCACCTTTGATCATTCGCTAGGCCATAATTCTAAGAAGACCGTTTGGCGCCGATTAGGAACTCTCTGTTTCCTTCCGGCCCGGTGATTGGGCTTTCCACGACACCGAGCACAGACCAGTCTGATTGGTCATTCAACCAAGTCGAAATTGTATCGCATACTTCTTGGTGCAACTCAGGGTCTCGGACAACGCCTTTCTTGCCGACGCGCTCTTTGCCCACTTCAAATTGCGGTTTAATCAGGGCGATGAGGTACGCCTCAGGTTTCGTGAGCAACAGGGCCGCCGGAAGAACAGTACGCAAGCCGATAAAACTCGCATCGCAGACAACGATATCTGCCAGTCCCGACACCTGTTCAGACGTGATGTGCCGAGCATTCGTGCGTTCTAAAACAGTAACCCGGTCATCGTCCCGCAGCCTGCTATCTAGCTGACCATACCCAACATCTACGGCAAAGACAGACGACGCGCCTCGGCTGAGTAAAACGTCGGTAAAACCGCCTGTTGATGCTCCGACATCAATTGCTGTCATGCCCGCGGTATCGATTTGAAAGTGCTCGAGACCGTGATCGAGCTTTAAGCCGCCCCGAGACACCCACGGATGGTCCTTGCTCCGAACCGTAAGCGGTGTATCGAGAGGCACTTGGTTTCCCGGTTTATCGAGGCGCTTTTCACCCGTGTAAACCGCACCGGCCATAATCAAAGCCTGCGCGCGCGTCCGGGATTCAACCAAACCTCTCTCAACCAGTATTTGATCTAGACGAGCTTTTTTTGCTGGCACTATTTAAGCCGTACTAAGCGCGCGCTGGGCGCTCTGACGCATCTTGACCAAGCGCCTCTAGGACTGAACGTACGATACCTGACGCACTTAATCCTGCAGCCTCGACTTGGTCCTCTGGCTTCGCATGGTCAAGAAAAACATCCGGCATAGTAAGTGTTCGAATTGTAAGCCCCTGATCTAACCGACCCGATGCAGCAAGTGCTTGAAGCACCTGTGCTCCAAACCCACCCTGGGACCCTTCTTCAACAGTCACCAGAAGTTCGTGGTTATCAGCGAGCTGTTGCACCAACTCGATATCTAGGGGCTTCGCAAACCGAGCATCCGCTACGGTTGTCGACAGACCATGAGCGGCAAGATCATCCGCCGCCTTGAGGCAATCTCCTAACCGAGTCCCCAAACTGAGAAGCGCCACGGACGTACCTTCTCGAACGATCCGGCCTTTGCCTATGGGCAGAACGTCGCCCCTTGCCGGCAAGTCGATACCAACGCCCTCCCCTCTGGGATAACGAAGCGCTATAGGGCCGGAGTTGTGGGCAGCCGCTGTCGCGACCATGTGAACGAGCTCTAATTCATCAGCTGCAGCCATAACCGTAAAGTTCGGCAGACAGCAAAGATATACAACATCAAAGGCCCCTTGGTGGGTACAACCGTCCGCACCAACGTACCCAGCACGGTCGATCGCAAAACGCACTGGCAGGTTTTGAACTGCAACGTCATGGACGACCTGGTCGAACGCGCGTTGCAAGAATGTGGAGTAAATCGCTGCGAACGGCTTGTACCCTTCGGTCGCCAAACCCGCTGCAAATGTCACAGCGTGTTGTTCGGCAATACCGACATCAAACGTGCGATCTGGGAACTGTTCACCAAACTTGTCCAGTCCGGTGCCCCCAGGCATAGCCGCCGTAATCGCAACAACACGGTCATCTTGCTCTGCTTCAGCGATCAAGGCCTTTGCAAAAACTGACGTATAACTTGGTGCATTCGGCTTCGATTTAGCCTGATTGCCCGAAACAACATCGAATTTTGCAACTCCGTGATATTTATCGGCAGACTCCTCTGCCGGCGCATACCCCTTACCTTTTTGCGTTACAGCATGAATCAGGAAGGGACCACTTGCTTTAGAATCACGGACGTTCTTGAGAACGGGCACGAGGTGCTCAACTTTGTGGCCGTCAATCGGTCCCACATAGTAGAAACCCAGTTCTTCGAAAAGCGTACCACCAGTGACCATGCCACGCGTATATTCTTCCGCCTTACGCGCTGCGGTTTTCAGCGGCTTTGGGAAATACTCAGCAATCTGCTTCATCGCCTCACGAAGGTTGAGATAGGATTTTGAGGACAGCAGCCGAGATAAGTATGCGCTCATTGCGCCGACAGCTGGCGCAATCGACATATCGTTGTCATTGAGAATAACGATGAGACGCCTGTCCATACTTCCAGCGTTGTTCATTGCCTCGTAGGCCATGCCAGCGCTCATCGCGCCGTCACCGATTACCGCGATAACCTGGTTGTCACCGTCGGAAAGATCACGCGCCACGGCCATGCCAAGCCCGGCCGAGATAGATGTAGAACTATGCCCCGCACCAAAAGGGTCAAATTCGCTTTCTGGCCGGTTCGTAAACCCAGAGAGGCCATCTTTCTGGCGGATCGAAGACATTCGGTCACGTCGACCCGTTAGGATTTTATGGGGATAGCACTGATGACCAACATCCCAGATCAGCCGGTCTTCTGGCGTATCAAAAACGTGGTGTAAAGCAACGGTGAGTTCCACCACGCCAAGCCCCGCGCCTAAATGACCACCGGTCCTCGATACCTTATGGATCAGATCAGCGCGCAGTTCATCAGAGAGCTGCGAAAGCTCTTCGATGGACAGGTCTTTCATGTCCTTTGGGCTGCTGATGCGGTCAAGCAACGGTGTTTCAAGCACCGGCGCGACCGACTGTGTGTCCGTTCCCACGCTGCATCGTCCCTTTTTATGACCGTCGACTGACGGTAAACGCCGCTGCAGCCCGTAACGATTCGGCCGTATCGCCAAACCGGTCTAATGCCGCAACTGCTTGATCAACCAGGGTTTTCGCCCTTTTTCTAGCACGTCCGGGACCGTGGAGGGAGACAAAAGTGGCTTTCCCTGCGGCCTCGTCCTTGCCGGTCGCTTTGCCTAAATCCGCTTCAGAGGCTTCCATATCCAAGAGGTCATCGGCGATTTGAAAGGCCGCCCCTAGGCAAACCCCGTACGCGTCCAAATCTTTCAGGACCTCGGGTTCAGCTTGGCCCAATATACCGCCCATTTGGCATGAAACAGCCAACATTCGTCCGGTTTTCAAGGCTTGCAAGCGTTCAGTCTGCTGCTCATCAAAGTCTAAATCTGCCGCTAGTAAATCCAGCATTTGTCCACCAACCATACCCTCGGCCCCAGAAGCATCAGCCAACGCGGCAACCAGCTTGGACCGAATGAAATCATCTGGGTGAGAGTCCACGCTACTCAGAACTGCGAAAGCTTTGGTTAGAAGGGCATCTCCGGCGAGGATGGATGTCGCCTCGTCAAAGGCCTTATGACACGTGGGCCGTCCTCGGCGCAGGTCGTCATCGTCCATGGCCGGTAGGTCATCATGGATCAGCGAATAGCAGTGGATCATTTCGACAGCCGCACCAATGCGGAGGCTATACGTCCGTGGCACATCGAATAAATCGGCGCTGGCTACCACCAAGAAAGGCCGCAGCCGCTTGCCGCCATCTAAGGTGCTGTAGCGCATCGCCTCAACCACTCGGCGTTCAGGGCCTTCCGGTAGCGGCAGGAGGTCATCCAAGCACGCGTTTACGTCGTTAGCGGTGGCCCCTAGGCTTTTCCTGAAGGCGCGCAAACTATGAGATGCAAGGCCCGCATCGTTCGGGGTCATTCGGACTCCACATTTTCCAATTTCATAGCGTCGCCAAGACCGGTGATCTTTTCGATCTTCATCCTGGCATCAGCAAGTTTAGCCTCGCAGTGTTTTTTGAGCATGGCACCACGCTCATAAGACTCCACGGCTTTATCCAGCTTGACTTGGCCACCCTCGAGATCACGAACGATCTCTTCTAGCTGGCTCAGGGCATCTTCAAAATTCAGGGCTGCGATATCTTTGGGTATTTTGGACTCTGCCATCATTTCTGCTTTCGTCTATGAAGCTACCTCACCCTTTCATCAGGGCTTTAACATGCGCTGCTGCACTTGCACCAAGAGCGCGTAAGTTATACCCGCCCTCCAGGGCCGAAACCACCCGTCCGTCAGCGTGTCTATGAGCTACAGATAGGATTTGGCGCGTCACCCAGAAAAAGTCATCTTCCTCCAGCCCCATGTCAGAGAGGGGGTCATCCTTATGGGCATCAAAACCGGCAGAAACAAGGATTAGCTCCGGCGCAAATGAGTCCAGCGCCGGCAGAATATCGCGCTCAAAAGCCTTCCGGAATGCGCCGCCACCAGTACCGGGCGGCAATGGCACATTGACGACATTGTTATGGCCACCCGTATCCTCTGTCGCTCCTGTTCCTGGGTAATGTGGGTACTGATGGGAAGACGCAAAAAACAAATCTGGCTCGTCCCAAAATATGTCCTGGGTTCCGTTGCCATGATGAACGTCAAAATCAACCACGGCGATTTTTTTAAGCCCGTGGGCTTGCCGCGCATGCATTGCGGCAACGGCCACGTTATTTACAAAACAAAACCCCATGGGTCGGTCCCGTTCTGCATGATGGCCAGGAGGGCGAACAGCGCAAAAGGCCGATTCTGCCTCTCCTGAAATGACAGAATCGACGGCCAGAACAAGAGACCCTGCCCCTCTCCGAATCGCTTCATCTGTCCCTGGTGACATGACGGTATCGGGATCAATATGGCGATACCCATCGGTTGGAGCGGCTTCAAGAATGGACGTCACCAAGTCGGATGAATGTGGCGCAGCCATCTGGGCCTCAGTAGCATCAATCGGGGTGCGACGAATTAAGCGGCCAAAATCTTCATCATTGAGCGCTTTATAAACACTCCGTATTCGGTCCACGCTTTCGGGATGGCCCGGCCCGGTATCGTGATTGAGAAATGTGTCGTCCGTTACAAGCAGCACAGCCATTGATCAGGTGTCCATGTTATCGAGCCGGTGAAATATTAACCCATGGCGTTAAAGCATAAACCTCAGCGCCATTTATTCTCGGATCAATGAACGATACACTCTCATTGCAATAAGGGGATACATATACGTGGCGGACGACCTAGGCCCACTAGAGAAAGAGGCGGAAGATGCCTGCGTAATTCTTCGCGCAATCGGTAATCCGCACCGCCTGATGATTCTATGCCGATTGACCCAACGTGAATATAGCGTCAAAGAACTCGAGACAGTTGTTAGCCTTGGGCAATCCGCGTTGTCACAGCACTTGGCAAGGCTGCGCCGCGACAATTTGGTGGTAACCAGGCGCGACGCGCAAACAATATATTATGCGTTGAAAGGAAGTCGGGTTGGTACACTGCTACAGGCCTTAAACGGAGCCATGCGCGCAGAAAAACCTGGAGACTAAATGGACACTTACTCTTTGTTAAAGAGCGTTCAATGGTATCTTGAGATACGACACGCCGTTGCCTTCTGGCTTAGGAAACTCGCCTGCGCGAATATTGACCTGAACCGAGGGAAGAATCAAAGCAGGCATCGCTAACGTCGCATCACGCTCTGTTCTCATGCGAACAAAATCTTCTTCTGAAACACCGTCTTTTACATGCTTATTGCTGGCTCGTTCTGCAGCTACCGTTGTTTCCCAGGCGTACGAGCGCCCATCAGGCCCATAGTCATGACATACGAATAATCGTGTGCTTTCTGGCAATTCCAAGATGCGCTGAATAGAACGATACAGCACCGCGGCATCACCGCCGGGAAAATCGCATCGCGCCGTGCCGTAGTCGGGCATAAACAATGTATCACCGACAAAAGCGGCGTCACCGATGAGATAAGTCATACAGGCTGGGGTATGGCCAGGCGTGTGCCATGCTTCAACGGTAAGCGAACCGACAACGAGCGTCTCACCATCAGATAAAAGGCGATCAAATTGAGAGCCATCAACAGGCAAGCCATCTCCCAGATTAAAGACTTGGCCGAATACTTTTTGCACATCAGTGATATATGCACCGATTGCGATCGACGCGCCAAGCTGGGTTTTAAGGTAAGGCGCCGCCGACAAATGGTCCGCATGGGCATGAGTTTCAAGCACCCATTCCACTTCAAGTGAGTCTCGCCGTACAGCGTCTAGGATTCTGTCCGCACTTTCTGTCGAGGTCCGACCAGAGCTGGCATCAAAGTCCAAGACCGAATCAATAATGATAGCTTTAGGGCCGCCAGGCTCCTGCACGAGATAACTGACCGTAAAGGTCCGCTCGTCAAAAAATGCAGTGACAGTGGGCGAGGATGCTAGAGTCATTGTACCCTCTCGTGATTGCGGCTTTTCAACATGCTACTAAAGGCTAGCCGAGAGAACCACACATAAACCCAGCTAAGCTTTGATTAAAATCATCGATGGAGCGGAGAAACGGCTTGAGTTTGCGAATTGGTATTGATCTAGGGGGAACGAAGATCGAGCTTGTTGTGCTTGAGGACACTGGCACAGAGGTTTTTCGACGCAGGATTCCAACACCAAGTGGGAACTATGAGGCAACGATCGAAGCGATCGTAGATCTCGTGATAAGCACAAAATCGGAACTGAGTTTAAATACGGCGGATGCCTCCCCCTCTGTTGGCATTGGTATTCCAGGGACACTTTCGACGACAACGGGGCTTGTCAAAAATGCGAACTCAACATGCCTCATAGGAAAACCGCTCGATAAGGATATTGGCACCCTGCTTGGCCAGCCTGTGCGGCTCGCCAACGATGCAGATTGCTTCACCTTGTCTGAAGCAATCGACGGCGCAGCCGCGCGTGACAACATCGTGTTTGGCGTCATTTTAGGAACAGGCGTTGGCGGAGGGTTATCGGTCAACCAACAGCTGGTTATCGGGCCCAATGCTATCACCGGCGAGTGGGGACATAACCCAATGCCTTGGCCGGACTTAGCATTGGGCGAAACGCCTGGGCCCGCATGCTATTGCGGACATTCGGGTTGTATCGAAACCTTTCTGTCTGGCCCGAGCCTAGTGAAGGATACAACGGCAACTGAGCCTAAACGCACGTTCAAAACAGCAGAAGAAATTGTGGATGCCGCTGACCAAGGGGACTGTGGCGCCAAGTCAGCTATAGATCGCTATTCGTTGAGGCTCGCAAAAGCTCTCTCATCGGTCATTAACGTCATAGACCCCAATGTCATCGTTCTCGGTGGAGGGCTCTCGAACATCAGCGCGCTCTACAAGACTATTCCAAGCCTTTGGGGAAAATTCGTTTTTTCGGACACCGTTGAGACCCATCTAAGGCCACCGCAACACGGGGATTCTAGTGGAGTCCGAGGCGCTGCGTGGTTATGGCCAAAGCCCAGGTGACGGTAGCCCCTAGTCCTGACAGCTCTTCGCGGCCTGTAAATCAATGAGTGTCGTAAGAACAGAATAGCCACCCATATTTTGATCTATTTTTCCTACGATCCCACCCTCATAGAGCTCAACACGCATTTCTTGGCTGGGCAATTCATCAGAACTACTCGTTGGGTAATATGCCAATTGCACTGGCCATGCCGGTCCGGTTAACAGGCCATCTGGATCATTGATATCAAGATTGTTCGTATTTCGATTTCCAACGACGGCGGAAATTCTAGTCGGGCCATCTTCCAACAGACCGTCGGCGACAACGCGGCTGATAAATCGCGTCCCCTTTAGCGCGCTGTTCACAACTTCAGCGGTGTAGTTCAAAGAGAGCTGTGCGCCCGGCTTTAAGTCATAAGATGCATCTTTGCCCTCTGAATTCGCTTCGACTTCACGATTGCAGGTCATGCGCCCCCCGTCCTCGCCGATCTCGACTTGCCCCTGGTACTGATCAACGATTTGGCCGCTCGATGCAATTTGCATTCTAAAATCTGACCGGGTGCCGTCTTTGGCTTCGAACGAGGTAAAGCTCTGCCGCAGGTTAGATTGACGTCCCTGACGATCAAGTATTGAGACGTCGAGACTAGACGACTGTTCAAATCCATCACAGACGTCATCGACCACATATACCATAGTACCACCAAGGCCAGCGGGCCCATCAGCCCCTATCGCTCGACCAAGTCGCACTTCATAAATCGCAGCGTGAGGTTTTATTTGCTGCGCCGAGAGCGACGCTCCGGATAAGACGAACACAACGCATGCGATTAAGAGTCGCGTGATTATAGTTTTGAGCACATACGAGTTTTTCATGAAAATAGCCGATTCAGGAGGTCATACAGGAACTTTGTTTGCGAATTCTCATCCTCGTTTATCAACAATCGCGGACAACACACTCAATCACAAGCATTATACTAACCTACTGCTTTATATAGATTTTTTTGGGTATTAGTCGCGGAATAGTAGTATTCAACGCCCATGCGACAACTCCTTAACCAGCGATCCTTTGGCCAATAGGTGATATGGGTCTGAATGTTGCCAAACCCGCGGTTGACGGGCCCTATGAGCACGAAGAACATGTGTCTCATTCGTGGGGGTCACCTCAACATTTTTCGGGCAAATAAATTCAAGGCGGCAACAGAACAGGCGCACCTGAAGGTCGTTGACGACCCCACAGACCACAGCGACCTAAACAACAAGCTCTCTAATTTCGTCCGCTTCGCCGAGACGGTCGAGCCTGAATCCGTTGAATCAACGGCCATCCTCAAAATTGCGGATCTCGCCCATAGTTTGGTCGCAGAAGTATCCGATCATTTGAAGGCACAGGACCTGCGGATTGCTGAATTAGAAGCCCTCGCAACGACAGATGAGTTGACGCAAATTCTCAATAAGAGAGGGTTTGAGACACAGCTGGATCATGAATCATCCATCGCCCGTCGTCATGGAGTTGGCGGCGTTATGATTTTCGTCGACCTCGACGAGTTCAAACCCATAAACGACACCCATGGGCACGCTGCTGGAGACGAAGTCCTTCGTGCCGCTTCCGTGATCCTTCAAGGCCAAGTCCGAGAAACAGACTATGTTGGTCGTTTAGGTGGTGACGAGTTTGCAATTCTTCTTCCACGGTCCAACAAACGAAACGGACTACGGCGCGCCCAAGAGTTAGATAAGAAACTCAATAATGCTTACGCTTCTTGGAATGGTATCCAAATTCCTATCAAAGCGAGCTGTGGCATTCATATGTACACGTCCCGGGCCGGACTAAGTGAGCTCATGGATAGCGCTGATAAGGCGATGTACAAAATTAAGATGGAACGCAAAGAGAAGCACGGTATCGCTCCGCGCTAGACCCCAGTCCACACAAGGGGTTTAGCCCGACGCGGAAGTTGCGTTAACACTTCCTTTTAGGGTTCCTGTTAAGATTATTCTCTTAATCAGGCTGCTATGGACGCTTTGCCATGAGCAAAGGACTCTTTGCCTTTTTCATATCTGGAGCGATTACGGCACTGGTTGCCGTCGTTATTCTTGGCGGCGACTGGTCCGGTCTGTTTTCGTCATCCGACGAAACACGAACTCCATCGAGCTTCTCCCCAGCGGAAGTCGAGAAGATCATAGCGGATTGGCCGATTGCTATGCAGGCATCAGACCAAGCATTGATCGAGTACCGCAATATCGGTGGAAGCCCCAGAGGGGAAGCTGTCGTTCGCAAAGGTGTTCAGGCGAATACTTTTTCACGCCAAAATTGGGAAGCCGGACGCGCTGAGTATCTAATCAGCTATTTGCTCATGCTGAGGAATTCTATTTTGAAATATTCGGACCAACATCGCGCACTCGGATATTTCATGGAGCACTATGAGCAAAACAAATCTGTAAGCGCTGAGTTGAAAACTTGGCAAATTGACCAAATCGACGTGCTGCTAAAGCAGATCAACGACTCCCCTGACATCAGCGAGTACCCACCCGGCGACGTTGAGCTCATGGTGGAATACTTCGAACGCTTCCACGAGATGCTCGTCGGCTACGGGCGGCAACCTAGTTTAGCAGCTAGAACTCAGGCCTCTCGGTAGAATACGCTTCGCGATCTAATCCGCGGCTGGCGCCGACGCTTCACCTTTTTCAACTTCCTTAGGCAAATCGAGCTTGATGTGGAGCTCTTTCAACTGCTTTTCAAACACCTCATTCGGTGCCTGCATCATTAAGTCTTCTGCCTGATTATTCATCGGGAACAGCGTGACTTCGCGAATATTCGGGGTGTCGGCCAAGAGCATCACAATACGGTCAATACCTGGGGCGGCTCCACCATGAGGCGGTGCTCCGAATTTGAACGCGTTGAACATACCGCCGAAGCGTTCTTCAATTACGCTCTCTTCGTAACCAGCAATGTTAAATGCCTTCACCATAATGTCCGGGCGGTGGTTCCGAATAGCACCTGAGCATAATTCGATGCCGTTACATACGATGTCGTATTGGAACGCCAAGATGTCTTCAGGATCCTTTGTCTCTAGGGCTTCCAAGCCACCCTGGGGCATAGAGAACGGGTTATGACTAAAGTCCACTTCACCCGTGGCTTCGTCGCGCTCGTACATCGGATAGTCGACGATCCAGCATAGGTCAAAGCGGTCTTTGGCGAGAAGGTCGAGTTCCTCACACACTTTGGTACGGACGAGACCAGCAAATTTCTCAGCAACAGACGGCTTATCACAGACAAAGAAAACGCTATCGCCGGGGCCAACCCCGGTCGCTTCACGGATCGCTGCAACGCGGTCTTCATCTAGATTCTTCGCAATCGGCCCCTTAGCTCCACCGTCAGCTTCATACACGATATAGCCGAGACCGCCTGCCCCCTCGCTCCGCGCCCAGTCGTTGAGCTTGTCAAAGTAACTTCTCGGTTGCCCTGCAGATCCCGGCGCTGGAATCGCGCGGACGATAGAACCTTTCTCGATATTCTTGGCGAATAAGCCGAAGGACGATCCTGCGAAAGACTCAGTGACGTCCGTAATCAAAAGTGGGTTACGCAAATCGGGCTTGTCGCTGCCATACTTCAACATCGATTCAGCATAAGGAATACGCGTCCATTTACCTTCGGTCACCGCCCTATCTTTGGCAAACTCTTTAAAAATTCCGCCAATAACAGGTTCGATGGCATCAAACACATCATCTTGCGTAACAAAAGCCATCTCTAAATCTAGCTGGTAGAATTCTCCTGGCGAGCGGTCGGCTCTGCCGTCTTCATCTCGAAAACACGGAGCAATCTGGAAGTAGCGGTCAAAGCCAGACACCATAACCATCTGTTTAAAGATCTGAGGAGCCTGCGGAAGCGCATAGAAACGTCCCGGGTGTAGTCGAGACGGCACGAGGAAATCACGTGCACCTTCCGGTGACGATGCGGTCAAAATCGGCGTTTGAAACTCGACAAATCCAGAGTCCGTCATACGCCGACGAATGCTAGATATAACCTGTGACCTTAGAAGGATGTTGTTTCGCATCTCTTCGCGGCGCAGGTCGAGGTATCGATACTTGAGGCGCAATTCTTCTGGATAATCGTTTTCTCCATAGACCTGAATGGGAAGAACGTCTGTCTGGGACAGCACTTCCACCTCTTCAATCTGCACTTCGACTTTGCCCGTCGGGAGCCGGTCATTCACAGTGTCTTGCGTCCGCTCAACCACGGTTCCAGTGATGCAAAGAACGGTCTCCGACCGCGCGTTGTCGATGACTGAGAAGACGGGGCTAGACGTATCGACCACGCATTGGGTCATCCCAAACTGATCTCGCAAATCAACAAAAACCAGGTTTCCGTGGTCACGTTTGCGGTGCACCCAACCTGAGATACGGGCTTGGGTTCCAGCGTCTTCGAGGCGCAGAGCGCCGCAATTATGCGATCTATAACGGTGCATGACCGGGTTCCTATGACAGAAATGGCTACTCTGAGCTGAAAGCCCAGGCAATGGGCGGAGAAACCACACCGAACCGGCCCATTTGTCAAGGTTTTGCCCAGCCTTGGGGATCAGAAATATGAGCATCTCAGCCGGTTGCGGCCAGCCAGCAGAGACGATAAGACAACGGATATGGATATTATCACTACAACAGACGCCTTAGACGCGTTTTGCAAACGCCTTTCATCGGCAGAGTTCATTACGGTGGACACGGAGTTTCACCGCGAAACGACCTATTGGCCGCTCCTGTGCCTGGTTCAGGTTGCCGGGCCAGACGAAGCCCACTGCATAGACTCACTTGCAGACGGTATCGACTTGTCCCCCCTGTACGATCTGTTTCATGATCCTAAAATCGTCAAAGTTTTCCATGCGGCACGACAAGACCTCGAGATTTTCTTTCATAAAGCCGACCTGATTCCTGCTCCACTGTTCGACACCCAAGTGGCCGCCATGGTCTGTGGATTCGGTGAGTCTGTCGGCTACGAGACGCTCGTCTCCAAGTTAACATCCTCCAAAGTAGACAAAAGCCAGCGTTTCACGGATTGGACCAGGCGACCTCTGTCAGAGAAGCAAATCGAGTACGCTTTGGCTGACGTCGTTTATTTGCGAGAGGTATACGACAAACTCAAAAGTCAGCTTGAAAGTTCGGACAGAGCACCCTGGGTCGCTGAAGAAATGGGCATTCTCACCAGTCCAAAGACATACGACCTTTCACCAGACGAGTCTTGGCGTCGACTCAAGTCCAGAGAAAAGAAGCCTCGCTACCTCGCCATTTTGAGGGAAGTATCAGCTTGGCGTGAACGGACAGCTCAAAAACAGGACACCCCGCGCCGACGTGTCATCAAGGATGACGCCCTCATCGAGCTAGCGGCTTTGAAACCAACTAATGAGAAAGCGTTATCTCAAACAAGGTTGTCCAAGCATCTCGCGCGAAGCAAGCATGCCGCCGATATATTTGCCGCAATTACACGCGGTATTGAAACCCCTGATGACCTTTGCCCGAAAGTACCAAGATCACTAGAGAAACCACCGGGCCTCGGCCCCGTCATCGATCTCCTCAAAGTCCTACTTAAAGCCCGCTGTGAAGGAAGTGACGTGGCTCTGAAACTTGTCGCTACGGTCGACGACCTAGAGAAGATTGCGTGTGACGATAATGCTGACGTCGCGGCATTGTCTGGCTGGCGGCGAGAATTATTTGGCGCAGACGCTATACGCCTTAAGCATGGTCAATTGGCGCTTGGTCTTTCACCCGACAGCAAAACCGTAGACGTTATGGAACGCTCGCAAGGTTGATTGGCGTCATATCCGCTCAATCTTTTCTTTCCTGCCGATATGCGTGGCTAATCGAGAAAGTCTCTTTGGGTAAGACCCTCCGCCGAATACAGGTTCAGAAGACGGAACAGA
>Ga0055584_100003755_pt1 | contig 14916 bp, 16 predicted proteins | sample OSDHelmetaG_FD_58716 | JGI IMG/M metagenome (GOLD analysis project Ga0055584, IMG submission 58716) | Pelagic marine sediment microbial communities from the LTER site Helgoland, North Sea, for post-phytoplankton bloom and carbon turnover... | ecosystem: Environmental > Aquatic > Marine >... | reverse complement strand
GCCAAAGCTTCGGCACAGGCGTCTTTGAGAAAAGAAGGTGTATCGAAATCAGGTTCGCCAGCACCAAAACCGCAAACATCCTCTCCAGCTGCCTTGAGAGCCTTGGCTTTTGCATCCACCGCTAGGGTTGGCGATGGAGAGACGTTTTGAGCCCATTTAGATAAGTATCCGTTTTTCATGATTATGGAGGCAAGAATGTAGGGAATTGCACGCCGCGAGCAAGTCCTTTTACAGAAAGGCTTTTTCTATTCGGTAGAAAGGTAAGATTCCTGAGGAACCGAAAGTTCCCGATTCAAACCTTCGGGTTTGAAAAGAATGGTATCTAGGTCCAATTCTAAAGCGGCCGAAAGAACTTCAAATCGGGTATTCGAACGGTCATTCCTGTTCTTACAGTCAAAAGTCTTAGGTATCCAAGTCGTTCCAATCTTCTTGAGACTGTTCAATAGATAGGTCTTGTGGGCAACGGAGCGGTTTGAAAATGTCTCAACCCGAAGAGGAGCTTCGTAACCATCGTCCAAAGCCAAAGTAATTCGGTTCCATGAGGGACGAACTTCTTTGACCCAAGGCGGACATTCAAAAAGATAAATATGAGCAGGTCTACCAGCTACTTTTCCTGATTTTTCATAGGTAGCATCCCAAAAGACGAAGGGCATGAGCAACTCAAAGGAAGATTGATTCATGCCTTGAACAAAAGGGGCAAGCATAGCAGCACTATCTAACTCCTCGGTTTTTCCTCCCTCGAAGGAATAGCGCCAAGCTTTGGGTTTATCCGAATTTATAAGAAGAAATGAAACCCTTGTTCCATTAATGTCCAACGCGTCAAAATCAATTCTGGAAGTTCCATGGCCAAGAGATTGACCGGAAAGAATACCGGAAAGTTGAGACTCTTCACCTCTTCTTGGCATATGGCGCAACCGGAAGCGCATCGAGTAGGCTTGGTGATGAGCAGTTTTATTCAAGTCCCGCGTAAGAAAACCACGGTATCTATTCAACCGAAGTTCAGCTTCTTCATCGGTCAAGACTGGTGCAAAACCACGGGCTGGAAACCTACCCTTGGATAGGAGATGATCCTTTGCCAAGAAAGACAATAAGAAGGCACCAAGAAAAAAGACCTTGGCCATCAACGAACCCAATGTGTGCTATTGGGAGGAATTGGCCTCCGGAGTCGGAACAGGCAGCAAGGGTGCACTAGGCTCTACTATCCCTTGAGTAGGTGCAGGTTGGTCTCCAATGCCTTGAGCGGGAGGAACAGGGACAACCGGGGAGACACCTTGATCAGGTGAAGGTGGTGCCGGAGGTAGATCACTCAAACCTGGGAGAGGGACTGACGGGTCACTTGCAGAAGATGAATCAGGGTTGGTTTTTATCTCTTGGCTTTGCGCTTTAGTCGCTTGGGAGCGTACGCCGGCTTCGTTTTGATAAAGTGCGTAGAGGGAAAATGATAAAATAAAGAAACCAAGAATTCCCCAGACCGTCAACTTGGTCAACTGAGCAGCGGAACCTGCTCCAAGTACTTGATCAGCGGCACCTCCACCAAGAGCCGAACCCATGCCGCCGGAGGTGCGTTGAATCATGATCAACATGACGACAACGATGCAAAGAAATATTAGGAGTAAAGTTAAGACAGTAATAATCATTGGACACTAAAATAGAGTACATTATTCCTTTTTTGAAAACAAAAGGCAATCCTCTTTACGAAAACTTACATTCCGAGCGTGGCAAGTAAATCTTCCAAGTCTTTCCGGTCTTCAAAAGTCAGAGATAATTTACCCTTTCCCGTAGGACCAGCCTTGATCGATACTTTCCGCTCCAAGGAAGCTTGGGCTCGCTTGGCGAGGGATAAAAAATTAGCAGAATCGAAATCATTTACCGAAAAGGAGGCCTTGGAAACCGGAGGATTCCGAATATCCGAGACGGCTTGTTCGCATTGACGCACGGTCCAATTTCCCCGAACAGCATTCCTTCCCAATTCAAGCCGCTGGTCTTCGTCAGTAACCCCAAGTAAGACCTTGGCGTGACCAGTCGAGAGTTCACCTGTAGTTAAAAAACCCCTCAACTCCTGGTCTAGTTGCAATAAACGCAAGAGGTTCGTAACATAAGCCCTGCTTTTGCCAACACGTTCAGCAACTTTTGCTTGGGTTAAGCTAAAGTCATGTACGAGAGAATAATAACCCATGGCTTCATCAATCGGATTAAGTCCCTCCCGCTGGAGATTTTCAATCAAAGACAAAGTAGCGGAAGAAAGATCGTTTGCAGAAAGTACACGGGCCAAGATAGTTTTTCGACCCAAGTGTTCGTGGGCTCTCCACCTCCTTTCACCTGCGATCATTTCGTATGAGTTTTCTAATTTCCTGACCGTGACGGGCTGCAATAGTCCTTCCGACTCAATGCTCGCTGCCAATTCTTGGATGGCCTCTGGATTTATGACCTTGCGCGGTTGGTGAGGATTGGGAACAAGGTCACAAAGTAAAACCTCGACTAGGTTTTCGATCTTAGCAGTCGCGGAGGGAATTTCGGATTCGGAAGTGAGAGCGTTTTTTTCCTGAACGGCAAGATTTGGCTTCGAGTCCACAATCGAATCGGATGCAGAAGACGGTTCCGTATTAGGAGGCGTTCCTGCTCCGCCTGCAATTAAGCTTCCCAATCCTCTTCCAAGTCTCGACGAAGGTTTGGTCATGAGATTATATTATTGCTGAGGAACAAACAATTCCTTGCCTACAAAAACCTTCGTCGGGTCGCCAATTTGATTGGCATCGATAATCCATTTGATCTTGGACTTATATTTAAGAGCGACACTGCTAACTGTTTCACCCTTCTCTACTTTGTGAACGAAACCCTTTTGGGGATAATCTGAGGAAAAGGTCTTGGCAGGAGAGACGGCACTGGAGGAAGATGATTTATTCGACTGGGCGAGCACTTTGTTCATTTCCGCAATGAGATCTTTAAGTTTTTTGTCGATATTTTTTTGCAGGGCGACTTGCTCTTTTTCGCCCTGCGAAGCCCGTCTTTCTAAGGCTTGAAAACGGACATCCATCTGTTGCGTGAGACCTTGGTTCGTACCAGATGCTGAATTTTGGCGGCGATTGAGTTGCTCAACGGATACCCGAAGTTGAGCGTTTTCACGACGAAGAAGTTCGACCTCGGTTCTTAAACCAGCCAACTCGCGTTCAACAAGTTCCATATCCTGCTTTAGATTCGCCAATTTAATATTCACGCTCCCAAAAACCAAAGAGGGTGAAATAAATATACCAAAGCAAGCAACGAACAAAGCCATACACCCTAACCTGCTAGACACCAATCTACTCATAATCTTAAAACGATTAAACCACATCATAACCACCACATTCAAACTAGGGACATCACCTAATAGAAGCAAGAAATCTTTTAGGCTTTCGAGTTACTTTTTCCTGAAACAAGCAGGTCAGGCATGAACTCTGACTCCAAAATCGTTCCATCCGGTATTGCGAAACCCCGGAGGAAATCTTGAGTAGCCAGCATTTTCCCTCCTGGTTTTTGAAGTTCATGCACAACCAAAGCATCTCGCCCTGTACCGATCAATAAATGCCCTGACCCATCACAGGAAACTTCTCCGGGCAGTAAGGAAAGGTCTGCAACCGATGACTTGCCTACTTTGATTCTAAGATCTCCAAATCGAAAGGACATTCCTGGCCAAGAACGGAAGGCTTGAATCCGATGAACAAGGGATTGAGCGGAAACTCTGAAATCTATTAAGCCGTCCTCTTTCGTCAACTTTCGACAATAAGTTGCCTGGCTCTCGTTTTGAGGCTTTTCGGTGAAGTCTCCACTAAGGAGGGCATTCAAATTCCGGTCAATTAGAGGCACGCATGAAAGACCAATTTTCTCACGAAGAGTAGGACCCGTATCATCCTCTGCAATGAGAACACGCTCAATATCGACTATGGGACCAGCATCCATTCGAGGAACAATCCGCATCAGGGTAACGCCAGTCTCCTTCTCCCCCGATGCAAGAGCAGTTTCTATTGGAGAAGCCCCCCGATAAAAGGGAAGGACAGATGCATGAAGATTAAAGCAACCCAGTGATGCAACCTCCAGTAGATCAAGTTTCAGAATATGCCCGTAAGCCATTACGATAATCAGTTCGATACCAATTGATTTCAACCATTCCTTATCTTCGTTCGATGGCTTTTGAGGGTCACGACAAGGTACACCGCTCTCAATTGCCCACTGCTTGATCGCGTTCGGCTGTAGTTTGCGACCACGACCAGACCGGCGGTCGGGTTGAGTTAGAGCTGCCGAAACCTCAAAACCGGCTTCGTGCAGACCACCTAGAAAAGGCAGTGCGATTTCATCAGAGCCAAAGAAGGCAATCTTATGCTTTTTTACGTTCATAAATACCCTTCAACCATTAGCCTGAAGATAGACCATCGCACAACGAAAATGACCAAAAAAAAGCCGCTCATGCGGCTTTAAAAGGAAACTAACAAAAGGGATCTAGGCCTTTTCTTCTTTGTATCTAGCCTCCTTGCCCGCCAATGAAAACTTGAGCGGACATCCGGATAGCCCGAATTTCTGTTGAATTCCTTTTTCCAAATAGCGTTTGTACTGATCATTTAGTTTTTCTTCTCGGTTACAAAAAAGCTTGATCCGAAAAGGACGATTTTCAACTTGGACGGCGTAAAAAACCTTGAATCGCTTGCCTTTGATTTTGGCAGGCGGGCGATGTTCCCACATATCTCCGATCAGTTTATTCAAGGCTGAAGTCGAAAGGGCTTTGTCCATTCGAATATTCAAATCTTGTGCGACTTGCAGAAAATCCTTGATTGAATATCCGGTCTTGGCGGACACGAAGGTAATCGGAGAGTCGGGTAGAAAATAAAGCTCCTTGCGGATCGACTTAAGGTAGCTTTTTCGGAAATCCTTTTCGTCTTCATATCCTGGAAGTGGATCCTTTCGAAAACCTTCCAGGGCAAGATCCCATTTGTTAACCAGGATGGACAGAGCTCTACCCTCCTCCAAAACATGATGGGCCATTATCTTATCCTGCTTCGTAACGCCCTCACGGGCATCCAGAACAAGAAAGACGATATCGACCGATTCAACAGCATGCTTGGTCCGGACTGCGGAAAAATAATCTAAGGATGAATCAATCCGTTTCTTACGCTTAAGACCTGCCGTGTCAAACAAGCGGTACTTCCATGGTTCATCCTGTTCGTCTACCTCAAAATCCAAATCCAGTTCGACGGTTTCACGAGTCGTTCCAGGAACATCGCTCACAATCAGACGTTCGGTATTAAGAAGCCGATTGCAAAGGGAGGATTTGCCCACATTCGGCCGTCCGATGAAAGCGATCTTGGTTCGAATCTCAGATTCTTTTCTGGATGAAGGCTCGGTGGGAGGAAGGCGATCCTTCAGTGTCGACAGGAGTTGCTCAATTCCAAGTCCATGCTCCGCTGAAATTCCCAACATTTGTTCAAAACCCAGGCGGGCGAATTCGGAGATGGAATAACCTTTTTCAGCTTCGTCCATCTTGTTCACCACGAGGATCGGTCTTTTGCCCATTTTCCTGAACTTCGTGGCCAGTGTTTCGTCCAAGGGAATAAGCCCTTCACGACCATCTACAACAAAAAGGAGGAGGTCCGCAGCGCGGATGGCAAAATCTGCTTGATCTTCGGTTGCATGCTGAATCTCGACGGGCGTCATCTCGGGAAGCATACCGATTCCTCCAGTATCCATTAAAGTATATCCTTCAGGACTGTCTGCCACAACGACATCACGTGTCACCCCAGGGCGATCGTGAACGATCGATATTCTACGACCTGCCAAACGGTTGAACAACCGGCTTTTTCCGACATTAGGTCGTCCTACGATGGCCACACTTTGTGAAATACTCATTTAACGAGGTAAGGAGAAAAAAAGGAGAAAAAAATTAGGCCCTAACCAGTCTGCTGGACAGTGCTCTCGGATGCGAGAATATCAAGAAATAATTCCATCCGATCGGTGGCCTCAACGAGCTTATCATAGGAAGTGGAAAAACTTGCCCTGACGTGATTTTTACCATGTGAACCGAAAGCCGTTCCAGGAACCACCGCGACTTCCTTTTCGCGAAGCAGACGATGACAAAAGTCGACTTCATTTAAACCAGTTTCCTTAACACAGGGAAAAGCATAGAAAGAACCCCGGGGAAGATGACAAGAGAGGCCCATTTCATTAAACCTGCCGATAACAAAATTACGGCGTTGAAAATACTGCTCTTTCATCCGCTCAACTTCGTCGGAACCATGAGCAAGAGCCTCTATAGCTGCTTCCTGACTAAGGATGGGAGCACACATCATGCAATACTGATGAATTTTCATCATCGCGTCGATGAGCCAATCAGGACCACAGGCAAAACCGACTCGAAAGCCCGTCATGGCAAAGGCTTTGGAAAACCCGTGTAGCAAAAGAGTACGTTCTTGCATCCCGGGAAGCGAAGCCAAGCTGACATGCTTCCCTTCGTAGGTAAGCTCAGCGTAAATCTCGTCGCTTATGACGATCAAGTCTTTTTCAACGGCAAATTTAGCCAAGCGTTCGAGTTTTTCAAGGTCTGCTGTTCCACCGGTAGGATTGGTGGGGAAATTCAGCATGAGAACTTTGCAACCCGGCTGCCATGCCTTCTCAAAAGCAGCAGGGTCAAGGGCAAAGGAATTTTCGGGGGAAGTGGCGACCGGTATTGGCTCACCGAATGCCAAGGTAACACTTGGTGCATAGGAAACATAACAAGGTTCGTGGTAGAGAACTTTGTCACCTGGATTAAGGATTGATCGCAAGGCGATGTCTATTGCTTCGGACACCCCAACGGTTACCAAAACCTCACTGGACGGATCATACTCGGGACCAAAGAAGGAAGAAACATATTTCGAAATTTCTTTTCTAAGGGAAAGTAGACCACGATTGTCAGTGTAGGAGGTTTTTCCTTTTTCAAGAGCAAAAATAGAAGCCTCTCGGATTTTCCAGGGTGTAACGAAATCAGGTTCCCCGATACCTAAAGAAATGGCTTGTGGCATTTCCGAAACAATTGCGAAAAAATCACGGATGCCCGAGCGGGGCAACCCTTTGACATGGTCAGCAACATAGGTTTCAGGGTTCACTGGTAGCTAGGCACTGACAGGGGGTTTTTCCTCAACCGAACCTTCCTGAACAAGAAGATGGTTTTGTTCCTTGTAGGGACGAAGGAGGAAATGGGTGGCTGTGGACAACACACCTTCAATCGTGGCAAGCCTTTCCGAAATGAACAAGGCAACAGAATTCAGAGTCTTGCCGGAAACAAAAACCAACAAGTCGTAACCTCCCGACATAAGGTAGCAGGATTCGACTTCCTCGAACTTAGAGATGCGCAATGCCATGCGATCAAATCCACCTTCGCGTTCCGGACTGATCTTAACCTCGATAACGGCTCGGACCTTTTGGGCATCCGTTTTCTCAGGGTTGAGGATAGGCATCCACCCAAGAATGGTCTTGTCCTGCCTCAGTTCCTCGAGTTCACGTTCCACTTCATCCGTCTCCTTTCCGAGAATTTTGGCAAGACGCTCCGGACGAGGGTCGGCGGTTTCGAGAAGTAATGATATCAAACTACTCATAATTGAAGCTATCCTACAAAAGAGACGCGAGTGGGTAAAGAATCAAAGCGAAGCACATTGCTCGGGCAAAAAGGAAGGAGGGGACTTATGATTCGAGATGAAGAAGGAGGTGGAAAATCCCAGTCAAGCCAAGGGAATGCGTAACCTTTTCTTCTTTGACCAAGGCTTTTATTTCAGTAAGTGGTACAAGAACGGTTTCTAGTTCTTCGTTGGGATCAAAGGATGTCAGAGAGGTTTTCTCGACATCTTCGACGAGGAGAAAATAACAGCGATTAGACATGATGGCGGAATTTGGGAAAACGCTCCCAATCACTTTGGCACTCTTTCCCGTAAAACCAGTTTCTTCCTGCAACTCGCGCTGACCAGCATGAACAGGGGTTTCTCCTTTCTCGATCACTCCCCCCGGAGGCTCAAGGGAAAACTCTTCAGTGCCAAAACGATATTGTCGAACCAAGACGAGTTCTTTCTTTTTGGTTACCGCGAGCACATTGACCCAATCGTTGGTATCCAAAACAAAGAAATCACCTTCTTTATCGTCAGACACGCGATGAAACCTACTTTTGCGTACATCGAATATTCTACAAGCCGCATGTAAATCGTCTTTTGTCCTAGTCCAGAGACTCAAATCGCGGGAATTCATACTATCAGTTTCAAGGTTCGCTCTACAAATTCAAGTAAATTCAGGTGAACCGGAACCTTCGATTCAATCGCTTTAGACCCCATCTCATCATCTATTGGCTTACCCGTTTTAACTAAGGCCGCTCTTATACCCGCCGACAGACCCGTTTGCACGTCTATCCACTTGTCGCCCACCATCCAGCACTCCATCGGGGTCAACTCGTATTTGGCGATCGTTTCCCTTTCGTACCGAGAGGAAGGCTTGCGGTATCCATTTTCTTTTTCTGGCCACTCAGGAGCAATGCAGGTGTCGACAAAGAAATCTTCCGCTAGCCCAAGAAGCCCAAGCATTTTCCGGTTACAAGCGTTTACATCGTCCCAATCATAATATCCACGTTCAATTCCTGATTGATTGGTATGCATGAAAATCAAATAACCGGCGGCACGCATGCGAACGAGGGCATCCCCCACCCCATCTAAAACTTCCACTTTGGCGGGATCTTTAAGGTAATGAGCGTCTTTGATGAGGGTCCCATCGCGATCGAGAAAAATAGCTTTACTCATCCCCTTACAAATGCCTCAGGATTTCATCTGGTGATGCAGTCGCCGTTCCGACTTTCGCCACCACAATCCCTGCAGCAATATTGGCCAGTTCGGCCGCTTCTTCGAGCTTAGCCCCCGCGACAAGTGCTAAAGTTAGGCACGAAATGACCGTATCACCCGCACCTGAAACATCGAAGACCTCGCGGGCTGCAGTCGGCATGATTTTTTGGACCTCTCCCTTTGTTGCCAAAAGCATCCCGTCCGCACCTAAGGTTATGGTTAGAAGACCGGGATCAAATTTCTCAAAGATCGTACGAACAATCTCTTCTTGTGGAAGCAAATCACGGGACAACCTAGATCTCCCTGACATTTCCAAGGCTTCATGACGATTCGGCGTCAACAAGTCGGGCTTAGAATAGTCCAGTAAGCGGCTAGGCTTGGGGTCCACGGACAAGAAGGGCGAGGCTTCCCTAATAAGGGCGATCAACTCATTGGTAACAAAACCTTTTCCGTAATCAGAAACAATGACTGCGTCCGCTTTTTCGGCCTTGGAACGCAACGCTTCCCCTAAATAGGAAAGATCGGGCTTGTAGGCATCCGTTCCTTCCTCCCGGTCGACTCGACAAATTTGTTGATTGGATGCCATGACGCGTGTCTTGCTGATTGTGGGAGCACCCTGAAAGCGGAGAGTTGGGTCTACCTCTATACCCTTGTCAACCAAGAGGCTTCTGAGGTGATTGCCTTGATCATCAATCCCGAACCAGCCGATCGACTCCACTTGGGCTCCCAGTTCGGCTGCATTCAAGGCGACATTTGCGGCTCCACCCGCAACCGCTCTCTCACCCTCGACAGTAAGAACGGGGACGGGGGCTTCTGGGGAAATACGATTAACTTCACCGGTCACATAGCGATCGAGCATGACATCTCCGACTACGAGAAGGCGAAGGCTCTTGATTCGTTCGAGAATATCTTTCATGTAATGAGTATATGATTCAAGGGAACAAGATTCTCAATTACCATTTGACTGCTTTTTTGGCTTTGCTTTTGACTTCATGCAAGGAAGAAACAGCTCAGGTTACTCCAGCTCAAGAAAGACAGGAGGGTACTATGTTTGTCTTTGGCCTTGGGGGAAAGCAGGTGCGAGCCGAACTTGCTGCAAGGCCTCTCGAACGTCAAAAAGGCTTTATGTACAGGGATTTTATACCTGAGGGAACAGGTATGCTCTTTATTTTTGAAGAACCTAGCCCACAAAAGTTTTGGATGAAGAACACTAGAATCCCCTTGGATATCGGCTATTTTTCCTCCAATGGAAAATTACTTGAGGTACACGCCGCTAAGCCACACGATCTGAGTGGCGTACACTCTCGCTCGGACAAAGTGCAATTTGTTTTGGAACTCAACTTAAATGGGTTTCGAAAGATGGGAATCCGAATCGGTGACCGACTTGACTTAAATGCAGTATCGAAGGCTTTACGCCAAAGAGGGCTTGCCCCAAAAGAATACGGTTTACCCTAAACGGAATCGTATCCGTTCGGATTTTTTTTCTGCCAACGCCATGCATCGGCAAGCATTTCCTCCAAGGAATGCTTGCTCTCCCAACCAAGCAATTCCCGAGCAAGGGAAGGATCAGCCCATGCTTCGGTAACATCCCCAGTTCTTCGGTCAGCAAGTTCGTAAGGAATTCTCTCTCCAGTTACCCGCTCAAAGGCCGCGATCACTTCCATTACAGAAGAACCTGTTCCCGTGCCAAGATTACAAATGAAGCCGTCATCTTTAGAGAGTAGTGCTTTTAAAGACAGAACATGGGCATCCGCCAAGTCAACTACATGAAGGTAATCACGAATCGCCGTTCCGTCGCGAGTTGGGTAGTTGCTACCAAAGACTCTGAGCTTTTCCAGTTTACCTTTTGCGACTTGGCAAACAAAAGGAACCAAATTATCGGGAACTCCATTTGGGTCTTCTCCAATTTCTCCACTTGAATGAGCACCGACTGGATTAAAGTACCTCAAAATAGCAGGCTTGAACTCAGGGCAAGATGCCGCGTAATCGGCAATAATTCCCTCCATCACATGTTTCGTGCGTCCGTAGGGACTTGATACGCTTCCTGTCAAGTGAGTCTCAAGGAGCGGAACTTCAGTCGGTTCCCCATATACCGTGCAAGAAGAACTAAACACAATATTTCTTACTTTTGCTTGATCCATTGCTTCAAGCAACAAAACCGAACCAGTAACATTGTTTCGATAATAACGAAGAGGTTCTTGCGTTGATTCTCCAACCGCCTTCAAGGCAGCGAAATGAATGACGGCGTCGATGTCAGAATGATCGCTGAAAATATTATCGAGTAATCTACGATTACCAAGATCGCCTTTGTAAAGCTCAAAGGATTTTCCTGACAGCTTCTCCACTCGGGCAAGGGCAACCGGAGAGGAATTTGAGAAATTATCTAGCACCACCACTTCTTGACCGTCTTCCAACAAAGCCAAGACGGTATGGCTACCAATATACCCCGCCCCACCTGTAACCAATGTTTTCATCTGCTGCCTCGAGCGATTGAACGGAGAGTAGAAAGCATAATTTGAAGATCCATTAAAAGGGAGGCATGCTTGACATAATATAGGTCGTAAGAAAGCTTTTCCTCGGAAGCGTCTAAGTCAGAGGCATATCGAAAGCGAATTTGAGCCCATCCTGTCAAACCAGGTTTAACAAGGTGACGGCAATTCCAATGCGGAACCTTTTCAATCAGTTCCTCCTGAAATTCTGGCCTCTCAGGACGAGGACCGACTATGGACATCTCTCCTTTGACAACATTCCAAAACTGAGGAATTTCATCGATTCTCCACTTGCGCAAAAATTTTCCGCAACGGGTGACTCGCTGGTCTTTTTCCTTTGCCCATTCAGCTCCTTTTTCTTCTGCATCTCGTTTCATAGTCCGTAGTTTGTACAGTGTGTAGGAACGGCCCATGAATCCGGTTCGCTTCTGTTTAAAAAAGAGAGGAAAGCCCGAATCGATGGCAATGATTATCAACGCTGGCAAGACAAGAGGAAGTGATAGTAAAAGCCCAAAGACCGCCAAAATAATATCAGAAATGCGCTTGAGCTTATGAGAAAAAGGGTCCCTCAAACGCAGGTCTAGTTTTGCCAACCAAGATTGATCGACTTGCCTAGGTGGAATCTTCTCGAGGTATTGTTCCCAGAACTCAACTTCTCCCATAACCCTAGTTCCAGCTTCGAGTAAGGGAATAATTTCAACCTTTGCAGCCTCAGGGCTTTTATCCATGACAATCAAGTCAACTTTTTCGTCTTTGCAAAATTCAACCAGATCATTCCTCTTTGCAGAGGCTTCAGAATCAACCCAGTCGAAGATACCTGCCTGCTCACTAAGAGTAGATCGAATTGCTTTCGATGTCTCGCCCGAAGCCAAAAGAAAAATACGGGTTCGGCTCTGTTTTGCCAAAGAATTGAAGAGCCAAAACAAAAAGAAACTTCCAAAACCAGTGCTCGAGGCAATTTTGAGAATAGCAAAACGACCAACAAAACTAAACTCAATGATCCACACGCCAAGCAAAAGTACCAAGCTAGCCAAAAAGGAAGTAAGAAAGTAGAGGATCAAACGGCGTAAGGAAAAGCGAATGATACGACGCTCGGAGAGTCCGAACATTTCCCCAAAGGCAAGAAAAGATAAACCAAAGCCAAGGGAATAAATTATCAGCCATAACTCTTCGACTTGAGCCAATGGCTCGCTGACTGGGGAGAAATGAGTGGGCACTACAAAGGCAACCCCACTAGCAAGGAAAAAGCTAGTAAAAGCTTTGCTTTCTTTGCTTAAGTTCCAGTCCGATTTTCTAGACATTAGGAAATGATCTCTCTAGATATTTTTTCAAGTAAGCCTTTTGCTTGTCTATTTCGACCGTAACGACTTCGGGCGAGCAAGACTTTTTTCTTCAATTTGGTTAGTCTAGTATTACTTTGATAAAGCTCAACGATTGCCTGAGCAATTTTTTGGGGATCGTTCTTTGTAAATCCAATTCCCATATCATCCTTCGTAACCGTTTCGAGAAGTTCCCCTCCTGGCGAGACGATCATTGGCAAACCAGCACCTATGAAGTCAAAGGTCTTCGCAGGCATTGCCTTTCTCATGGCATCCGTTTCTTTCAGTAAACAAATCCCAATATGACATCGGGCAAGGACTTGTGCCAAATCCATAAGCGGCATCTCGTCCATAAAATCAACGGTTTCCCAAGATTCCCCAGCTTTTAGGAGAGGTAAGTCCCCTATCATCAGGAACCTGATATTGGGTTCCACTTGCTCAAGGATCTTTATTACCTCACAAAGAACATCCAAGTCGTAGAAACGCCCGAGCCTTCCATGATAAACAACAGTGAATCGAGGAAATTCAGAGTTGGATAAGATTTCATCGCGAAAGGCCTTCTCCGCATATCCATTGAAAGACAAAAAGGTGTCTCTCTCCCCAGTAATTGCGGATAGATCAACAACTAGTCCCTTCGTAACCGTGGAAACAAAAAGAGAAGATTCATAAATGGTTTTTTCGAGGACCAATAAAATGCGACCAGGCCATCCTTTACGAGAAAGCAATCCCAACTCGAAAAGCACATTCGGATAACGGTCCCGGACGTCAAAAACATAAGGTATGCCGACCAAGCGAGAAGCGAATGCGCATAGGGCAGCCATAAAAAAGGGAGGAGAGGTAATGAGGTTCACTTCAGTATTTTTTGCCTTAAGCATAATTCTGAAAGCAAGATCAAGCCCAAGGCAAATTTCCTGTATGAAACGTTTTGCAACGGACGCTCGGTTATCCGGGGTTCGAAAACACGACCGAACCAAGTTGCGTTTTTCCGATTGAGCGTCGCAAGAAGTGAAGACCGTAACTTGATGGCCTAATTTGACAAATAGCGAAGCCCATGACACTGAGCGGGCGGCCGCTGCGGCATTCATGGGATAGAATTCCGAACAAACTATCCCAATTTTCACTGCTTAAAATTCAAAATGGAAGAGATGATGAGTTCAGAGGAACTGCCATTCCCGTATAGATCAATTGTCCAATCCGGTTTGGAGGACAAAGCCTCGGCAACCTTTCCCGATATCGAATCAGTCAACGGGCAAGCCAATCTGTTGTGTCCACCTGGCAACAATTCGGTCCATTCCGTTTCGGTACGCAAAGTAACACAAGGAACCTTTTGAAAGAAAGCCTCCTTCTGCATACCTCCGGAATCAGTGAGGATTAAGGCCGCCGAACTTTCCAGCATCAGAACATCTAAGTAGCCAACCGGATCCACTATCCTAATACCCGGCGGGAGTGAATCGAGTAGTTCGAACTCTCGCAGACGGGCCCTAGTGCGTGGATGAATAGGCAAAAGTACAGGCAGGTTTTCCGCAATTTCACCAAGCCCACTTATCAGCCATTCGAGAACCTCTTGGGAATCAACATTCTCGGCACGGTGTAAGGTACAAAGAGCATACTTTTTTTCTTTCAGCTCTAGACGGTCGAGAATGGTACTTTCCGACTTCGCTTTTTCTCCAAAGAGCAGAGCAGCATCAAGCATGACATCTCCTGTACGGATTACCTTTTCATCCGGAATCCCTTCTTGCTTCAAGCGCTTTAGGGCATCATCCGTGGGGGCAAACAGCAGGTCGCAGGCATGATCGGTAAGAATGCGGTTTATCTCCTCGGGCATCGCACGATTATCAGAGCGCAAACCTGCTTCCACATGAGCACATGGTACATTCAGCTTGGAGGCGGCTAAAGATCCTGCGAGAGTAGAATTTGTATCTCCGTAAACCAGAACCCAGTCAGGGTGTTGCTCCACGATCAACTCTTCGATTTGGATGAGCATTTTACCGGTCATGGATCCGTGACCTCCTCCTGAAATCGCAAGGTTTGCCGACGGTTCAGGAATACCCATTTCATCGAAAAACACTCGGGACATGTTTTCATCGAAATGCTGACCCGTATGAACAAGGAATTCTTCTGTTCCTTCATGCTCGCACAAAGCACGCGAAACCACGGCTGCCTTAACAAATTGGGGACGTGCCCCGATTACCGAAAGTATTTTCATTCCATAAAAAGGATTGAGTGTTTGGTTGCCTTCATAGTGAGGTTAGTAACAAAGTTTTTAATTCTCTGTCATTCTTTTTTTTT
>Ga0055584_100003754_pt1 | contig 14917 bp, 6 predicted proteins | sample OSDHelmetaG_FD_58716 | JGI IMG/M metagenome (GOLD analysis project Ga0055584, IMG submission 58716) | Pelagic marine sediment microbial communities from the LTER site Helgoland, North Sea, for post-phytoplankton bloom and carbon turnover... | ecosystem: Environmental > Aquatic > Marine >... | reverse complement strand
TGCGGGGGCAGGATTTGTTGAAGACCCTACAATTTCAAAGCACGTGTAGAATTCACCTCAGGTCGCTCCTAAGTTCGCGGAAGGTTACGGCGCATCAAATGCAAAGCATCATCGTCAGGCGAATGATCGCGGACAACGAATTGAAATAGCGGAACGGGTTTCTCATCCGCGAAGGCCACGGAACGGCCCTTGCTACCTCAAGCCGTTTTGCTCTGACGCTGCCAACCAACCTGCTCCGCCCGTATTAAGGCCGTTTGTTTTAACAACGCTCCCAGCGAGCCCAACGCCCAAAAATCATTGAGACAACCGTTCCCGTATCTCCGTTGAAGTCGTTGGCCCGACCAGACGCCTGACCCTCGGTTCACGTTCAATATCCTCGAGAATGTCCCTTACATTCGCCCATTTCACACGCACACCATTCGACAATCGTCTACCACGTCCGTCAACGAGTTCGCAAAGTTTGGCCTGTGCTTCGAGTGAAAGCCCCAAAGCTCGTTTCGTGAAGCAGAATTGGCGCCCATTGAGCTCAAGCTCATCGGTGACTTTGTTGTCTTCGACTTCTGCAATGTATGCAGGACGCTCCACAACATACTCGGGGTTAAGGACCTCCACCTCCGACCAATCGTAGAACGCCAGCTTCTCTCTAGCATTTTCGAGCCATTCGCTAGGTGAGCCATGGTAAGAGATAAAAAGATCATTCTTCGCTCGTGTCATCGCAACATAGAGACGGCATCCGTCACGATAAGCCTCTTCGCGCGGTGCATCGGAACGCGGTAAAACGCCTTCGCAACAATTGACAATCGCAACGAAATCAAATTCGTAGCCCTTCGTTTCCTCCAGGTCGGAAAGCACAATCGAGCTCGAAAAAGGATCGTGAGTTCCGTCAAGCACCTTGATCCCCAAACGATTGCCAAAGGTTTCGACTTCGCTCAGCGTATAGCCAGCTATCACGATACAGCATTTCGCGTGCGGGTGCAGCTCAAGATAGGCCTCTACGTTAGACCTTGCATAACCAATCTCCTCACCAAGGTCTGTTGCATGCAAGACCAATGGTTCATTGGAAGATCGATTCGCAAACTTTGGGTCGAGTAATTCGAGATCCTTTTCCGCACGATCCATCATCTCCTCATGCAAATTCTGGATCAGGACGTGGTATGCCGCCTCGAGAATTTGGCGAGTATTCCGATAATTCCGAATAATCTGCCTCGATCGATTTCCGATCACGATACCTGCCTTGGACAGCATTCGGTGTTTGGGCAAAACGTGCTGCGCAATGTCCCCACACAGAAAGATATCATTCTCACCGTCTGGAACGAGTTGACGAATGATGGCAAGTTCCGTCGTGCCGAAATCTTGCGCCTCATCAACGATAGCATTCGTAAAGCGCTGCTCGACCTTAGATGAGTGACGAGAAACGGCCGTCGTAAGGCCGAGATAGTCGATAACCCCGACCGCATCCATCTTCTCCTCCCAGCCTCGCATACCCTTAAGAATTAATTTTCGCCATCCTTCTTGAATCGGGTACCGTCGCCCGACACGGGGAACGTCGGCTGCAGAGCGATAGTTCGACCTGTCCTTATCATTCAGCGCGCTTCTCAACCAGTCGAATTCCTCTCTCAGATAATTCTCAGCACTTATCCCTTGCGCCATTAGGCTCATATGAATCGGTTGTAATACGTGAGCTGTGTGTGCATTGGTCCAACAGCGATAATACTCGCGAAAAACTTCATCGATGTGCTCTCCGAGTTTCCACGACACTGAATCATAGTACTTTACTCGGTGAGGTTCGAATTCTTGGAGCAGTTCTTGGCAAAGCTCGAAAAACGAGCTCACATGAATTCTGGATCGAACACCCAGGTCGGGCGTCGCAGCATCGACGAGCTTCTCGATTAACCCCGCCAGGCTCCGATTTAGCGTCACGACAAGCACCCGCTTTTCTGTGTCTGCCTGTGCTAGGCGAATGGCGCGGCGTACCGCGATGCACGTTTTCCCGGAGCCAGAAACACCGGATAGCTGAGCAGCGCCACTAAAGTCCTCCTCCACAACTTGCTCCTGCTCGGGATGCATAAAGAGAATCCATTCAAGATGTTCTCCCCCTTCCGCGAGCTTGTTTAACCATTCCCTGTATTCTTCTGAGCCAACGACGAGGCGCCGGACAGTGTCACCATCCTTTACGGACAGGATTTCGGCATCCGGCTGCCCCTCCGCGAGGACAGCCCGACCGGCAAACAGATCGAGCCTATTTTCCGCATCATCCCGATCATCATTCCCGAGCAGCACCAGAACATCGTAGACGAGGGTCTTGCGTTCTTCGTCAGGGATACCATCACAAACGGCTTCGATTTCACTCGTGGTGACCGACCCGGAAAGACGACTGATCTTGATTGCCGCAATTGGCGGTACGCCATCCAATAACTCTTCGTTCAGTTTGCCTGAAAGTCTTTCCAACAGCGAAGCCTCCGATGGTATGGCCGGCCTCGTTATGACGGTCCCATCGCCCGGGCTAGTCGCGTAATGGATGCCCCAAGTTTTCTCGACTTTGTTGTAACTGAGTTCGATGCCTGAATTTCGGTTCAGCCACCTATCGCATTCGTCATGGTCGCCAAAGAAAAGAAAGAGTATTACTTTTTGTGATTGGGCTGTGATCAAGCGGTAACCGTCACCAAGATCGTATTTTACGCAATTTCGTATGCGGTTCTCGCCGTGATTCGTAACCGGCACCCCCTTGATTCTTTCTACGCCAAAACGGACCTGTTCGAGTATCCCCGATACCTTTTCGGCCCTTTTCTTCCTTTTCCCACCGAGCCGGAACTGGCGTTGTAATGACCCATCGAAATCTTTATGCCGCAGCGCGATCATCGCCGGCTCAGATTCCGCTACTTTCAAATTCCCAACCATATCCCCAACCCGCATTTCACTCTTCTTCTCGACCTACTTTAAATTGAAGGCCGTTCAATGAAAAATTGGATAGACAAAATGGATTCTCAAATAAGCGCTCGCATGATTCAAGTTAGCTTTTGCGGTATCTGCCTTGGCTCGCTTGCTCATGAAAGGGTGCTGTCAGAATCAATTTCAACGTCGTGGCACTAGTTTTCAAAGTTAGGGCTCCTAACTTCTCTATTACTACCTATTACGCGACGGTGCACGAGACGCCAACACTGTTAGTAAGGGAAGATGATGCGACGCCAGGGGCTGCGGCTCGAGGAGCAATTAACAAGCCTACTCTCCAGCACTCGAAATGGAGTATCGGTCGAACGATTGCGCTCTCTTCTGCAGGCGGGCGGTAGCAGAGTTAGAAAAGACGAAATCGTCCGCGCGTTGAGCGGTATGAGCGCTCGTGGCGTCGCCGAGTTTGGCGGGGGCAGACAATGGACATTACGTCGGCAGCGGAACGGAACTAGCGAACCAGGACATAAGGCCCTGGGCGATCCCGACGCACGAGACCGTATTTATGCAATCCCGGCAAATATATTAACTGGTAACCCCGGTGAGGCACCAAATGACAGACTACCGGAAGGGACGCTAACCCCCGATTTAAAGCTACTTGAGAAGCTGCTTCCCTACTATCAAGCATGCTTGCGAGCAAGTGATGGTGGGGCGCCGATCGAAAGCTTGGGCAAGGCCAATCAAAGCTTCATTCTATTGCAGCCGGATGCACCCTGGTGGCCAATGGAAGGTAGGAGCCAATCTATTCGAATTGCGCGTAAAGCTATCCCGGGACCCTTTCAGGAAACGTTAGCGAAAGCAAGCGGAGGCAAACTACTCCTCGGTTACCCTAACTTATTGGTAACGCCACAAGCCTCCGACACTGATGCGTTCTTACGCCCTGCGGCTGTACACCAATGCCGTTTTAAATTCAATGAAGAGGGATTGTCGTTTGAAATTCCGGCCACATCTCCGAACCTAAATTTCGATTGGCTAAAGAACCAGGCTCGATTCGAACGCTGGGATGCCTCACGCTTACGCAGCTACTTGCTCTATGAAGAGGCTGACCTCGATTTATCGGAAGACGACGATGCGCAGACACCAGATTTTCTCGAGGTACCGGCTTTTGCTGCACGTCTAGAGTCCGCGCTCAACAAAACGGTACGTGGCACGATAGATCCTGGTATGGTCCAACGATACATATCTAAGGAGCCAGAGACCGGGCTCTACAATGTCATTTCACTGTCTTGCGAAAGGGCAGGCAAACACGTCCGTACGTCGATACAGGATTACAACCGACTCATCGATGCCCCGATAGAACTGACCAGACGGACTGCACTTGCTCCGCTGTTTACCAAATCATCGATAAGCGCCGAAACCCCACCCGCCGTTAGCGCGCCAATCGAACTTGGCGAGTCGCAACTACTCGCTACACGAGCTGGGTTAGAGGGTCCTTTAACTGTCGTCACTGGTCCGCCCGGAACTGGCAAGTCACAGGCCATCGCAGGGCTAATATTTAGTGCTGTGACCGCGGGAAAAAGCGTTCTGTTTGCTGCTCGACAGCACCGTGCGCTTGACGCCGTTCAAGAGCGCTTACAGGACTTGACCGGCGAACGAACTCTCATGGTTCGCGCTAACTCTCCAGATTTCGGGGACAGTTTCAATTTTCGACAAGCGCTGCAAGGGTTGTTGGCACGAGGTGATTTAGACTCCTCAGCCCATCGCTACGAGGAACGGCTTAGGGCTTTAGGTGACCTAGACCGTCGGAGATGGCGCGTAATCGATGTACATCGGACAGTAGCCGCAGCCGCTAACGAGGCCGCTGGAGCCCGTTTAAGGCATGAGGAAGCGCAGGAACAAATTGAACGCGCGCGAGAAGCAGCGACGCGCAAGGGTCTCAACCTAAGTCGGAAGAAACACTCTTGGTATGTCAGATTGTCTTATTGGCTACTCGCGAAACTCGGGCGAATAGCGCGATCGGAGATTGGAACACGGCGCGCCTTGTTGCAAGCGGAAGCGGAACACTCGAGAGCCCTTAAGAATGTCATCAAAGCGGAGGCAAAACTCCGCGAACAGCAGCTTGAGGTGCAGGACTTAAGCGACGACCCAGTCGCAATTTCTGAGGAGATTCGAACAGAGTCAGAGAAATTGATTCCCGATTTACTTGATCAGTTGGAGGCGCTCTCCATAGAAGACCGAACTGCGCTTACAAACCTACAGGCAGAAGCGGCCCTGGGCGGAAATAAAGAGCTGCCGATTGAAGCGCAACGAATTATCCTAAAGCATCAACCGGTTTGGGCTGTGACGACATTGGCAGCCGGTTCTCGAATCCCCTTAGAGGCCGGTCTATTCGACTACGTCATCTTCGATGAGGCATCACAGACGGATATAGCCTCCTCAATTCCGCTGCTCTATCGCGCCAAATCCGCCGTCGTCGTAGGTGATCCAAATCAGCTCACCATGATTAATAATCTCGGCGCGCGTGAAGAACGCGCCCTGTTAGAGAATTACGGTCTTTACAGGTCTGGGATCGGTCGGTTTGCACAAGGACATACGACTCTATTCGACTTGTCTGCATCGGCAGGTGAGGCGCGGCGCTTTATGCTGACAGAGCATTCCCGCTGTCATCCTGATATCGTCGGCTACATCAACGAGGCTTTCTACGGTCGCAGGCTTGTAGCTCTGACAGACCGTCAACGTTTGAGAATACCCCAGGGTATGCCTCCGGGATTACATTGGAGCAACGTGACAGGTAGCGTCAGGTCGCGGACGCGCAGCAGTAATGTCACAGGTTCCGCTGCGTCACATTCTGAAGCCGATGCTGTGGTCGACGAACTACGTCGACTAACAGAGAGCGGCTATGAGGGAACAATAGGCGTTGTTAGCTTCTTTGATTATCAGGCGAAGGAAATTGCCTCCCGAATTTCTCACCAGATTCCGCAAGCAGCTCAAGATCTACATCGGATCAAGGTCTTTACTGCCAATAAATTTCAAGGTGACGAACGGGATGTGATGTTCCTCTCGCTCTGCTTGGGTCGCGATATGCCCAGTGGCGCCCTAGGGTTCATCCGTCGTGAAAAGCGTCTGCTTAACGTTGCAGTTTCTAGGGCGCGCGCAATTTGTCATATCGTCGGCGACCTCGCATTCGCAGAAAGTTGCGGCGTACCGCATGTAGAAACACTAGTGCGCCGGGTCAAACGTGCCCGCAATCGAAAAGCCGGTACTGAAGGCTCTGACGATCGCTTCGATAGCATTTGGGAGCAGCGTTTCTATGAGGCGCTTCAGAAAGCTGGCATTAAAACCTACCCGCAGTATCCAGTAGGCGGACGATTTTTAGATTTGGCTGTAGTGGACGAGACCGCTGATCCACCGCTCAAAATCGATCTGGAAGTCGATGGTGAAGCTTACCATCGAGACGCAGATGGAGACCGACTTTCTAGTGACCTCTGGCGAGACCACACGCTTCGTGGGCTCGGCTGGTGCATTGTTAGATTCTGGGTCTACGAATTGCGAGATGATATGGAGAGTTGCATTGAGCGAGTCAGAAGAGAAATTTCCCGCAGCTAGTTTCGCAGAACGTTTGCAGGAGCAAGGCCAGATCCGCAGAGGACGTGGCGCCATGTTTACGTTAGCTGCATCCGCAGTGGTCGCCGTCCTCGCATTGGTCTACCTATCAATCGGAGTCGCAACGAATGCGATTCAGTTGGTCGTCAAGCAGCAAGAGTTAACCCAGCTAGACAGTAGTCTCTTAGACCGTCAACAGCGCCTTACTAAGCAGAACACGGATATTGCAGCTGCTGAAAAAACTCTTATCGACCTTCAATCGGAAATAACAAAGCTCAAGAGTGAACGAGGGCAAATCAAGACCGAAGTCGACAATGCGCAGGACATAATCGCGCGCGCAGAGGCTGCGCGCTCTGACTTATCCAGTATTGAAGATCGTATAAGGGCATTAAATCGCGAAAACGAAAGCGTAACGACTTCCCTCCGGGAAACCAGAAGTCGCCAAGAATCTTTAAGCTCCAGAATTCGTTCATTAAAGGCTGACCACGAAAAGACCGATCAAGCATTTGATAGGCTGAAGCGACAAAAAGAAAACGCCCAGCAGGCTTTGACTTCCATGGAAGCCAAAGTGACAGCCGCCCAAAAACGGCATGCCAATCTCGAGGCGCAGATTGGTGGTGCAAGAGGCCAGCTTGCGTCATTAACACGTACGATAAAGATTGAGACCGCCCGCGTCGAACGCCTACGAGCCGACCAGAAATCCGGAAAAGAAAACGTCAGGTCCGCACAAAAGCGAACCTCGAAGGCCGAAAACGCTGCAACTACCGCTGCCCGACGTGTCGCAGAACTCAAGGAAGAGGTCACAAACCTTCAGGCAAAAGCGGCCGCACTGCGCGCCGCCAATCAACGTCTTCAGATTGATGAAGCTCGAATACAGCAGATAGGGGGAGATCTACAGAAGATTAGAGAACAACGAGACGCCCTAATCTCCGAAACCGAAAAGTTCGAGAGCTTGCTGACACAGGCGCGCTCTCAGCGCGAGGCAATCACATCGGCAGTCAGCGCACTGAAAGGACAAAAGATCGCGTTGGAACAACGGGTCTCCAATCTTAAAGCGGAACAGAAGTTACTTCAGCAAATTGACGGAAAAGTTCAGGAACGTCGACAACTCCTCTCAACGACTGAACAGTCGTTACAAATCGCTAAACTCGCTCGCACAGAAACGGAGGGCGCAACAGCCAAAAGCAAGAAAAAGCAAAAGGCGCTTCAAGCTAGTATTGCCAGTTTACAGACTAAAGCAAAAAGGTTCGAAACTACGATCGCAGAGCGTCAAGAAAGCTTAGTATCTTTGCAGGCAAAGCAGAGCAGCATGGAGGTTGCCGTCTCAAGGCAAAGCCAGAAGCTCTCCAATACAAAGGCTGCGATCGGAATAGCTGACCAAGAACTTGCTGATCGGCGCGCAAGGCTGACGGTTGTTACCAAGTATGTCGCGACACTTGAGGAACAATTAAAATCCCTGGAGAGACAAATTCCGAAAGTAACCGTGCCACAAAAATCAACCTCTCAATAAAGAGATGACGACGTTAGATCGTCTTAAAATCAAATAGGAACACGTCATGATTCCTCTTCTCGATCCTACCAGCATCGCAGTCGTCATTGCAGCAATCGCCAGCGGTGCCGCGGTTGTGACTGCCGCCTATATAGGGACGCGTTTCAACATCGATTCATCGCGCCTTCCCGCTGCGGTGCGAGATGCGGAGTTGCTTGGAAGGGTGGGCGCAAACGAAGACCGATTGCAACAACTCGAAGAGTTAATTCAAGAACGAGAAGTAATGTTGGCCGAACGAGACCAGGCGGAAGCGGAAGCAGAATACTGGCGTACGCAAGTCGAAACGCATCGCGCAGAATACGCAAATCTCGAGAACCAGCGAGCCGAGATTGAAGAAATGCGAGAGGAGCACCGGCAGGCTGTAGAGGAGCTGGCGGCAAAAGAGACAGAACTTCGCCACGTCGTTCAAGAGATGGAAGCCATCCGAGACGAACATGCTGCGGCGGTGGCCCACATTAAAGAGGTTCAAGGACAGCTGGAAAAATTGGGGGACCAAAAAAAGGAAGCTGCTCAGTTAGCGGTTCAACTAGAGACCTTGCGGAGCGAAAAGACAGAACTTGTGGCCGAGTTGGACACCCATCGTCAACAACTAAGCTCAATGCGCGATGAAGAGGACAAATTAAAGCGCGGAATCGATCGTCTCACCAGGCTCAATGCTCGTTTGGCCGAACAGGTCGAAGGAATCCGTCAAGAGATTGAGTCTTTAGAGACGGTACGTGCGGAGGTTTCCGAATTGGAGGGACGACGTGACGAACTAAAGGCGAGGTCGGTCGAGCTGGAAGAAGAGATAGAAAAACAACAGGCACGTATAGTTCGGCTTGAGGCTCGTGTAGCACGACTTCAGGAGGAAGCAGATGTTGATGCCGATAACTCCGATGTAGAAACAAGAATATTGGAGGACCTCCGGACAGCCCCTGCGTGCCTGTATGACGAAACCCGGAATCAAGCCATTTGGCCGAATGGGCTCGCCGCAGAGACAGAAATAGATGCTCTCCTAAGGGTAGAGCACCTGTTGAACAAAAGCGGTTTAGAATTCTCCCGACGAACGATTAATGCTTTTCACACCAGCTTGAAGACTGCAGTAATTTCACCTCTCACGGTTTTGGCGGGTATAAGCGGTACTGGGAAAAGCCAACTGCCGCGACGTTATGCAGACGCGATGGGAATTCACTTTCTCAAAATTCCTGTGCAACCACGTTGGGACGGGCCCCAGGATCTATTCGGCTTCTACAACTATATTGAGAAGCGATACAAAGCTACCGATCTCGCACGGGCCCTTGTTCATCTTGATACTTACAATTGGCCAAAGGAGGCAGAGCCGTTCGAAGACCGCATGCTTCTTGTTCTTTTGGATGAAATGAACCTAGCAAGGGTCGAATATTACTTTTCCGAATTCTTGAGTCGACTAGAGGGTCGACCGACAGATGAGAACGCCTCTGATGAACGCGAACGTAGTCCGGCCGAAATATCTATCGACGTCATGCGTAAGGGCCAACCGCTCCGCGTTTACGCGGGCCAAAATATCCTATTCGCAGGAACAATGAACGAGGATGAATCCACGCTCGCGCTATCAGACAAAGTAATGGACCGGGCAAACATCTTGAGGTTTCCGAGGCCTGCGGAGCTGCGCGAAGAACTACCCGATGCCGAACCCGAAGCGCGAGCGACCGGCTATCTACCAATATCACGATGGACTCAAAGCTGGATGCGCGAAGCAGAATCTTTAGACGCCTCTACTCGAAATCGTGCCACCCGAGTAATCGGCGAAATCAACGGGGTAATGGACGAACTAGGCCGACCATTTGGTCATAGAATGAGCCAAGCAATGCTGCACTACGTCGCCAATTATCCTGGCAATAGAAACCAGACCAATAACACAGAACAAGTAGATCATGCGCTGGCGGACCAACTCGAGCAGCGTATCATGCCGAAGTTACGTGGTGTTGACGTCGGTGCCGACAGAGTAGCACTACAGAAACTGTCCGAAATCGCTGGTGATCAATTGAATGACCAGCAACTTAGCGAAGCAATCGATGATGCCGTTCGACGCGCTGAGCGTTCAATCGGCATCTTTAATTGGCGCGGCTTTCAACGAGACCGTGCTTAGTCGATACGATGCCCGACTTCGTTCTCACCACAACCCCTTGGGGGCTTATTTCACGCAATCCAACCGAACGGATTGAGTTGGACGGAGTTGGTGCTAATGCAGTGGCGCCGAGTGGTGGGCATCCGTTTTTATTCTGCGATACATCTCAAGTGCCGCAATTTGAGGATCAGCCAGATGCATTGGAGCTTCGCGCCAAGCTCCGCAGCCGGGGCGAAACTCAAGGATTTTTCGATATACCGATGCCCTTACGGGCGGAGAAATTTCAAACTTTGAGGAAACCAGATTGGCGTAGCGACATATCAATTGGTTGGTCCGGTTTGCTATCGCGCCCTCATGGCAAAGAAGCGGATCAAGAGCCCGATGATCCAGCCGCGCGCCAATTCCAGTTTATCATGGCTCTAGTAGGGCGAATGCAAGACTTCGATACCGCACTTTCGGAAGAAGAACGCTTCCTGCCGTGGGAGACGGTTTTCCATCATTGGCTAGAACCGGAGGCCAATCAGGACCCGACCATGGACATCGTAGTCCGACATGCGATGCAACACAGAACGCTCTGGTCCACCATCGTTGAGCGTCCACGGCGCCTATTAAACCGGACACGCGAACTGGTTGGGTTGAACCGAGTCGAAGAGTTAGATACCCACTGCATGGCTTGGTTGTCTCGTCAACCCGGGCGAACCACTCCCGAGCGCGCTGGACCTCGTCAGCAAATTCTGTCGCTTACCCGCTTCGAAAACCTCGATACACTCGAAAACCGTGTCTTTCGTAATTTGATGGAACGCACCAATCAAGCGGCGCGGGATTATCTGAACCTTAACAGTGGTCGACGCAAAGATCTTGATAGTAGAGGTCGAACCAGCCGGTATCGTATTGTCGAACAGTATTCGCGTGAATGTAGGCGTTTCGCCCGAGAGCTGACAGCGATGGACATCTCAAGTCTAGAAGAAGCAGTACAGCCCAATTTCGCACTAATTCAAGACAGCCGCTATCGACATGTTTGGAGTGCTTGGATTGAGATCGTGCAGAGAGAGCGGGTTTATGACGATCTCTGGCGTTGGCAGAGACGCGCTTGGGGAGAATTTGCGAAAGCATCCTGCGGCGTAGCTTTGCAAGCCGTTTATGGCGGCGAGCTCGAAGCCGCTTCGCCACTTTTCTGTCGCCTTGAGCACCGGCGTGGTGTCTGGCTTGAACATGACGATCCACTTGTCGTGTTTGCTTTTCGCGAGCGAGGCTGGGTGATCGAGGTTCTCGACGGATACTCAACCGACTTGTCGCCGGGCTTGCCGGAGCTTGGCGCTTCGGCGTGGCTTCGAGTTTCTGACATGAGTGGCGGTAACAATCAGTATATCGCTATCTGGACCATACTAGGAATGGGGGAACAGGCGGATCTTCAGCAACTCGTTGATTCTGCTGATGAGGCATGCGCTTTCTTCAAAATGATTCAACCCAGTTCGCGCTTACTTGGCGGCATTATTATTCAGGCGGAGACAGATCCATCTGCAGATATCAAGCTCGCCGCCGGGGAATTGGTTACGGGTATTAGCTTCGGTCCATTCGACAAACATTTGAGCGACGGTCTTTCAGTCCTGGGCGATGAGATCTTGGAACTCATGGAGCAAGGAGTATGAGCGCGCTAATCGGCCTGGATCTTAATGGCTTGTGGGATTGGGCTGCTGTTCAGGAAGAGGAGACGGATGAAATCGTCTTAAAGGACCTAGGCATTAACGCTGCCGCAGTTCGCCTTGCGAGCAAAGATGACGTGCTCGTTATTGGGCCGCAGACATCGCTTGCGCCTCATGGTCGCGGACAAGGTTGGGCCGCACTGGGACATGACCGCCTCCGCATACCTCATGCACACATATTGAAATCCATTACAAGTGAAGAGGGCGATCCCGAAGCTCCAGAGGTTTTGGAGGCTATTTTCAATAGCCTTGCAGAACGCAGTCGGTCTGCTGTTATAGCTGTCCCTGATGATGATAGTGTCGATGAAGCCGGGCGAGAACGTATGCTCCGAGCCCTGCGTCAAGCGCGGGCACCTAACCCTTCACTCCTTTGGCGATCTGTTGCGGCGACATTAGGTTGGCTTAGTTCAAGTCAGTTTTCGTCGAGTGCAGATCACGGTGCAAGAGTAGCAATCGTCTCCATCTTGCGCGACCGCGTTCATTTCGGAGATTTGATGTTAGTTCGGGAGGTTGGACGCACTGGCCCGCTAATCGTACCAGAGCGACAGCGTACCGGGACTTTAATCTGGCGCGATTTTGGCGGAGAGACCTTAGCGCGTTGGACGGCAAAAACTCTTTCTGAGGAGTGTGAATTAAGCCAGTCCGAAATACTTTCCGGGTCACAAAACCCTTGGAATTTATCTGTCGGCCTCGCAAGTAAGCCAGAACTTTTCCGCACAACGAATCGTAGTTGGTTGGATCCAACACCGCCTACTCCTCCGAGCCGATTAACGCCCGAAAGTGTGGCGCCCGCCTCGGTGATAGAGCGCCTTGCAGAGGTCGATATCGTGCTTGTCGAAGGCGGTGGCGCGCAAGCAAGTTGCATTCGCGACGGCGTTCTGGACGCACTTGGTCTATCTCACAAAGATTCTCGCATTCAGCTACTTAATCCACGAGCGGTCGCGCGAGGTGCGCTAGAGGCGAACCGCCGCCTGAGGATCGGCGACCCTGCCTACTATGACTTCCTCCCTCAGCTAAAAATTAATGCATTGGTGCATGGAGACCCCCGTTTCATCTCACTAATCCCCCCGGATACCAGGCTTCGTGGTGGCTCAGTATACCGAGCAGAAGCAGAGGGCGAATTCGCGATCGGCAGGGGAGCAGATGAGCTTGTGTTTTATCTGGTCAAAGAGGATTTTGAACAACCCCGCAAATCAACGATTGAGCTTCCAGAGATAGCAGATTGCCAACACCGCATTTCGGTTTCTGTTGAGCAGTCACCAGGTCAAGGTTTCGCCAAAGTGCGCATTGGCTCAGATAGTTTTATGCCACTTGCTTCACGTCCGATTGAGCTCGACTGGACCAAAATGGATGTCGTCAGCGAGACAACAGAAGCGATTTTATCCTCCCTCCAAAGCGACAACGGCGGTACTTATCCCGCCGCTCAAATTTACCCAGGTCACGCAGTTTTATGGCGGCCAGATTCACGACATGGTGATATGGTGGAAGCATTCGCCAGTTTTATCGATACGTCGCTATTCGTCGGAAATAGTATCGATGAAGCCAGCGGAGCAATCGCGCTCAAGAGCGTCAGAGACATTGCAGCACAGTCTGTCAAACCCTCCTTCGAGGGTGAATACCTGGGCATCTCAATTGAGGAAACCGCCTCGGCACGTTTTCTGAACACCGATGGTAGTTTGCCGCAACCAGGATCCGACCTGCCGATTCCAGATAGTGCTGACATCTTGTTAACACGGGCGCTAGACAAGGCCGCCTTTAGTTACGAGTTGTTGAGTGAGGTAGACCGGTCAGGTAAGCACCTGAGAAATCTCATCGGCTTTGCGACTTGGTGTTATTGGCGCTGCCCACCAGAAATTACTGATTCGTTGCTGCATTGGTACGAAGAAGGCGGCACAGGTCAGGGAGGCGACCTTATCGTACGTTTGGAAGGTCTAGGTCGCGTTCTCCATAAAAAGATTGACGCTGAGCGCTTCTATGCAGCGCTTGAGAAACGACTCATCCAGGAACGACCAATCCGAAATCCTGAACTTGCTGCGTTAACCAGACTCTTGGGCGGATGTGAAGCGGCAGCCGATTGGCTGGACACAAATCAGGCAAACAGGTTTGTACAAGCAACTCAAGATTTAATTAGCGAACAAAATAGCGCTTCGGAGAACGACGCCTATAAACGCAAGTTCAAGTATGCATTGCTAATGCTTGTCTCACTGCTTCGTAGACGTCGGGTACAACCAGGATTTTTAGACCCCGATAACCGGGCTGCAAAAAGTCTCGAGCAAATGCTGATTGCCGCCCAAAACCGTATGGAACAATTTATACCAGATTTCCGCGGTCGTGCGACCAACGCGAGAGCACGGAAACGTCAGAGACTGCTCATCGCCGCTAATCGTTTCAGAACACTTTGCAATATTGTGGATGAGGTTATTAATTTCCTTCACGAAGAAGGCAGAGATCCAAACATTATCCAGCGTATCGACGAGTTAGATGACTAACCGGATTCTCCCAGGCTAATCCACGAGAACCTCCAGTCCCTCCCGTCCCCAATACGCTCTACTCAATTGTTGTTCGCCAGCCTGATTGGCGAATTAATGATGCTTTCAGACGAATTCCAACTTGTCTCCGTTAGCTAGAGACAAAGGTAATTTATACAGCACAAAGCTGCTGCCATTCATCGAGTGCAGGAGATAGCGCATAATAATCCGAATGATAGAATTTTAAGCACGCGCATGAACTTCAACTTTGCAGCTTCGGAGCGTGTCCTCAATAATTTACGGCGAACCGCGAGGCCGACATTGTGCCGCCCGTTTACCAAGCTTTAACTGAGCAAGCTTAATATATCATCGGTCGAACGCGATAAAATGGTCCTGGCCCGCAGATGCCTACTTTTCCTTTAGGCATTTATAATTCATCCTTAACCTGCTTAACAGTTTACGATAATTGAGTTGAAACGTTAGCTACTCGCAAACAACCTTTTTTCGCCGCTGTTTCTATAGTTTCGGAATTCACTACCCGCGCCTAATCTAATTTTCTTCCGCAGGGCATAATGCATTCATGTTAAAATTAATGATTATAACTTTAGTTATTATTTTACTC